>JACCDR012158086.1_pt1 | contig 10576 bp, 11 predicted proteins | sample 7446431 | NCBI WGS metagenome assembly JACCDR01 (sample SAMN15323443, study PRJNA562643) | freshwater metagenome | isolation source: river surface water | place: USA:Blue River Watershed | collected 2017-08-17 | reverse complement strand
GCCTCCAGCCGCTGCACCACGGCCGCCAGCAGCGCCACCGCGCGTTCGCTGGCGGCCTGCGCGGTGGCCATGGTGTGGCCGTGGCTCAGCGTCTCGGCGCTCAGGCCGGCGGCCATGTTCGTCATCAGCGACAGCGCCAGCACCTTCAGGCCGGCGTGGCGCGCCAGGATGGTCTCGGGCACCGTGCTCATGCCCACGGCCTGCGCGCCCAGGCGCTGCAGCATGCGGATCTCCGCCGGCGTCTCGAACTGCGGCCCGAGCACCCAGGCGTACACGCCCACCGGCAGCGCCTCGCCCGTGGCGGCCACCGCGGCGGCCTGGGCCTGCAGGCGCAGCGTGGCGTCGTAGGCCGTGCCCATGTCGACGAAGCGGCCGTCGCCCGGCTCGCCGACCAGCGGGCTCTGCTGCACGATGTTCAGGTGGTCCTCGATCAGCATCACGGTGCCCGGCGGCATGGCCAGGTCCAGGCTGCCGGCGGCGTTGGTCTGCACCAGCACCTGCACGCCCAGGGCAGCCAGCGTGCGGATCACGCCCTTCATGCCGTCGGCCTGGCCGGTTTCGTAGCTGTGCTTGCGGCCGGCCAGCACGATGAGCTCCTGGCCGCCGATGCGGCCGGCCGTCAGCAGGCCCGCATGGCCGCCGATGGCCAGGCGCGGGAACGCCGGCAACTCGGCGTAGGGCACGGCAACGGCGTCCGTCACCTGCGCCGCGAACGGCCCCCAGCCGCTGCCCAGCAGCACGGCGATGCGGGGCTGGCGTGCGCCGAGGCGCTGGCGCAGCGTGTTGGCGCTCGCGGCAATGAGTTCGTCGAGGTTCATGTCGTGGCAGGTGGCAGGTGCGCGGGGCCGAAGCTGCATGGCAGCAGCTGCCCCAGCGTGAAGGTGGTGACGAGCGTGTGTTCGTCGGCCACGAGGATGGGGCAGTCGTCGGCTGCGAATTCGCGGATCTTCTGCCGGCAGCCCCCGCAGGGCGTGACGGGTTCGGCCGCCACCGCGCACACGGCCACGGCCCGCACTCGCCGCCCGCCGGCGGCCACCATCGCGGCCAGGGCCGAGGTCTCGGCGCACCAGCCCTGCGGGTAGGCCGCGTTCTCGACGTTGCAGCCGGCGTGGATGCGGTCCCGCTCGTCGAGCACCGCGGCCCCCACCGCGAAGCGCGAGTAGGGCGCATGCGCGTTCGCTCGCACCGCGCGCGCGGCCGCGATGAGCGCCTCGCGCTGTGCCTCGTCGATCACGGCTTGCCCTGGGCGGCCTCGCGGGCGCGGCGGTAGTCGTCGTAGCTGCCGGCCGTGCTGGCCATGCAGCGCTGGCGCTCGGCGGCGTCGCTGATCTTGCGGCACTCCTGCTGCTGCCAGCCTTGCACCGTCTGGTAGACGGCGCGGCTGCTGCAGGCGGGCAGCGCGGCGGCCAGGGACAGGAGGGCGGCGGTGGCGAGGAGGCGGTGGCTGGTCATGCGCGGATTGTCGGCTCAGCGGCGCCGCGTGCTCGGCGGCCGTCCGGGTGCTCAGGGGGCGTCGGGTTCATCGTGCGCGAGCCGATGCCGGCGGGATCAGGGTCCGTCACCGCTCCTTCACGTACGGCCGGCCCAGCGCCTTGGGCGCCACGGCGCTGCCGATGAAGCCGGCCAGCAGCACCACCGTCAGCACGTAGGGCAGGGCCTGGATGGCCTGCACCGGCACCTCGCCGATCAGCGGCAGCACGGCGCCCTGCATGCGGATGCTGACGGCATCGAGGAAGCCGAACAGCAGGCAAGCCCACAGCGCGCCCACCGGGTGCCACTTGCCGAAGATCAGCGCGGCCAGCGCCATGTAGCCGCGGCCGGCCGTCATGTGCGGGATGAAGCTCGGGTTCTGCGCCAGCACCAGGTAGGCCCCGGCGAGAGACGCCAGCACGCCGTTCAGCGCCAGCGCCTGGTAGCGCAGCGCCTTCACGCTGACGCCGGCGGCGTCGACCATCGCCGGGTTCTCGCCGGCCGCGCGCAGCCGCAGGCCGAAGCGCGTGCGGTACAGCAGCCACCACACCGCCACGACGAGCAGCAGCGCGCCGTAGACCATGGCGTTGTGGCCGGTGAGCGCCAGCGCCAGCGCGGTGCCGACGAAGGGCACGGCCTTCAGCGCGTCGCCCAGGCCGGTGAGCCAGCCGTCCAGGCGCACGCTCTCGGGCACCGCCGGCGTCTGCCCGCCCTGCGCGAACCAGGCGATGCCCAGCACCACCGTGAGGCCGGCCGCCGTCATCGTGATGGCCATGCCGAGCACGACCTGGTCGCCGCGGTGGCTGACACACGCGTAGCCGTGCAGCATCGACAGCGCCAGCCCCACGGCCACGGCCGCCAGCAGCGCCAGGCCCAGGCTGCCGGTGGCCACGCCCACCGCGGCGGTGGCAAAGGCCGTGGCGAGCATCTTGCCTTCGAGGCCGAGGTCGATGACGCCGGCACGCTCGCACAGCACGCCGGCCAGCGCGCACAGGATCAGCGGCACGCTCACGCGCAGCGTGCTCGCGACGATGGTGCCGACCAGCACCTCATCCATGCGCGCGCCCCCCGCCGGCCAGCTTGTAGAGCCTGAACAGCGCCGGTGCCGCCACCTGCGCCATCGCCCCCGCGAACAGCACGATCAGCCCCTGCAGCATGAACACCATGTCGCGGCTGAAGCCGTTGATCTCGAAGGCGAGTTCGCTGCCGCCCTGGTACAGCGCACCGAACAGCAGGCTGGCCAGCACGATGCCGCCGGGGTGGTTGCGGCCGATCAGGCTGACGGCGATGCCGGCGAAGCCCGCGCCGGCCACGAAGTCGGGCAGCAGGCGGCCGTGCACGCCGGCGATCTCGTTCACGCCCACGAGGCCGCCCATCGCGCCCGCGGCGGCCATGCTGGCGACGATCAGGCGCCGCGGCTGGATGCCGGCGTACACCGCCGCGCCGGGCGAGTAGCCCACGGCGCGCAGCGCGTAGCCGCCGCGGCTCTTCCACAGCACGAGCCAGCTCAGCCAGGCGGCGGCGGCGGCCAGCAGCACCGTCAGGTTCAGCGGCGTGCGCGGCCACTCGATGCCCAGCCAGCCGAGCGCCTCGTGCACGCCGGGCATCTTCGCGCTGGGGTCGAAGGCGCGGCTTTCGGGCGTCATGTTGCCCGGCTCCTTCAGCGTGTTGACGAGCAGGTAGCTCAGCAGCGCCGACGCGATGAAGTTGAACATGATGGTCGTGATGACCGTGTGGCTGCCGCGCCAGGCCTGCAGCGCGCCCGGCACCGCCGCCCACACGCCGCCGAAGGCCGCGGCGGCCAGCACCATCAGCGGCAGCATGGCCCAGGCCGGCAGGTGGGCGCTGAGGGCCAGCGCCGCGAGGCCCGCGCCCAGCCCGCCCATGATGGCCTGGCCCTCGCCGCCGATGTTGAAGAGGCCGCCGTGGAACGCGATGGCCACCGCCAGCCCGGTGAACACGAAGGTGGTGGCGTAGTACAGCGTGTAGCTGATGCCGGCCTGCGAGCCGAAGGCGCCCTTGGCCAGCAGCGCCAGCACCTGCGCGGGGTCGAAGCCCACCAGCAGCGTCACGCCGCCGGCCACCAGCAGCGCGATGGCGAGGTTCACCGCCGGCAGCAGGGCGACGTCCATCCAGCGCGGCAGTTCAATGGGTTGGCTCAATGCGCCCCCCCCATCAGCCGGCCCAGTGCCGCTTCCGAGCACTGCGCGATCGGCAGCTCGCCGGCCACGCGGCCGGCGTTCATCACGATCACGCGGTCCGAGAGGGCCAGGATCTCGTCGAGCTCCGACGACACCACGAGCACCGCGCCGCCGGCATCGCGCATCGCGCGCAGGCGGCCGTGGATGAACTCGATGGCGCCGATGTCCACGCCGCGCGTGGGCTGGCCCACCAGCAGCACCTGCGGCGCGTGCTCGCCGCCCTGGGCCTCGCGCGCCAGCACCAGCTTCTGCTGGTTGCCGCCGCTGAACTTGCTGCTGCGGAGCATCGGGTTGCGCGGGCGCACGTCGTAGCGCTCCATCATCTCGGCGCAGTCGTCGCGCATGCGGCGCTGGCGCATCCAGGCCAGCAGCGCCTTCGCGGTGTAGCGCGGTGCGTCCTGGTAGCCCAGCGTGGCCGATTCCCAGGCGTCGAAGGGCAGCACCAGGCCGCGCTCGTGACGGTCTTCGGGCACGTGGGCCAGGCGCAGCGCCCGCGCGGTGCGCGTGTCGAGCCAGTGCGCGGGCTCGAAGCGGCGGCCGCCGAGTTCCAGCGTGCCGGCGTGCGGCGCCATCAGGCCCGACAGCACGTCGAGCAGCTCGCTCTGGCCGTTGCCCGAGACCCCGGCGATGCCGACGATCTCGCCCGCGTTCAGCGTGAGCGACACGTCCGCCAGGCGCGCCACGCCGAGCTCGTCGGTCCAGCCCAGGCCCGTGGCCTGCAGCAGCGCCGGGCCGGCCGCGCGCGCGGCCACGTCGCCGCGGCCCAGGTTCACGCGCCGGCCGACCATCGCCTCGGCGAGGCCGTCGATGGAGGTGTCGGCAATCGCGCAGTCCAGCACCACCTGGCCGCCGCGCATCACCGTGACGGCGTCGCACAGGGCCATGATCTCCTTGAGCTTGTGCGTGATCAGCAGGATGGTCGTGCCGCGCTCGCGCAGGCCGCGCAGCGTGACGAACAGCTGCTCGGTCTCGGCGGGTGTGAGCACGGCCGTGGGTTCGTCGAGGATCAGGATGCGCGCGCCGCGGTACAGGGCCTTGAGGATCTCCAGCCGCTGCCGCTCGCCCACCGGCAGCTCGTGCACCAGCGCGTCGAGCTTCACCACGAGGCCGGTGTCGTGCATCAGCGTCTCGAGCTTGGCGCGCACCTCGGCGCGCGCCGCCGGCAGGCTCCAGCCGGGCTCGGCGCCGAGCATGATGTTGTCGAGTGCGGAGAGCGTGTCCACCAGCATGAAGTGCTGGTGCACCATGCCGATGCCCTGCGCGATGGCCTCGCGCGAGCCGCGGATGTGCGCGGGGCGGCCCTCGATGGCGATCTCGCCCCCGTCGGCCTCGTAGAAGCCGTAGAGGATGCTCATCAGCGTGCTCTTGCCGGCGCCGTTCTCGCCGACGATGCCGTGCACGGTGCCGGCCGCGACCGTGAGGTTCACGTCGCGGTTGGCGTGCACGGCGCCGAAGCGCTTGTCGATGTGGCGCATCGCCACCGCGGGCGGCGCCGTGCTCGCGGCACTCAAGATCGGGGGCTCAGATCGGCCAGGTCGGGCACGGCCTCACTTGCAAGAGTTGTTGGCCATGTAGTCGATGACCTTGACCTTGCCGCTGATGATGTCGGCGCGCGCCGCGTCGACGCGCTTCTTCATGTCGGCCGTCACCAGCTTGGCGTTGTGCTCGTCCAGCGCCACGTCCACGCCGCCTTCCTTCAGGCCCAGCGCGCTGGTGCCGGGCTTCACGCCCTTGAAGGCCTCGTAGACGGCCACGTCCACGCGCTTGACCATGCTGGTGAGCATGGTGCCGGGGTGGATGTGGTTCTGGTTGCTGTCCACGCCGATGGCGAGCTTGCCGTTGTCCTTGGCCGCCTGGTACACGCCCAGGCCGGTGCCGCCGGCGGCGGCGAAGATCACGTCCACGCCCGCCGCGAACTGCGCCTTGGCGAGCTCTCCGCCGCGCGCGGGGTCGTTCCAGGCCGCGGGCGTGGTGCCGGTCATGTTGGCCACCACCTCGGCCTTGGGGTTGGCGAACCTGGCGCCCTGCTCGAAGCCGCACTGGAACTTGCGGATCAGCGGGATGTCCATGCCGCCGACGAAGCCGACCTTGCCGCTCTTGCTGGCCATCGCGGCCATCATGCCCACGAGGAAGCTGCCCTCGTGTTCCTTGAACACGATGCTCTGCACGTTGGGCAGCGCGACGACGCTGTCGATGATGGCGAACTGGGTCTTCGGGAAGTCCTTCGCCACCTTCTCGAGGCTGCTGCCCTGGCTGAAGCCGATGGCGACGATGGGGTTGGCGCCTCGCTCGGCCATGCGGCGCTTGGCCTGCTCGCGCTGCGTGGGGTTGCTGATCTCGAACTCGAGGTAGCTCTTGCCCGATTCCTTCTTCCACTTCTCGGCGCCGTTGAAGGCGGCCTGGTTGAAGCTCTTGTCGAACTTGCCGCCCATGTCGTAGATGACGGCGGGCTGGGCCAGCGCACCGGTGGCGGCGGCAGACAGCAGGGTGGCGGCGAGCAGCTTCGGGATCGTGGTGGTCGGCATGGTGCGCATGTCTCCAGGGTCAGGATGCGGGGAGCGGGTGTAACCGGTCAGGATAGCAAGAGCCGCACCCGCCGCCGCGGCGGGTTCACCCGGGGCGGGCAGGGCTGCTGGGCCGTCGGCGCCGCCCGGGCGGCACCGGGGCTAGCGTTCGCCGGCGCCGAGCTTTTCGAGCAGCGCGTCGAGCTCGTCGAGGCTGCCGAAGGGGATGGCGATCTCGCCGGCCGTGGTTGCGGCACCTGCGCGGCCCTTGCGCAGGCGGATCTCCACCGGCGCCGTCAGCACATCGGCCAGGCGCTCCTCGAGCCGGGCGATGTCGCGCGGCTTGGCCGCGGTGGTGCGCTTCTTCGAGGCTGCGCCATCGTCGGCGACCGCCTTGGCGTGGCGCGCCACCAGGCGCTCGGCCTCGCGCACGCTCAGCTTCTTCGCGGCCACCTCCTGCGCCGCCATCACCTGCTCGGCCGCCGGCAGCGCCAGCAGCGCGCGGGCGTGGCCCATCTCCAGGTCGCCGGCCAGCAGCATCTGCTGCACGGCCTCGGCCAGGTTCAGCAGGCGCAGCAGGTTGCTGGCGGCGCTGCGCGATCGGCCCACGGCCTGCGCCGCCTGCTCGTGCGTGAGGCCGAAGTCGCGCACCAGGCGCTGCAGGCCCTGCGCCTCTTCGAGCGGGTTGAGGTCTTCGCGCTGGATGTTCTCGATGAGCGCCATCACCGCCGCGGCCTCGTCGGCGACGGCCTTCACGAGCACCGGCACCTCGGCCAGCCCGGCCAGCTGCGCGGCGCGGAAGCGGCGCTCGCCGGCGATGATCTCGTACTGCCCGGCCTCGGCCAGCGGCCGCACCAGGATGGGCTGCATCACGCCCTGGCTCTTGATGCTCTGCGCCAGCTCGTAGAGCGAGCCTTCGTCCATGCGCGTGCGCGGCTGGTACACGCCAGGGCGCAGCGCCGCCAGCGGCAGCGCGGCCGGCGGGCCGGCAGGGGCGGCCGTGGACGCGGCCGGGGCTTCCGGCACCTTGGGGCCGAGCAGGGCTTCCAGGCCGAGGCCCAGGCCCTTGGGTTTCTTGATCGCCATGGCGGCGGATTGTCTCAGCGGCTGGTGTGTCGTCCGAGGTGCCGTCGATCGGCCGGGAACAGCACGTCGCGCTCCAGCCAGCGCCGCAGCTTCTGCACGCGCGGGTCCATGCGGCCGGGGAAGCGGCTCAGGTGCTCGACCACGGCGTCCACGCGCAGCCAGAGCTGGCCGCGCTCGTCGAGCTTCCACTTGCCGCTGATGCGCGCGGCCAGCACGTCGTCGGCCTCGGGGCGGGCCAGCACACGCTTGAGCGCGTCGCCCAGCATCCACATGTGGCGGCCGTCGTCGGCCATCGTGAAGCGCACGCCGGCGAAGGCGTGGTGGCGGCCCTCCTCGGCCCGCCAGGCCTGCGTGCGCAGGCCCTGGTGGGCGCCTTCGCCCAGCCGGATGATCCAGCGCGGCACGAAGACGATCACCAGCACCGCGCCCACGGCCACCAGCACCACGTAGAGCGGCCCGTAGCCCCAGGAATGGAACATCGCCATCAGCCCGACGGCGACGATGGCCAGCACGACGAAGGACTGCTGCTGGCGGTTCATGCGCGCACCAGGGCGTGCAGCAGCGCCAGGCCCTCGGGCCAGTCGCCCAGGCCGCTGGCGGCGTTGATGTGGCCGCGCGGGCCGATGTCCACGAAGCCGGCGCCCCAGTCGGCGGCCATGCCGGCGGCGCGCTCGAGGCTGCCGAAGGGGTCGTCGCGGCTGGCCACCACGGTGGCGGCAAACGGCAGCCGGCCGCGCTCGATGCGCCGCCAGGCGCCGGCGATGGCGCCGGGGGTGTCGTCGCGCTCGGTGTCGGGCGGGGCCACCAGCAGCGCGCCGGCCACGCGGGCCGTGTGGCGCGAGTGCGCGGCCCAGGCCGCCACCAGCTGGCAGCCCAGGCTGTGGGCCACCAGCAGCGCGGGGCGGTCCTGCTGCAGCAGCGCCTCGTCCAGGCGCGCCAGCCAGTCGCCGCGGCGGGGCGTCATCCAGTCGTCCTGCTGCACGCGGACGAAGCCGTGCAGCGCCTCCCAGCGGCTCTGCCAGTGGTCGGGGCCGGAATCCTGCCAGCCGGGCAGCACGAGAACGGCATGTTCGAGGGCCATGGACGGTATCCTTTGCGGCATTGCATCATGGGCGGCTTCCAGCCGCGACGAAAGGGCAGCCATGGCGTTCACCGTGTTCGTCGACGGCCAGGAGGGCACGACCGGCCTGCGCATCCACGAGGTGCTGGCCGGCCGCCGCGACGTCGAGCTGCTGAAGATCGACGCCGACAAGCGCAAGGATGCTGCCGAGCGCGCGCGGCTGCTCAACGCCGCCGACGTGGCCTTCCTGTGCCTGCCCGACGCCGCCGCGCGCGAGGCGGTGGCGATGGTGACGAACCCGCGCACCTGCATCATCGACGCCAGCACCGCGCACCGCACGGTGCCGGGCTGGGTGTTCGGCATGCCCGAGCTGCACGCCGGCCAGCGCCAGGCCATCCGCCAGGCCAAGCGCATCGCCAACCCGGGCTGCCATGCCAGCGCCTTCATCCTGCTGCTGCGGCCGCTGGTGGACGCCGGCCTGGTGCCGGCGGCGACGGCGCTGTCGGCCACGTCGATCACCGGCTACTCGGGCGGCGGCAAGAAGATGATCGAGCAGTACCAGGCCCAGCCGATGGAGCAGGCGCTCACGTCACCGCGGCCCTACGCGCTGTCGCTGCAGCACAAGCACCTGCCCGAGATGATGGCGCACACGGGGCTTTCCACGCCGCCGGTGTTCATGCCGGTGGTGGGCCCGTTCTACAAGGGCCTGGCGGTGACGGTGCCGCTGCACACCACGGCGCTGGGCACCACGCCCGAGGCGCTGCACGCCGCGCTGGCGGCGCGTTACGCCGGCGAGCGCTTCGTGCGCGTGATGCCGCTGCGCGACGCGGCCACGCTGGAGGCCGGGTTCTTCGACGTGCAGGCCAACAACGACAGCAACCGCGTGGACCTGTTCGTGTTCGCCAACGCCACGCAGGCGCTGCTGGTGGCGCGGCTGGACAACCTGGGCAAGGGCGCCAGCGGCGCCGCGGTGCAGGCCATGAACGTGCACCTGGGCGCCGACGAGGGCCTGGGCCTCTAGGCCCCGGCCGCCGCGCGCGCCTGGCTGCGACGGCGCAGCACGCCCAGGGCCAGCAGGCCCAGGCCGGCCAGCGCCAGCGAGCCTGGGGCCGACACCGTGCCGCCGGTGCCGGGGTCGCGCAAGGCGGCGAGGTTGGTCGAGACGTAGGTCCACTCGCTGCGGCCGCCGGCGATGACGGACGAATCGCCCCAGAACACGCGGTTGCCGCTGCCGAAGTTGTAGACCGAGTCGTCGCTGAGCACGAGCGTGCCGTCCTGGTAGACGTTGACGATGCTGCCGGCCGTGGTGCCCATCACCTCCATTCGCCAGGTGTGGAACTCGTCGTCGGTGTCCAGCAGGTTGCTGAACGCGGCGCGGGAGTTGTCGCCGTTGCGCAGGTACACGTGGTCGCGGCGCAGCTCGAAGATGGCCAGGCCGCCGCCGGCGAAGCCGATGCCCATGGTGACGGGCGCACGCCACCAGCCCGTGGTGAGGCTCTGCGTGTTCACGCGCAGCCGGGCTTCGAGCCAGTAGGTGGCCTGGCCGGAGAAGTCGGCGTTGGCGCCGTCCATCGTGTAGTACATCTGCTCGGCGATGGCGCTGCCGCCGATGGTGAGCACGTCGGAGGCCAGCACCGGGTTCTCGGGCGACGCGTTGTCGACCAGTTCCCATTGCGGTACGGCGACGTCCGGCGTTTCGCCGCCGGTGGCGTACCAGGTGACGACGGCGGCCTGGGCGGCCGGCGCAGCGGCCACCAGCGCGGCGGCGGCGGCCAGGGCCAGGGTGCGGATTGCGTGACGCATGCGAGCCTCGACAAGGGCAGTGGGTGACGTGCCTTTGCGCGGGCGGCGCGGCGGCGGCGGCTCATCGCAGGCACGGCCACCCCCTTGGGCCGGGGGATCGCGGGAGGGCGCTCAGCCGGGGCCGGGCCGCTCGAGGTAGTGGTAGCCGTAGCCGTCGACGAAGCCCAGCCGGCGGTAGACCGCCAGCGCGGGCGTGTTGCCGGCGTCCACCTGCAGGTAGCCGATACGGGCGCCAAGGCTAGCTGATCGCGAGAGCAGGTGCTCACACAGCAGTCGCGCCAGGCCCTGGTTGCGGGCCTCGGGGTGGGTGAACACGTCGTACAGGCCGGCCAGCGGCGGCTCCAGGGCCAGCTGCCCGCAGGCCAGCACCAGGCCGTCGTCGGCGCGCCGGAGCACGAGGCCGTGGTACGGCACGGGCGAGTGCGCCAGGCGCAGCGCGTGGCTGCGCCGGT
>JACCDR012041235.1_pt1 | contig 10576 bp, 12 predicted proteins | sample 7446431 | NCBI WGS metagenome assembly JACCDR01 (sample SAMN15323443, study PRJNA562643) | freshwater metagenome | isolation source: river surface water | place: USA:Blue River Watershed | collected 2017-08-17 | reverse complement strand
TGATTTGCCATGGCTGCCGGATACAGATAAGCCGTAATCTTCTGAAATAGATGCGCCGTGGTCACCTGATTCCGCCACACCATAGTCTTCACGGACTGTAGCGGTATCGCAGTCACCAACTGTAACCTTCACTCTGTATTCTGAGTCGTTGATTTTGGGCATTTAAAGTTCCTTGGACTAAGGGTTACTGTGCGCATATTATCGACAATCTAACGCTGCGGGTCAACTACCGTTCGTCTGGCCGGGCGCTGGGCTGCTATGCAGGACGCATCCGCGAAAGAAAAACGGCTCACAAGTGGCGCTTGTGAGCCGTCCATTTGATCAACCAATGCCGACAAGGAAACACAGGTTGTATGTACCGTTCAGCCAGGAAGGCTTACCAAGTAGTGCTTATATCTTAGACCGTCAGACCTTCGCTTGTCTAGCATAGTTGGACGGCGGGTTATGCGCCGTCTGCCATGTTTAACAGAAATTGCTCTGCGTCTTCTAAGTCTAAGAATATATCTACGTCTACGCTACCCAAAATATCTTGCACATGAATTTCTTCGGCGGCTCTGTCGGCGGCCAATCTATCGTCAAACCCACGCACAACAACCGGTGCGCCTTTTTGCGTTGACCATTTCACCAAAGCCCATGTCGTTCCTGAGCCAGTGACGTAGTACTTATAGCCTATGCCATCGTGGCGGGGGGCCGTTTCGATTAAGTTATCGAAATATCCCAGGGTCCGTTCTACGATCTCGTCGTCTTCTACGACAAAGCACGGGGTTGAGAGGGTCAACATGGTTTGGGCTCCGGTGGGTTACTGTGATCGTATTATCGACAAAATATAATGGGAAGTCAAGCGCTATTTTATCGTGCCGGGCGATGCATGTGGGTGGGGGCGCGCGGACACGGTGAGTTTGGGGCACGGACACGGTGAGTTTAGGGCACGGATCGGCCCGGGGGCGTGGTCTTACGGCGCGGTTAGCGCGTGTTGTGCGTGTTTGGGCGCGCCTTGTGCCTGTCTTTATACGTATTATGTGCTTTTTGTACTGGATATATGTTGGTTTCTGGATAAAATCATGTGTTGTGTTTGGATTTGTGCTTGATGATACCGTTCGTCGGTGCTTTATAGGAAGTCTTGGTAGGGACGTTCTAGGTCTAATGTCTAGAATAAGGGCTTTCAAAAGTTACTTGTAGCAGAAAAAACTCTTTAAAATCAAGGGCTTAGGAATGTAGGGGTACTAGATACTACATGTAGCTACAGGTTTGCTACAGGTTACTTGTAGCAGAAAAAACGCTTTAAAATCAAAGGGTTAGCACGTTTTTACCCCCTCTGCTACAAGTAACTACTATCTAACTTTATAAAAAAATATATTATAAGTAAGGACTAAGAATGTAGATAACTGCCAACTTACTATTGCTGGGAAAAGTTGGGAGGGGGTTACTTGTAGCAAAACCCCATTTTTCGCGGTAACCCTTTGATTTTAAAGCGTTTTTTCTGCTACAAGTAACCTGTAGCAGACATGTAGCAACCTGTAGCAACCTGTAGCACGCCGTCCGCGACTGCGCGAAACATCTTCACAATCCCCGACTTGATGGTTAAAAGTAAGAAAGTAGTTGACTATCATTGTAGTTATGCTGTTACAAAACTTACGGCTTCCTTACAAGGCTTAAATAACTACTTGTTGGAATCCTGTACAACTTGTGTTCAATTGGCCTATATCGTCGATGTGCTTGTGGTTATCTACTTGTTCTGTGGAACAACAGAAAATTTGACTTCATCGCGGAATACGTGTTAGATGGGACTTCGATTCGGGGAGGCGGGCATGCTTAATCGGTGTGTGGCGGCGGTTGAAGTCTTGTTCTATATTTCGCTTATAGCGATTCTGCTTATCGCGGTTAAACTTTTGGGGCAAAGCGATGAATAATGTAGTGATTGTTGATTTCAGTGCACGGGCTAACACTTCACAGCCTAGCGATAGCCGAGAGTTGGCGCTGCGCGTCCCCACGCCGTACACCGCTCCACGCCGCGACTTATTCCCTTATTTTTTGTGGGGGCTATGGACGCCCCTTTTTCTGACCTTCAACGTCGCACTTTTAACCTTTCTGTAAAGGAGACCATTATGGGCCTCACAGTCAAAAAATTCTTCAAGGGTGCTATCCGGGTATTGGGCATGTCGTTTGCGTGGCTCCTGGACCGTTTTAGCGCGTTTACGGGGTTCCTCGCAGCGTGGATTCGGGAGAAATTGAATGCCGGAACTGAGTAACCCGCAGTACGAAGAGTTCGCGCTGCGCTTCATCGCATGTCACAACACGTCCCGCGCCGCTACGCAGGCAGGGTTCAGCGCGCAATACGGGAATAATCTTTTGCGCGACCCCGCCGTGAAAGAACGGATCGCAGAGCTGTTGACTGAGAAGTTCACAGCGCTGCATATGACGGCAGATGAAGTCCTGGGACAACTGGCGCGCATCGCTCGCGCCGATGTCAGAGATTTGTACGAAGAATCGGGTAAATTGAAGTCTGCGCGGGATTTGGATGAAAATGTGGTGGCCGCAATCGCGGGGATGGACAGTATCGAGCTCGGCGAGTCTGGCACTCTTAAGAAAGTGAAACTGACTCCACGCCTCGAAGCCTTGAAAGTCTTGGCCCAATACCACAAATTGGTAGGCGCGGAAACGCAAATCAGTGTTTACGCTAACCTCGCCGATAGAATGGAAGAGGCAGACACACGACAAAAAAGTGTTGCATCAAGTCCAGACGACCTGATAGGATAGAGCCATAATAAGAAAGATATCGAGAGCGAGAGCGAAGGTTGACTTGGGCATCAATTTTCGGACTCTCGACACTTCAAACCCGGCTTCGCGCCGGGTTTTTCTTTTCTAGGCCATCCGATTTTCGTGATTGAAACGGGTTCATAGCTCGCCGTTTTCAATCATGCGAATCAGTGTTGAAATGTCCGCGCCGTAGTTTTTGGGTGGCGGTGCTGCCTTGTGTTGGTCAGCCTCCTTGGGAGGCTTCATTGCCCGCACCTTTTCCAGCACAGGCAGTCCATAGCCCATCGCGTCATCTGGCAATGCTCTACCCATCTCGACAGGCTCCGGCGCTCGCTTTCTCTCGAACTTGGGTCGTGCCTGCTTTCGGCTGTGGATGCCCTCGGTGAAAAGAATCTTGGCCCGCAGCGCCTCGAACGAGTAGCCACGGCCCAGCCGGTTCATCACCCGGATCAGCCTGTTCAGGCTCTCGGTGTAGGTGTTGGTGACGGGGTGCTCGAAGTAGTTGAGGATGAAGGACTGCCAGTTGGTGAAGGCACGGAGCAGGTCGTGGAAGTACGGCCTGATCTGGGGCGACACATCCTTGCTCCACGTCTCATAGCGCCTCAAGGCGCTCTCCGGTGAGTCGGAGTCCTCGTAGATGGCGTAGAAGGCTTCCTTGAGCCTGTACGCCTCTCCCAAGGCCGGATAGTTCTTCGTCCAGCGATCAAGGTTCAGACGCTCTTCATCGTTTAGCGTGCGTTCGCGCTTCAAGAGTACGAAGCGGTCGTGCATCAGCCCGCGCTTCTGTTTCAGTGTCAGTTCGGCCCGCAGTCCTTTGCGGGCCTTCTCCATCGCGTCGTTCGCCACGGAACACGCCCCATTCCAAGGCTTCTTTGCGAGCAACGATGCCGTTCAGTTCGGTGAATACCAGCTTGGAGAGTGAGAACTGACTGCCTTTCACCATTGCCAGCAGGCGCTTGGAGCTTTCCGCCAAGCTCAGGATTTGCTCCTGATCGGAAATCTTGCGCCCGCCGATGGTCACACCGTCCAGCAGCAGTCTTGACCTCAGGGAAGGTGAAGGGGTTGCCTTCGAGCACGGAGGCGTCCCAAACGAATTCTGGCAGCATCTTGTGGAAACGGAAACAGACTCGCTCCGTCGAGTGAGACGGAATGGAAGTCGGGATTGCCGATCTGTCCCAGCGAAAACCAAGAGCATCGAATAGCATCTGCTTCTCCACCAATTACGCCAGATTTTCAATAGTTGCGCGCTGCTTCATCGCCACAAAATCAACCTTGATTTCAGACGCCCGCTCCGCGGCTCTTTCAGCGGTCAAGTTGCGATGAATGCGGTAGCCAAAGCCATTGATTAGTACATCAAACTTGCCTGCGCCGTTTTTCTGGATCGTGATGGTGTGCATTGCGCGCCCCCGTGAATCAATCATTAAACACGGTTTGATTGTAGCGGTACATCGCGCTTGCATCAATTACAAACCACGCTTTTGTGGCAATGTTCACTCGGTACGGCGGCGCAGTATTTCAATCACGAAAATCGGATAGCCCTTTTCTAAAACTGTACATTCAAACTCCGTCTACTGTAGACTAACGCCTAGTAGGTCTGTAAATGACAAAAAAAAGGAATATAAACATGGACTACAGCAAGCACGGCAAAGACGGGACAACTATGCAACAGTTGGCCGCCGACCAAGAACTACTAAAGGCGCTTGGAACGGGCGGCGGCGCTAGCGTGGAACAGATCGCGCGCAACGGTGTAGCAAGAGAGCGGAAAGTCGCACGTAAAGTTATGACACCGCAAACCTTGAAAGAATATTGCAAACCCATCGCCGTCGATACTTCCTCACTCTACTAAATGTTGGCTGACAAATCCGGCGATATCGTCGGATTAGCGCTCACTAAACTCAAGAGTTTCGAATTCGACCCTCTTGGGTTTGTTCTTTGGGCTTTCCCGTGGGGTAAGTCAGGGTCTGTTCTAGCTCGCGAGACTGGACCCGAAGCGTGGCAAATGGAAATTCTGGACCGCATGGGCCGTGAGTTGAAAGCAGGTGGCGACTCAGGCGCCGTCATCAGAGAAGCGGCTGCTGCGGGTCATGGCGTCGGAAAGTCGGCGTTTATGTCGTGGGTGATTCTATGGGCCATGACCACAAAACCCCGAACCCGTGGAATTGTTACAGCAAACACGGAGAGCCAACTTAAACAAAAAACTTGGGCCGAGCTCGGTAAGTGGTTCTCAATGTTTGTGGCCAAAGACCTGTTCGAACTCACTGCCACCGCGTTATTTCCAAAAAGCAAGAATGATCGCGGCGAATGGCGAATCGACCAGTCTGTATGGAACGAGAGCAATACAGAGGCGTTCACAGGACTCCACAATAAGGGCCGTCGGATCATCTTACTATTTGATGAAGCATCCGCCATTCCAGATTCAATCTATGAAGTCGCCGAGGGTGCGCTGACGGATGAGGGAACACAAATCATATGGATTCAGTTCGGCAACCCGACGAGAACTAATGGACGGTTCTACGACACAATCACTGGTAATCGGGCCAACTGGAACTATACAAGCATAGATTCCAGGTCAGTTCGGTTCAGTAATAAGCGCGTAATAGATGAATGGAAGAAAGAATACGGCGAGGAAAGCGATTTCTTCCGCGTTCGCGTTCGCGGCCTACCCCCGAGAGCCGGTGTCACGAACCTGATTTCGCCGGAAGCGGTTCGCAAAGCTCGGGATAGGCGACTTTCGCGCATGGACTATCAAATGCACAGCGTGGTTATTTCCCTGGACCCAGCGCGCTTTGGGGATGATAAGTCGGTTATTACTGTACGGCAAGGGCCGATGGTGCATGAACAGATCAAATACATGGGGATGGATGAGGTAGAAATATGTAACCGCGTTGTGGATACTTGGAAAAAGTATCCAGAAACTAGCGCCGTTGTGGTTGAAGTCGCAGGTCTTGCGGGCGGGGGCCATGCGACTATCTTGCGTAGAATTCACAACCTGCCAGTAGTCGAATATTCACCCTCCTCAGTCCGCGAGAAAGACTCGCCGTATGTCAACATGCGCGCCGAGTGCTATTGCAAAATGCGGGATTGGCTTGAGACAGCGCATATCCCAGACGATGACGAGTTGGCTAAGCAACTTACAACGTTGCAATATGGCTACACCGCCGCGATGAAAGTCCAAATTCAGAGTAAAAAGGATATGAAATCGCAAGGCTTGGAGAGTCCAGATTGCGCGGATTCTCTTGCGTTATCGTTTGCAGTTGATACAATCGAGCGGAAACGTGTGGGTACAGTGCGCGCTCGGCCAGTACAACAACGCAAAATAATATGGTCTAGGGGGTGAAAGCATGATTCTTCCGCATAAGAAGTTTAAATCCTCTGGCGCGTATGAAATTACCCTGAATCCGTTCCCGGTTCATCTGGCATTCGCAATCGGTGAACTGTCTATAGAAAAAGAACTACGGCGTTTAACCGGTAGCGCTCGCGCTACGCATTCGATACTAAGTGGCATACACGAAGATAGCGAAGCTTATGTGTTGAAGCTTTCTGACACAAATGGACGCGCTTTTCTCTTTATCGGTATGCGAACGGACCTCACCGCCGAAGACCCGGTCCAAACAGTCGGTATCTTGGCGCACGAAAGCGTGCATGTTTGGGACTGGCTGAATGACTATGTCGGCGGGACGAAAGAATGCACAGAGATGAACGCTTACCACATTCAGTCGATAGTCGAAACACTGGTAAATATCTACAAGAAAGAACTAGAGCAAAATGCAAAGTAAAGGACTACGGAAACCATCGAACCCTCTAGTCTCTTCGGCGAACTTAGGGGATATGGAACGTGCAGAAAAGATCGCCGCTGAACAACGCCAGACGGACGGTGTACACCTTAGTAACCTCGGCGAGAATATGCTCGCAGGGCACATCGCACAATCCTGGGAGCGTAATAAGCTGCACAAGTATAAGACGTCGCAACTTATGCTTTCTTGTCTCAGAGCCCGCCGGGGGGTTTACTCTCAAATGGAACTCGCGGAACTGCAGAATGGCGGCGGGGTAAACGTGGCGTGGGTTGATCTCACTGACACCAAATGTCGTGCTGCAAGCGCATGGATTCGAGATGTAGTCATGCCCACCGGTGAACGCGCCTTTGCCGTGGAACCGACTCCGATGGCCGATTTACCGGTGGAAACTAAGATGGCAATCACCGAGGCTGCTAGCAGGCAAGCGCGACAGTTGATGGTTCAAATGCAACAAGCGGGGCAAGGCGTCCTGTCTCCGGATGAGTTCCGGCAAGCTGCCGTAGATATCGGCAATAAGTTGAGAGATAAGACGCTGAAAGAGACACAAAACCGCGCCGAGAAAGCTGCGCATTTGATGAATGACCGGATCGCGGATGAAATGGCGCAGGGTTCGTGGGACCAGTCTATGGATGATTTCATCGAAGATTTTGTTACTTACCCCGGCGCTATTCTAAAAGGCCCGTTTTACAATCGGAAACTGGAGCTCAAATGGTTACCGGGGTTTGTCCCCGCAGTTACGAACAATCCGCGCATGCAATGGGCACGAGTTAGTCCATTTGATGTTTACCCGGCCCCGTACGCCACGGATTGTCAAGACGGCGATTTTATAGAACGTATCCGTTTACGGCCAAAAGAACTGCACGATTGCATCGGATTACCAGGATATTTTGCCGATGAGATTCGTAAGGCGTTGCGTGACTATCGCAATGGGCACCTGGAAGGGTGGATTTGGACTGACGCCGAGCGGTATAGATTGGAACAAGAGACACTCTACACGTTCTTATCCCCAGCGGGGGTGATCGACGGGTTGCATTTCTGGGGATCGATTCCTGGATGGAAACTCATTACCTGGGGCATAGAAGGCATAGACCCCGATGACTTAGAGCGAGAATACGAAGTCGAAGGTATCAAAATCGGCAACTACATCGTTCGATGCACGTTGAACAACGACCCGTTGCACAAGCGCCCGTACTTCAAAGCTTGCTACGAAGCTATTCCAGGGGCTTTTTGGGGCCGCTCAATCCCGGACCTGTGCAAGCTGCCGCAACGTATGGCGAACGCCATTGCATGCGCCTTCGCCGACAATCTAGGCATGGCAAGCGGGCCGATGGTCTGGGTCCACGCCGATAGGTTCGCGGATGGCGAGGATTCTACCGCCGTGTTTCCGTGGAAGATTTGGCAACTGAAAAGCGATCCGACCCAAGGAGTAAATCCAGGGATTGGTTTCTTCCAAGCAAACCCTCTTACGGAACAATTGATGGCTGCGTTGGATAAATGGGAGTTGAAGGCCGACGATTCGACCGGAATTCCACGATATACCTACGGTAATGAGCGTATCGGGGGCGCCGGTGATACGGCTTCTGGCTTATCGATGTTGATGAATAGTGCAGCAAAAGGATTGCGCCGGGCGATTAGCAACATCGATATCAACGTCATAGGCCCAACAGTGTATATGACGTTCGTAAATCTTATGCTCTACGATAAAGACTTGAGCATAAAAGGGGATTGTGTCGTAGTGCCGCGCGGCGCGAATGCCGTATTGATCAAAGAAGCCAGCCAGCAACACCGCCGGGAAGCATTGGCTCTTGTGGCCGGTAACCCCGTTCTTACGCAGATTACGGGGGTGACTGGTGTTGCGGAACTGTTACGTGAAGTGTTGAAGTCCTTGGACATCGATCCGGATAGCATTGTCCCAACAGAAGAGGAAATGTTGCAAAAAGAGCAAGAGGCTCAACAGCAACAAGAGGCCATGATGCAACAGGCCCAAGCCCAGGCCGAGCAACAGGCTCAGCTTGAGATGGCTAAAACGCAGGCAGCATCGGAAACCAGAATGGCAGAGAAGCAACTTGACGCTACGACCCAGAAAGAAATCGTAGGTGCAAAGATCGCAGCTGATATGGCTAAGAAAGAAGAGGCGACAAATGGGGTATAGTTTGACGGAAGAAGAGTTACATTTTTTCGGTAGAGTGTCGAGAACACCTGAGGGAAGAAAGTTAATTGACATTTTACAAAAACGGCAAAAGGTGTATGATTACGATTGTCGAAGATTAGATTCTTCGGCGTTGAGCCGTGTTCAAGGGCGAGCATTAGAAATTGAAGAACTACTCGAACTCTTTGAACAAGGGCATAAAAAGATCGCAAAGCAAGCGTCAGCGTTGACTAAAAAGATTATTCAAACGTACGACACTTGACCAGCGTAAACGTAGGGGTAACCCTACACAACTGAAACTCGAATACACCGGATCGAAGTAACCCCGGATAAACCGTTCGAATCGTGGGAGGTAGAAACAATGCATTCTGTAGAGTCTAACGTGGAATCCGATGTACAACTTCCTACCGCTTTGCGTAAACGGATGGAAAGAATCCGTAAGATGCAAGAGGATGAGAAGGAAGAACGCACCGAAGAAGTGCAAGACATCCAAAACCCCGCGCCGGAAGTTATTTCTGACGGCGAGAAGGTTACGGAACCTGTTGTAGTTACTTCACCGGTTGTTCCGGAATTTAACTTTGCTTCGGCTGATTTACTGGATGCGCCCGCGCAGAAGGTCAATGATCCGGTGTACTGGCGTCATCGCGCTAGTGCCATGCAAGGAATGTTCCGTGCAGAGCAGAAGCGTTTGAAAGACATCATCGCCGCGAGAGATAGTCGGATTGGTGAGTTGGAAGCGGAAGTAGTTAAATTGCAGGCGGAAAAACCTGCGGTGGAACCCGCAATTGACCTATCTAAGTTCTTCACCCCGGATCAATTGGACGATATCGGAGAAGATCACGCGAAGTTCTTGATTAAAACTGCGATGGCGGCGGCGCGCGAAACGGTCCAAGACCAAATCGCAAAGCACATTGAACCGCAACGCAAAGCACAGCAAGACACTGAGCAAGAAAGGAAAAATGCGGAGTGGAACTCGTTCTTGGAACGTTTAACCGCACTTGTCCCTAATTGGCAAGTTATCAATGAAAGCGATGCCTGGAAGTTATGGTTATCGCGCGTCGATGACGTGTCGGGGTTTGAGAGACAGGAATTGTTGGATAGAGCAACAGATCGACGCGATGATAAGCGCACGGCGGCACTGTTCAACGCATTTTTGCAATCTCAAGGCGGAGAACGTGTTGATGTATCGGACGCACCCCCCGTTGTACCGAAAGGGAACGCGGCAGGGGCAGGCGGGGGTCAACAATCATCGGCGCTTATGCCGCTGAAACCGGGCGAGGCCAAAGACTACTACACCCGTAAGGCTCGCAACAAAACGACAGAAGAAGAAGATGCGTTGTTCAAAAAGAGACTTTTACTAACCTACGGCTAATGTTAGCCTGCGGTTAGCACCCTAACTACAATAAGGAGATAATCATGGGTGTACCACGCGCAACGGGCGTTCCTAACTACGGTCCCGGGGGGACCATCAACTATAATCCCGAAGTATTCTCGGGGAAACTGGTAGAGAAATTCTACAAGACCACCGTATTTGGCGAGATTGCTTCGACCGATTACGAAGGTGAAATTAGCGGGTTCGGCGCTCAAGTTAATATCCGAACCGTTCCTAACGTAACTGTGTCAGATTACGTAATTGGTGCGGGTCTTAGCACGCAATACCCATCCAGTAACTCTGTTACTCTGGCGATTGATCAAGCCAAAGCGTTCAACGTGGCGCTGAACAATGTCGATAGCCGACAATCTGATTTGGATTTGTCGGATATGTTCGCGCAAGACGGTTCTATTCAGTTGAAGATCGCGGCTGACGCGGATATGCTCGAAGTAATTCCTACCCAGGTAGCAGCCGCTAATACCGGACTGAATGCTGGTGCGGACT
>JACCDR011554461.1_pt1 | contig 10576 bp, 11 predicted proteins | sample 7446431 | NCBI WGS metagenome assembly JACCDR01 (sample SAMN15323443, study PRJNA562643) | freshwater metagenome | isolation source: river surface water | place: USA:Blue River Watershed | collected 2017-08-17 | reverse complement strand
GTGGGAATATCACGATCGGACCATGAAGACTGTGGAAGCATATCGAGCCAAACAACCCGATCAAAGTTGGATTCCCGATCGGACTCGCGATCTAGGCGAGGTGCTTGATTCTAGGGGCATTGGAAAGACTGTGAATGCTGCGGAGCTATCTTAGGGAAATCCCCAAGATAGATTTTACTGATCCATATTGGGATAAATCGACTAGTGTTTTGGGCGTAAAGATCTTTACAAGACGATGAGGTTTTATTTATGCCTTTAGATCCTTTAACTGCTGGCTTGGGTGTGGTTAATACTGGCTTGCAATTAGCCGGGAACTATTTTGCACGTCGCAACCCATTGGATATGGCTTCAAACGCTGCTGCTCGCGCTTACAGCGAAATCCCTGCTGCTGATGGCATGGCCGGGAATGCTCAAATGTATGGCGAATCAGCTGCTCGTTTTGGCCCCGGTTCTGCTTATAGCCGTGGAGCCGAAGATCAGGCTATGCGGGGAAGCTACCGAAATGCCGTAATCCGCAATCGTGATGCTAACGAGGGACTGAAGCGGCAATACGTAGCTGACAGCTATCGCGCCGCGCAAGATCTCGGCATGTCGATGATCGATAGCTATTTGCAGCGGGCCGCTCAAAACGATGCGCTAGCCGCGCAAATGGGGATGCAGCGTTTTGGTTCTCGATAGTTTTTGTTTTTGAGGGGGTAACCTACCCCCTCGCATTTTTAGGATCAGATTATGAACCGTACAGCAACAGCTAGGCCAACAAGTTACACCCCCAAAGTAAAAGCCGAAGAGGCTGGCGGGAATAAGTGGGCGCGGATTCAAGCGGAATTAGCCACGTCGGCCCGTCGAGAGAATCAAGCCAGGGCACAGAACGCCAACAATGGTTGGGGTCAGCCGTCCAACCCGTTTGATATGAACTCTGTTTTGTCAGCTAATCAAACAGACAATGCCAGTCAAGCGTTAAACTTGAATGCCGCAATGCAGGCAAATCAGGGCATGACTTCGGATTTGCTAAGGCAAGCGCAGCAAATGTCGCAACAGCAATCGATCGACAACAGAAATAATCTAATGATGATGGGTCAGCAAAAGCTGGCACAAGATCAGCAGATGGCAGGATTTGAGGCGCAACTACAACGATCGGCTAATAACACCTCCGCATCTGCAAGCGACTGGATGAACGCCCAAAATATGTATGGGCAAGCTCAGGATCAGGCACGGACAGCCGACGATCGGTCTAGGTCTGCGATGAACGCTCAAATCATGGCCCAGCAATATCAGCAGAACCAAGCCGCACAGCAGAACCGGGACAATAATGAAGCGGCTCGTCACTTGGCTGTGATTGAGAATCAGAAGGCTCAGCAGTTGGCTAATACTCAGGCTAATGCACAGGTATCGACGGCTAGAATTGGTGCCGATGCTGGTGTTCTGTCTTCTATGTTCAGTTCATTCGGAGGGGGCGGATTCCGCTACTGGTAATCATGGCAGGAATGGACAATTTAACTTTTTACGATCCAAAGGGTGATTCTAACCAGTATTGGACAACCCCAAAGGGGCGGTCTACCAACAATTATCAGACCTTTCAACAGTGGATGCAGGAAGATCGAGCAACAGGTGCCAACGACAATTTAGTTGATACCTATAGCAATTTGTTCGATCGGAACTTCCAGAACACCACGAAGCTGATGGATCTCACGAATAGGTATCGTGAGAAGGAAGGCGCGACGCAAGGCCAAATGGATGCACAAGCGTTTAAGCGCTTGAATGCAGAACTAGAAACCAGAAAATATATGCAATCCAAAGGGCAGGAATTAACCAACTGGCAACGCGATCAAGACCAGCGGCGGGCCATGGCCTCATTCAAAAATGTTGGGCGATAAAGCCAAAATCCAGCAGATAAACAGCAATTACTTTACTGATAGTAGATTCACAAATGGCGAATAAATCACAAAAAAAAGTAGGAGGAACACGAGGGCAACCCGCGATCGACCGGATACGTAAAGAATTGAGAGAAACCAACCCTGTTTTATTGATGGATTTCGATCGATTAGTGGCAAGAAAACCAGGGGCAACAGCAATTCATAGTTTTTTGTCTGAGATCGGCTATTCGTTGAGTTACTCAACTGTCTGGACTTGGTATCAAAATCGATTCCCAGAGCAGTTTGACTATGTAGCCGCATTGCTCACAAAAACCGAAGAGATGCACATATTGGCGGGAAAGATACTCAATGGGGAAGAGTTGCCCAAGGGCGTTACCGCTCAAATGTTGCCCGCTATCATTCGTGAATTCCGATCGATGTGTTCGCAATTGAATGATATGAAGTTCGTAAAGGACTCACAGGAATTAGAATTGAACGGCATTTACTTTGCGTTTGCTGAGATTGAGGAAGCGCAGAAAGATACAGCATTTGAACAGGTCGTTAAGGATCTGAAACGGGGTGTTATCGCTAAATATGAGGGGCGTTAGCGTATGGGGTCACAGTGGGCAAAAAGGGGCATAAATCGCGCCGGGGTAAAGGGGAAATCTACGACGAGACAAAATCACACCGCAAAGTGATTTTGCTCACAGATACCGCATACCAAATTTTGCTCAGAATTGTGATCAGTGATCGAATATCAGCGAGTGAAGCGATCGAGCGATTATTGAGAGAATCCAGCACTGATCACGGCATAGAAATCGATGATCACCAAAAGCCTTGATAGGCAGTGATCACAGCATGATTACCGATGCCAAATAATTATAAAAATAATATAAAAGTATCTAATCCTTAATCCATCTTAAGAAATGTTGTTAATCCGTGAACTCAAAGGCGGGAAACCGTTTCGGGTGCGGAATGTGCGGCTAGTGGGCACCCATATCAATTTTGGGCGATCACCTGCCTGTACCTATCAGCTCGAAAATATCGGTACTGTTTCCCGTGTCCAAGCTACGCTTAAATGCGATTCCGATGGATGGTGGTTATCTGATGGTGGCTTAGATAAACCATCAGCGGCGGGTTGTTATGTTGGCAGTAATCGCCTATATCAACCGATACCGATCGAGCCTGGTCTAAAAATTCAAATCTTTAAGGGGTCAGATTACGAGGTTTGCTTGGAAGTGATTAGCGAAATTTCAGAGCAAGAATTGATTGCTCACGATGAGCCTACCTTAGAGGTGCCACTGTTTCAGGTGTCCGATGAGATTGCCCAAATGCGGGAATCAATCAATCTGCTAGCTCAGCAGGTGCAAAATCAAGCGCTCTGGATTAAAGAGCATGAAACCAATTGTCAGGGCCGCTTAGAAAATGCGCTATCTGGTGTGGTGGATACGATCAAGGGTGAATTTAGAGCAGCGATCGCTGCGGAAGTTTCACAGCTTCGATCGGACCTGCATCCAAAAATTACAGAGGTGCAAACCCGTAATGACGAACAGGACGTGCTGATTAAACGGGTGTTAGGTGGCCTTGCCGCTGCATTGATTGCGGTGTCTGGCTATAACCTATCTCAGGGTGACAGTGATTCAATTCGACGGGCCTTAGACGTGTTTAGCATGGTCTTGGGTGTTGGGGGTGCGGGTGCGATCGTGGTCAAAAATGCTAATGATAAAGGGGGCAGAGATGCGAGTTTACCAACCTAAACAACGCCCGATCGAGCATGGTTTTAAGCAGGGTGACTTTCATTTAGTTGCCAATGCCTCAACCAAAACGATTAAGGCTTTTGATTTTGCTGGGAAAGAGCTTTGGGAAAAACCCTGTTTAGCCGATGGTCAGCATCCAAACTGGCGAATCGGACGGGGCGACACCCCACCGGGTTTATATAAGTTGGGGACAGCCTATCGAGATTACGATCGGTTTATTGATGACCCTGGCTATCCGCCCTTTTGCCGTGAGCTACGATCGTTTGGGTGGGTATCGTTTGATATGGTGGATCTCGAAGGCCATGAAGACGATAATGGTCGATCGGGAATCATGCTGCATGGTGGGGGAACTGCCTGTGGCTGGCCCGGTGCATGGGAACGTTATCAAACGCTTCATCCTACTTGGGGATGCTTAAGGATGCACAATGCCGATCTACAGTTTGAGGTATTACCACTTTACGACAAAGGTACGGTTTATCTATCGGTGTGGCAAGATAGTATTTAGTCGAGATTTCACCTGTCAGTTACGATCTCGCCGATCGGGTTTTCCTTTCCCGATCGGCTTTCTCATGTATTATATTGACAACGCATTTCTCAACTCCTAACAATCAAGTTCTAAGCCGATCAAATCAACTTCGATCGGCTTTTACTGTTATGATATTTAACTAGCTCCCAATCTCATGAACGGGAGAGGATTGGAACAAAGATGGTTTTTGAGCCTCCATACCTAGAACAAAAGCCCGATCGTAATGGTGGACAGCGATCGGGTTTTCCAAAATTTCGGGACGATCGGAAGAGGAAATATGCAAGGTGCCAGTATTCGATCGGAAGATGAAGCAGATATATTAGGCGATCGGGAGAACCAAACGGGTTTGGAAAGCCGAACTTAAAATCGATGTGATCAATCCTCGATCGTCGATTAGTGTTATTCGGCTTGGTTTCCGAGCATTGCATTTCATACACACCTATCAGTCTATCTTAGGGATTTCCCTAAGATAGATTTTCTCACAGCATGGGGCAGAAAGTTTTTAGGCAATATCGACAAAGAAGCCGTGATACGGTGCGACGGGCGGGGGAAGTTACACCGTCAGCGGATGCAGTTAGGGCACAAAACGATTTTCCATTTTTCTGCGCATACCTAACCCGTAACTCCCCCGATCCAAAGGTTCAGCCGCCGCATATGGCTGAATGGAATCAACAGTTATTAACGGGGAAATCATCCCGCGCCTTGGATGGGATAGCAGGCCCAAACGTTGATATATTGGCCCCACGCGGATCGGCTAAAGCTCAGCCGCTAGATGAGCCTGTCCTGACGCCTGACGGGTTTGTTCCGATGGGTACCTTGAAGGTAGGCGATCGGGTGATCACTGCTGATGGAAGCACCGCAACAATTATCCGCATCGCACCACAAGGGATTAAAGATAATTACAAGGTGACTTTCACCGATCGGGCCGTCACTTATTGCAGCTTGGATCACCTGTGGTCTGTGGCTGATTTTGATGTGAATCACAAGCATTTTCAAGTATTGAGTTTGGGGCAAATCATTGACGGTGGTTATCTCGACGATCGAGGGTTTGCTAAATACTATTTACCGAAGATCAGCGAATCAATCAAATCATTGCCCCCTAGAGGGATTGCCGATATTCAACACGTAGGCACTGCTGAAATGCAATGTATTACGATCAACCATCCATCTCAACTGTATATCACTAGAGATTACATTGTCACCCATAATTCTACGTATTTGGGAATGTTTGCAGCATGGTCGATCGGTCGTCATGCAATGTTAAAGCGATTGCTGCAAATCCTTTATATCAGCTATACCGTTGATGTTGCCCGTCCGAAGTCATCGGCGATCAAATCGATTATTGAATCACCGGAGTATCGGGAAATCTTTCCTACTGTCATTCCCGGTCGGAAGTGGTCTGATGAATATTGGTGCATCGATCTTGAATTCGCCGGAATCAGTATCGTAGGTCAAGAGGCCTTCTCGATCTGCTGTGCTGGGTTGAAAGGTGCGATCGTGTCAAAACGTTGCCTAGTAGGTGCTACAATGGTTCTTACGGATCGAGGTGAGATACCGATCAAGGATTTCAATAGCCATATTGGGACACGGGTTTTAACATTCAATGAATCAGAACAATTGCTTGAATGGAAGCGGGTTGTCGCTTGTGAAGGGAGACCTGCAAAAGATTTGGTCGAAGTCGAAACAAGTGGTGGGCGTAGATTGCGCTGCACTTCCGACCACCCTTTCTTTGTCTTGGGACAAGGATACAAAGATGCTCGTGATCTTGTTCCAGGGGACTCCGTTGTCACAGTTGCCAAGCACTCGGAACACGCTAAACAATTGTCTGATGTGCGATCGGGTAATCTCGAAAAAGAGTTCGGGGCATCTATGCCGGGAATGCTACTTTCAGGCGCGAAGCGTGAAAGCACGAATTCAGTGCGCAGGGTGCAACAAGATCTTTTTGATACGACCGTCCGATCTGACAGCAAGACTCGAAGCGGGGGTGGCGAATCTGTATTGCTCTCACCGTTGCCATGGCCAAGACAACGTAAAGCCCGTGCATTGTCGAGATTGCGGGGTGTTGTTGGCGGATCGATCCGTCGATATTTCAGGCCGATTGTGCAAGCCTTGCTTGACAAAACAGAAGAGGACTCCAAGATTGTCGGCAGTTACTTGTCAAAATTGCGGGGAGACATTTCAGCCAAGATATCACGCCAGTCAGTTCTGTTCCCGCGAATGTTCAAACAGCGCCCATTCTCGCAGGATGAGCGGGGCAGGCAACACAAGGTATATTCACGGGGAAAGCTACCCAAGGGATTTTGTGATCCTACGGGATGTGGTGAAAGACAGAGACAATCACACATGTCAGGTTTGCAAGGACAAGGAACGCATCGAGGAGAAGGGGAAGTGGGGTTACCAGTCGAATATGGTGGTTCACCATATAGACCACAACCCGAAAAACAATATGATCGAGAATCTTTTAACAGTTTGCCAAGCCTGTCATACAAGGCATCACAAGCTGCACTTGGCTGGGAAACAGAGTCCATTGTCTCTGTCACTCCAATTGAAGGATCAGAGTTTGTCTACGACATCGAGGTAGAAGGCACTCACAACTTTTTCGCAAACGGGGTGTGCGTCCATAACTCACACTTGATCCTACTTGATGATTTGGTAAAGTCCGAATTTGACATCGCCAACCCGGAGATCCGGGAACAGATGGAGCAAAACTGGACTCGATCGATTCTCCCGACAATGTTCGACGGCGGGCGGGCGATATGCTTGGGGACAAGGTTCCGAGCCGATGATATCCATTGCTCAACATTCACCCCGGAGAATGGATGGATACAGATTGAGCAATCAGCAATTATTGATGATGACGATTCAGAGGGTGGGGAAAAGTCCTACTGGGATTTCTGGAGTTTGGAGCATTTGCAAAGTATTCGGGCACTTGACCCGATCGGGTTCTCATTTCAGTATCAGAATAAAATCGTAAGAACAACAGAAGTATCAATACATCCAGATTGGATCATTAAATCCCCGGTACACCGTGATATCAGGCGATATGAGCAAATCGGGATAGGTGTCGATCTAAGTTCCAAAACCAAAGAACGGCATGATTTTACGGTGATGGTTTTGGGTGGCAGACTGAACAATCGATACTACATTTTAGATATGTGGCGAGGGCGCGTAGCGGGTAATAAATCAAAGCTAGAGCATTTATTAGAGCTTTGCTACGCTTGGGATATTATTGATAGTTCTGGCAAATACTATTTGGGTACAGACATTAATTGTTATCTTTATGTTGAGGACGTGGCTTATCAAGCGTCACTGAAAGGTGACTTTCAAACTTATGTGATCAACGAATTATCAATCCATAACCTGATCTATCGTCCTATTTTTGCCAAAGGGGACAAGCTGTCAAAGCTCCGATCAGTCACTGGATTGTTTGAGAATGAGTTAGTTCGTTTTAATGAGCAAGCAAAACTAGGGGCAGCGATCGAAGAACTGGTAAGTTTTGGTGCAACTGCTCATGATGACTGTGCGGATGCGATAGAATTGCTGTTGAATGGGCTACGATCGAGCGCACCGCTAGAGGTTTTGTATGGGTAGTTCACTAAGCAAAAGTATGCCAAAAATGCCCTCAGATTGGCGTAGAAACTTCGATCGGGTGAGGGTATTATATCGACTCATCAACAACCAAACAGGCCAAAACATAGCCCGTCGCGGGTGGCGATTGCAACCCAGGACAGCGAAAGGGAACGAATTGGTTGATACTGAAGGACTGCCGTTGATGCTGGACGATTCAACTATTAACCCTGAAGAATGGTCGATCGTTGCCTGCGTTGATAATCTGCGTGGATATTGGTAAACTTATCTTAGGGATTTCCCCAAGATAGATCGGTCGGAAGGAAGGGTTACAGGTTTGGTCGGGAGTAAGAACAGATTGGCATCGGAAGGGTGGGAGAATCCGTGCTAGATCGGAAGTATCAAGTGCTTGAGAATTGCACTCGAAACTTTTTGACGGCAAAGGGTGTGAAGCAATTAACAGGATTGAGTTATACGCCCGAAACTTCAAGAAGATCGGGGCTGTGAGATCGGGAATAAATTATGATATTTTTATGGTCAACGATCGGGAGAAAAAGCAGGTAACGAGCACGATCGGAAGTAAGAAACCTGGAGATCGGAAGTCCGGCGAAATAGCGACATCGGAAGGGGAGAGGGCCAGATCGGAAGCAAAGGTATGATGGCTTTGTAAAGATCGGAAGTACGCGGAAACAGCACGATCGGAAGTATCAGCCGCCTCGGTTGGAAGGGTATGATAGTCGGGATCGGGAGAAGAGGGGGGGGGTTGTGTAACGACGATCGGGAGTGATGTTTACCGTGACCGGGAGAAAGGATGGGTTCAACGAGAGACCCACGATCGGAAGATGAGAGCTAGAGCGCGACGATCGGAAGATGAGAGGGAATGTGTAACGAAGATCGGAATAGCATCTCAAATCTGTATTGCAAATTATGGTCATGCTATGATTTAAGCAATGTGTGTATGATTGCTGAAAATCATGGAAATACTAACACTTACTTTCAATGTAGAGCTGACACCGGGACAAGCTAAATTGGTCGATCGATGGCTAGAGTTATCCCGTCCGTTATGGAATTTTGCGTTAGGCGAGTTAGAAAAATTAGATCATGCCTGCGTGTTCGATAAAGAATCTAAAACCTTTGTGCCTAGGTCGATCGTTTATAAATCCTGGGATGCGCTGAAAACCCACGGCGTACAGCGTGGCTGGAATCCAACCCCTGAAGAAATTGAGCAAGGCTATGGGCGTGTTTGCCCTGTTGGGGAATGGCAGCAGCCGCTATTGCAGGCGAGTGGATTGCAATCTAAAGGCGGGTTGAGTTTATGCGCGCGATCGGATCTGCTGCCATTCGAGGAATTGAATGAGTTGCCCAGCAAATTCAGGATGGGCGTTTTGGCTATGCTTGATACCAGTTGGCAGGAATACCGCAAATCCATGGGGACAGCCAACGGACGGGGGAAACCACGCTACAAACGCAAGGGCCGTGACGAGTTCGACACACTGTACAGCGGCAATCTCAAAAAGGAATTATCTGTAGAGGGCAACACCTTAGTCGGAGTACCCAAACTTAAATCTGTGGTAGTTCCCGGTTTAGCCAAGCGATGGAAAGATGATCACGGCAAAACACCCCCGATCGCTGGGTTCCGACTCCTCAAAGAAGACGGACAATACAAAGTTCAACTATCGGGGGAGTTGCGGGATAAGGCGAAATATAAGCCAAAAAAGACGACACAGGCGATCGGGATTGACCCCGGCATTATTTACACGGTGGCCACCTCGCTCGGTCAAAGAAAAGCTGAAGATCTAGTGTCTACAGCCGACAAAGAACTTTATCAAAATCGGCTGAACCAACGCATTCACCACAAACTAGACCATCGTTGTTTAATGTGGTTGCTACACCCCGATCGAACCAAGGATGATTTGACCCAATATTTCCCGGTATCAGATAAGACCTGGGAGAAATTGCAAGCGGCTCGAACACTAGAGACCGTTAACCCAGATCCGATCGTTGGGGATAAATCAGCAGCCGTGTCGAGAATGGATCTCGTTGTTGCGGCGATCGGGGCTAATCGATTCACCAGACTCAAACATAAGCTGCCTACAAGCAAGCGACAACAGCAGTTACAGGCAAAGCTCCGCAAACATAAGAGCAAGGAACGAAGACGGGCCAAGGCTTGGGATGATTCATGGACAACCTATATCGCTAAGAACTATGCTCATATTGCGGTAGAGGACGGATTACAAAAAGAGAAGGTAAGGCATAGACCCGAATCAATCAGCGATGATGGTAAGGTGTTCGAGCGCAATGGGGCCAAGAATAAAGCTGAGCTGAACAAGCGGTTAAGCCATGCTGCCCCCGGTCGGAAGATTGCCCTGCTAGAACGGAAGGCCGATCGGTTTGGGCGGGAATTTGTTAAAGTTCCATCTCCTCAGACAACCTCTAATTGTCCTGTCTGTGGTACCAATAATGAAGCTGACGGAGTGCCAAACATGAGCGGGGATAGATTATATAAATGTCACTGCTGCAAATGGGAAGTCGATCAGGATGCTCATGCTGCTGTGAATGTGGAACTAGCGGCGTTTGCTGCTAATCCTGCTGTGACGCTTTCACCTATTGCAGCGTTAGCCAAAAAACGCAGTGATGCCCATGAGCGCGGGAAATTTGCCCTATGGCGGAAAGGCCCGAAAGGATTCGCCTTTACCGATGAGCCTCGAAGCACTGAGGGTAAAGGGTCTAAAGGGAAGCGGGCTAAGACTGGAGAGCGCAAAACCAAGAAGAGATCCACAACCCTCGCAAAAGTAGGGTAGAATGGTTTGCAGGCAAGGGTTACGGATCATAACCCTTGCCGAAGACTTGGGAAGTCGGGGCGATCGGAAGTC
>JACCDR012094889.1_pt1 | contig 10577 bp, 8 predicted proteins | sample 7446431 | NCBI WGS metagenome assembly JACCDR01 (sample SAMN15323443, study PRJNA562643) | freshwater metagenome | isolation source: river surface water | place: USA:Blue River Watershed | collected 2017-08-17 | reverse complement strand
GGTAATTCAGACCCCAGTGTTTTCCTAGCTCCAGGGCGCCTATGGCCGCCTGCCGGATGGCCGCATGATCCAAGGATTGAGCCAGACGCAAGCGGCGACGCTGCTCTCGGTGGCCCCGCGCACGCTGAGGGACTGGGCAGATGCGCCCAGGAACCCGGACGGGACGTATCCCGGGCCGGCGCTGGTCGCCTACTACGTGGCCAAGCTGCGGGGCAATTCGGACGAATTCGACGACCAGCGGCAGCGACTGGCGGCGGCGCAGGCCGAGAAGGTCGAAAACGAGAACGCCGTCCGCCGCGGCGAGCTGGCCGACATGGCGCAGGTCGAGAAGTTCTGGACCGACTGCATCGCCAACGCTCGCGCCAAGGCGCTGGCCCTGCCCACGAAACTGTCGCCGCGACTGGTGAACATTGGAGATGCAAGCCTCGTCGCCGCGGCCATCCGCGCAGAAGTCCACGCGCTGCTCGCCGAGCTCGCCGACTACGCCCCGACAGCTGGCGGACCTGTCGCGCTCGATCCGCCGGGTGTCGCACTCGTGGAGCCCGCCGCCGAGCCTGACCGTCAGCCAGTGGGCCGACCGCGAGCGAAGGCTCAGCAGCGAAAGCGCCGCCGAGCCCGGGCAGTGGACGACTGACCGCGCCCCGTTTCAGCGGGGCATCATGGACGCGATCTCCGATCCGGCCGTGAAAGAGGTCTGGGTGATGAAGTCCGCCCAGGTGGGCTGGACCGAGATCATCAACAACACGATCGGCTACCACGTCGACCAGGACCCGGCGCCCGTGCTGCTGGTGCAGCCGACGCTCGAGATGGCCGAGGCGTGGTCGAAGGATCGCCTGGCGCCGATGATCCGCGACACGCCGGCGCTGCGCGGAAAGATCGCCGACGCCAAGGCGCGCGACAGCGGCAACACGCTGCTGCACAAGTCATTCACCGGCGGCCGGCTGACGATTGCCGGCGCCAATTCGCCCGCGGGTCTGGCCTCGCGTCCGATCCGCGTCGTGATGTTCGACGAGGTCGACCGTTTCCCGACCAGTGCCGGCGCCGAGGGTGATCCGATCAGCCTGGGCGTGAAGCGCACTCGAACCTTCTGGAATCGCAAGGTGCTCGCCGGATCCACTCCGACCATCAAGGGCTCCTCGCGCATCGAGGTGGGCTTCGAGCAGTCGGACCAGCGGTACTACTTCGTCCCGTGCCCACACTGCGACGAGATGCAGCGGCTGGTGTGGGCTCAGGTGCACTGGCCCGAGGGCCGGCCCGACGAAGCGACCTACGTCTGCCCGCACTGCGGCGCCGAGATCGAGGAAAAGCACAAGCAGGAAATGCTGCGCCAGGGCGAGTGGCGGTCGGCGAAACCGTTCGACGGCATCGCCGGGTTTCACATCAGCGAGATCTATTCGCCGTGGAGCTCGTGGGGCGAGATGGCCGCGGGCTTCGTGAAGGCCAAGCGCCTGCCCGAGACCCTGCAGTCGTGGATCAACACGTCGCTCGGCGAGACCTGGGAAGACGCCGGCGAGACGCTCGACGCGAAGTCGCTGCTCGAGCGCGCGGAGAGCTACACCGCCGCGAACCTGCCGCCCGGGTGCCTGCTGCTGACGCTTGGCACCGACGTGCAGGACGACCGGCTCGAGTGCACGGTCTGGGCATGGGGCGTCGACGAGGAAGCCTGGCGCGTCGAACACGTGGTCCTGAAGGGCGACCCCGGCGGCCAGGCGCTGTGGAAGGAACACGACACACTGCTCGAGCGCCACTACCCGACCGACGACGGCCGGCAGTTGACGATCGAGGCGACCGCGATCGACAGCGGTGGCCACTTCACGCAGCAGGTCTACGAGTACTGCGCGAAGCGCAAGGCGCGGCGGGTCTACGCGATCAAGGGCGTGGGCGGCCAGGGCCGGCTGGTGTGGCCGAAGAAGGCGTCGAAGGTCAAGCGCGGCTACGTGTATTCCGTCGGCGTCGACACGGTCAAAGACGTGCTGTACGGCCGCCTGAAGAAAGTTCCGGCCCCGGGCCCCGGCTACCTGCATTTCGACGCGACAACGACCGAGGAATGGTTCGAACAGCTGACCAGCGAGACGGTGGTGTACCGCGTCTCGCAGGGCCGGCGGGTGCGACTGTGGCGGCCGCGGCAGACCGGCATCCGCCAGGAAGGCCTCGACACCACGGTCTATGCGTACTGCGCGCTGCAGAGTCGCGGCGGCGCCGAGCTGCTGCGGCGTCGTGCCGGCGCACCGCGCGGCCCGGTGGTGCAGCGCGAGCAGCCCGGCCAGGCCCCGACGGCTGAGCCACCCAACAACGACCCGGCCCCTGAGCCGCGTTCGCCGACACCGGCAGCGCGGCGCGGCGGCTGGGTAACGCCCCCAAGGCGAGGAAGCTGGTTCCGACGATGAGCACCGCGATCACACTCGAGCAGGCGCAGGCACAATTGGCCGCCATGCTGGCCGCGCAATCGTCCGGCAACCTGCGCTCCATCACGATCAACGGCCGCACGACGACCTTCGCCACGTCGTCGGAGTTCCTCGAGCAGCTGAACTACTGGGCGCGGATGGTCAGCGACCTGCAGCGCCGCGCCGCCGGCCGCTCGCGCCACGGCTACGTCGGCGCATCGTTCAGGAGTCCGCAGTGAACTGGCTGGATCGGTTCGTCATCGCGCGCGTCTCGCCGCGCTGGGCGCTGCAGCGGGCACAGGCCCGCCGCGCGCTCGCGCTGTACGAGGCCGCAGAGCCGAGCCGGACCCGCCGCGAACGCAAGGACAAGGGCTCGGCCAACGCACAGACCAAGCGGGGCGCGATCAACCTGCGCACCGCGGCGCGCTACCTCGAGCAGAACCTCGACATCGCCTCGGGTGCGCTCGACGTGATCTGCGCGAACGTGGTCGGCGCCGGCATCATCCCTGAGCCGCAGGTGATGCTCACGAGCGGCGAGCCGGCCGAGGAGTTCAACCGGGCGCTGCTCAAGCTCTGGGACGACTGGATCCACTCGCCCGAGGTCACGCGCCAGCACGACTACTACTCGCTGCAGCGCCTGGTCTGCCGCACGTGGATTCGCGACGGCGAGGCGTTCGGACAGCGGCTGATCGGAAACGTGGCCGGGCTCGACCACAACACCGTGCTGCCGTACTCGCTCGAGGTGCTCGAGCCAGACTTCGTGCCGTTCGACCTCGAGGACCGCGGCCGCGGCATCAGCCAGGGCGTCGAGGTCAATGCCTGGGGCCAGCCCCGCGCGTACTGGGTGTACAAGAGCCACCCCGGCGACGAGTCGACGGTGCTGTCGGCGTCGGATGTGAAGCGCGTCAGCGCCGACCGGATGATCCACGTGAAACTAGCCAAGCGCCTGCACCAGCTGCGCGGCGTGTCGCAGTTCGCGAGCGTGATCAACCGCCTCGACGACATCAAGGAAATCGACGAGTCCGAGCGCGTCGCGGCCCGCGTGGCGGCGGCGATGTCGGCCTTCATCGAGAAGGGCACTCCGGACATGTACGACCCCGGCGAGAACCGCACGAACCCGGACGGCACGCCGGCGCTGCGCACGATGGAGTTCGTGCCGGGCATGGTGTTCGACGACCTGCTGCCCGGCGAGAAGGTAGGCTCGATCGCGAGCAACCGCCCGAACAATGCGCTGATCCCGTTCCGGGATGCGCAGCTGCGCTCGGCCGCCGGCGGCCTCGGGGCGTCGTTCTCGAGCCTGTCGAAGAACTACAACGGCACGTACTCCGCGCAGCGGCAGGAGCTCGTTGAGCAGTATCAGCACTACCGAACGCTGTCGGCGCAGCTGATCTTCCGCGTCTGCCAGCCGGTGTGGGACGGATTCATCGATGCGGTGCTCGCAACGAGCGCCGTTAGCCGCACCGGAATCGACCTCACCACGATCTACGACGCCAGCCACACCGCGCCGCCGATGCCCTGGATCGACCCAGTCAAGGAAGTCGAGGCCGCCGGCCTGGCCGAAGATCGCGGGTACACCAGCCGCTCGCGGATCATCCGCGGCCGCGGCGACAACCCCGACCAGGTCAACCGCGAGATCCAGCGCGACCAGGCCGAGCGCGAGGCGCTCGAGATCAGCCTGCGCATCGACGACAAGGCGAAGGCGGCCGAGGCCGCGACGCTCGACGCCGAAGAAGACCGGCAGGCCGCCGACGAGCGTGCCGCGCGAGAACGCGAGGCGGCCGACGCCCGCAATGACAAGCTGATCAAGGCCCTGTCGGAACAGAAACCGCCGGTGGTCAACGTGACCACGGGCGCGGTGACGGTCGAGCCGGCCGTCAACAACGTGCACGTCGCCCAGCCGGCGGTCCACAACCACCTGCCCGAGACTCAGGTCACGGTCGAGGCGGTGATGCCGGCCACGGATCCAGCGCCGGTGACGGTTGTCAACGAGATCGCCGCGCCCCAGGTGACGGTGCAGAACGAATTCCACGCGCCGGCCCGCGGCCCGCAGGTGATCGAGGCGACCAAGGGCCCCGACGGCTCGCTGCGGGCGGAAGTCCGGGACCTACCCCGGCACTGACGGATGACGGCATTTACGGTCAACGCCGGCGGCACGACGCGCTGGGACTCGCTGAGCGGCGGTTCCACGAACGCGACGCTGGACAGCTACGCCATCAGCAACGGCACGACGCTGCTGATCGACGTGGACAGCTACCAGTGTGCGAACCATTCGTCGGCCTTCGGCTCACTGGACACGGTGACGTTCTCGGGCATCGGCGGCAAGCTCAAGATCGACGGCACGACCGTCCGCGTGATCCCGTATGACACGGGCAGCGGCAACGTCCCGGCCATCGGCACCACGGTATCTCAGGGCGGCGTGAGCGCGACCCTGCTGGGCGTGTGGGCCTCGTGGCTGGTGGAGCCGACGGCCGTGGGCGCAGCCATGCCGGCGTCCGGCTTCATCAAGGTTCGCGCCAAGACTGGCGGCGACTTCGCGGCCGGTGCGCTCACGGGCATCGGCGCCTCGGCAACCGGCGCGGATGTCGTCGGCTGGATCGAGGTGCGCGGCGCTGACACGGCCCAGATTACCGTGCCTCGCATCGGGGCCTTCGAGGTCACGGGCGACTGGTTCGAGCTGGGCACGACGAACGGTAGCCGCGGACAGGTGATCGCTTGCCCGACGACGGCGACCGTGGCCGGCGTGTTCCCGGGCGTTTTCATCGAAACCGCCAGCGGGTCGGGCATCTACGAGCGCTTTGCCGGGGCGGGTAGCATCGTGGCTTCGAGTGCGATCCCGACCGACGAGCGCGGCAAGATCGTCTGGCAGACGACGAGCGGCATCCGCATCGGGTCGGACGGTACGAACAACGTCGGCTTCCTGCCGCCCACGGGCTGCAAGGTCCGCATCCCGAACGTGATCCTGACGTGCTGTACGCGCGCCGCGGGTCCGGGCTCAGGCCCGCGCGTGCTGCCGAACGCCACGCTGGCAACCCGGCAGGAGTTCGTCACAACGGGCGCGGGCGACATCGACATCGACAAGTGCGTCATGCACTGGTACGGCAACTTCTCTCAGGCGTTCCGCGCCGACTTGTCGAATGCGGTCATCGCTGACTCGATGGTGCTGCAGGAGATCGCGTCGGCCATCAACGTCGACAACTGCATCGTCGGCCCGACGCAGGCGCAGCTCAACTTCGCGCTGAACATGCTGTCCTGCTTCGCGGGCGGCACGTTCCAGAACACTTTGCTGGCGCGCTTCTCACTGGCGGCGAGCGGCGCGTATGTCTGTCAAGCGAACTACAACAAGGGCATCACGTTCTCGAACGTCAAGGCGCAAACGCTGCTGAATCGCGGCAACGCCACGACAGGCGCGTGGACGCAGACGCAGAACGTCGACTGCACATGGGACGGCTGCACGACAATTGGCGGTCGTCAGCTTGTGGTCGGCAACCAGAATTGCGAGTGGGTCAATAGCCGTTACGCGGACAACTTCAGCGGCACGACTGGCACAGGCAACGCGCACTACGCATTTGAATTCTCGACCGGCTGCAACGGCATCACGATCGACGGACTCGACTTCCTTGGCCTGACGAACGTGCATCCGTACAGCGGGCTGTTCAACTTCACCGCCTGCTACAACTGGACGGTGCGGAACCTCGGCAGCACGGGCGCGGCGCTCAACCTCGGAAGCGCGAACGCCTCGGGCCTGATCGTGAACGGCGCGGGCAACAACGACGGCGGCCGGCTGCAGCGCATCTACACGAGCAACACCCGCACCGGCCCGTGGGCGTTCCTGAACTCGGACAACAACATCACGTTGGAAACCGTGGCCGGCGACTACGCCGACACGTCGGTCATCGCCGCGTTGAACACGATTGCCAAGGGCGTGCGCCTGACGGGCGCAACGACCGGGCAGGTGTCGGTCTACGGCACGCACTGGAAGGACTCGTTTACCTCGGCCACGGTCGGCAAGATCGAGGTGCTGTGCAACGAGCCGACCACGGCCAGCGCAGCGCAGTGCGCGGTCACCGCAGGCACGCCGCGCTTCAACAGCTCCGGGCAGGTGGCGCTCACGACGGTCGGCGATCAGGTCACATGGGAAATGCCTTACTTCGCGCTGGGGCACAACGCGCTCGCGAACCTCGCGATCACGCTGGCCGGTACGAACACCGGCAACGTGACCTATGAATTCCAGTACGACAAGGGCGCGGGATACAACGGCTCGTGGCTGACGCTGAATGCCACGAACCTGAACGGCGCTGGCGCAATCACGCCGACCACCGGCGTCCGGCTCAAGGTGAGGGCCACCTGCGCCACGGCGAATGCCGGCAACCTGCTGACGAACATCGCGATCCCAACCGTCACCAGTGCATCGGATCAGAACGCGCAGTATCCGCTCGACGTGAACACGCTGACGCTGACCGGGCTAGTGTCCGGTTCGGACGTGGTGGTGCGGACCGCAGGGACGGACACGGTCCTGGCCAGCGTGGACGCCGGCGGCACCAGTTACGTCTACACGTACTCGGGCGCGCAGACGGTCGATGTGTTCGTGCACAAGACCGGCTACGTGCCGTACTCGATCAGGAATCTGTCGCTGACGACCAGCGACTCGGCAATTCCCGTTGCGCAGGTTGTCGACCGCGCATACCTGGAGTGATGAATGGCGAAGATCACCGACCCGGATGACCTGAACGTCGGCACCGAGCTGACGATCAACACCGGCGCCAAGACTTTCACGCTGAACGTCGCCGGCGGCCTGGTGGCCAAGGACGGCGTGACGCTGAACGCGCTGTGGGCGAAGTTCATCGACCTGTGGAACACGTCGACGTACCAACCCTACGACTTCCCGATGAACGTGTTCGACGCGCGCTCGGGTCAGTACGTGTTCGGGCAGGACCCGGGCGGCGCGTTCAACGGCTGGAAGCCGGCCAACGACGCCACCCGGCAGATGTTGCGGGACGGCGGCTGGTCCGAGTACAGCGCCGCGGGCGCGCTCAACCGGCAGTACGTCGGCATCGTGGCGCTGGCGTCCGGCTTCCCGGCCGGCGCGCAGTTCTACTACCAGCGGGCGAGCGGTGGCTCGGCGATCAATTTCACGTTCACGGACGCCCCCAACGAGGGCGTGCAGGTGTTCGGCGATGCCAGCAATGGCAACTTCGACAACCGCACGTACTTCAAGCTGTTCTGCCGCGAGTACCAGTACACCTACGACGACGCGGTGCTGGGCGACGTTGGCGAGAGCGGCACCGGCCCCTACAAGGTGGCGCTCCCGATCTCGGTCGGCTCAGACCTGAAGATCACCGCGGCCGACGGTTCGATGACGAGCGGCATCTACTCGACCATCGATATCGAGTACTTCGGCACCGACCAGAACAAGACGATCGGCGGCGGCAGCTACCCCTTCCGCGTGATTATCGACAACACGACGGCGGGCGCCACGCTCGAGCAGGTCTACACCAAAGTGCAGTACCTGCTGCGCCAGGCGGGCGACATCGACACCGGCGGCGGCACCGTTCCGGGCAAAACCGCGAACGCGCTGTGCTACTTCGTCGGCGATACGCTGTACACGACCCAGGGCGTATTCATCGACGGCGTGATCGCGGACGACCTGAACCGGGTGGTGTTCCTCGACCAGAACAGCGTCCAGCGCCAGTACCCGTACAGCTCGGCCGGCACCCTGAACTTCAACTCTGCGCTGACGGCCGGCGGCACCGGCTACTACCGGATGTACATCACCGACTCCGTGACCGGCGCCGACGACTACGGCACCGCGACCGCGATCACGGTCGACGACAAGGACGGCGTCGACATTGCCGGCACGATCAGCGGCGCCTCGATCGCCTTCACGTTCGACTACGACGCCAACACCCAGGGCGGCCGGTCGGTGTTCACCTCGCCGGGCGGTGACGTGCCGGTGACGGTGGTCGCCGGCAACCCGGGCAGCGCGAAGCCGGTCGTCGCCACGGGCGTGATCAGCCGCAGCAAGGGCATTTCCATCACGCTGACGGCTGAGGCGGACCGCGCCTACCTCCCGTAAGGAACGGCTGCGGTGCTGACATTCGACGGTCCGACCAAGCGCATCAGCCTCAGCACCGGCACCACGGTGCTGTCGGTGCGGGACCTGTGGTCGCGCTGGGTCGACTGGTGGCTCACGGGCGACAACTCGAAGTACCTGCGCGCGATGGACACCGTCGGCGGCAACGACATCGACACCGTCGCCGGCACGAAGATTCCGATCTACGCCTTCCTGCAGAACGGCTGGAAGCTGAAGCCGCAGGAAGCGAATCACACGCTGAACGTCGGCGACGGCGTGCTGCTGGTGGACGGTGGCGGCGATCCGTTCGTGAACACGACCGGCAGCTTCGTGGTTCGGATCAACTACCAGCAGCCGGTCCAAGCGATCAGCTTCGACTCGGGTGGCGGTGGTGGGGGCGGGCTCACGGCCGGCCAGGCGCTGCAGCTGCTCGAGGTGTACCAGCGCCTCGGCCTCGACATCGCGGCGCCGCTGACCCAGACGCCGACCGAGATCTCGACGCCTGACTGGACGCTCGAGGTCGCCGAACCGGTCGCCGGCACGGTCACGGTCGCGCGCCAGTGAGCCTCGACCCGCGAGCGATGGCCACGCTCGGCGTGGGCTTCGGCGCGCGCGTCATGGCCTACCTCGGCCTGTGGCCGGTCACGACCGCGCCGCCGGCCCCGATCGATCCCGGCCCGGGCGAAGGCGGTGGCGGAGTGCGACTGCGCACCCGGCGCCTGACGCGCGGCTACGTCGAGCGCGAGATCCAGACCCCGGACGGTCCGCTGATCGTGGTCGTCCCGGACGACTGGACAGCGGATGACCTCATGACACTGACCCAGGCACTGCTGCTGGCCGGCAGGCTGAACTGATTCACCAGGAGCAACGAATGCCCATCAAGGTACAGGCCCGCGCCCAGAACGCGGCCGAGATCCTGATCTACGACCCGATCGGTCAGGACTGGTACGGCAACGGCGTCACCGCGAAGAAATTCCGCGACGACCTGGCCGCGCTCGGCAACGTGACCGACATCACCGTCCGCATCAACTCGCCGGGCGGCGAAGTGTTCGACGGCTTCAGCATCTACAACGCGCTGAAGCAGCACTCTGCCAAGGTGACCGTGCACGTCGACGGCCTCGCGGCCTCGATCGCCAGCGTCATCGCAATGGCCGGCGACGAGGTCTACATGGGCGAGGGCGCCATGTTCATGGTGCACAGCCCGTGGACGATTGCGCTCGGCGACGCCGACGACATGCGCGCCACGGCCGACATGCTCGACAAGATCGAGGTCGGCCTGGTCGATGCCTACGTCGCCCACACCGGCCAGGACCGCAAGACGGTCGAGGGCTGGATGGCCGGCGAGACGTGGTTCACGCGCGACGAAGCGGTGGCCGCCGGCCTCGCCAACGGCATCGACTCATTCGTCGAGGGCGACGAGCCCGGCGCCGCGGCGCTGTTCAACCCGCAGAAGCTGGCCGCCAGCGCGCAGTTCCGCGCGTTCGCGGCCACCCGAGTTTCGACCATCCCGACGGCAACGTCGGACTCCACCCAATCGGCAGCCGCCGATGCCACCTCAAGTGAGGATTTGACCATGACCAATGAAAACAGGTCGGCGCCTGCTGTTGCCGACGCCCGCGAGCAGGTGCTCGCTGCTGAGCAGACCCGCCGCCAGGCGGTTCGCGGGGTCTTCGCCCCGTTCGCCGAACACCGCACGCTGCTCGATGCGTGCCTCGACGACGTCAACTGCACCGTGGAGCAGGCGTCGCAGAAGCTGCTGGCCAAGCTCGGCGAAGGCGCCGAACCGCTGCGCCCGCTGCACTTCGAGGCAGGCGTCGACAGCCGCGACAAGTTCGTGGCCGGCGTCTCCAACGCCATCATGGCGCGCCGCGGCCTCGAGAAGATCGAGGCTGGCAACGAGTTCGCAGGCGCCGGCCTGCAGCGGATCTGCCGCGCCGTCCTGTCCCGCGCCGGCGTGTCCAACGCCGACCGCCTCGAGGGCGCCGCGCTGGCGTCCAAGGTCTTCGGCACGATGACCTCGAGCGACTTCCCGCTGCTGCTCAGCAACACCGCGAACAAGATGCTGCGCGCCGCGTACGACGCGGCCCCGAGCACCTGGCAGCTGTGGGCGAAGAAGGGCGAGG
>JACCDR010529138.1_pt1 | contig 10578 bp, 9 predicted proteins | sample 7446431 | NCBI WGS metagenome assembly JACCDR01 (sample SAMN15323443, study PRJNA562643) | freshwater metagenome | isolation source: river surface water | place: USA:Blue River Watershed | collected 2017-08-17 | reverse complement strand
TGGGGGCACCCGAGGGACCCTAGGGGGGGTGTATATAAAATACCCACCTAGGATTTGAAGTTAGGTGTAGAGAGAGATTATGGATACAATGGATAACCCCCCCAGGCTAGACCCTGAGAAGTGGGGGGGCGTTTTCAAACAACTCATCAATGATTTGTATTGGACAGAAAAAGTCGAGGGCCGTCGCACCCCAAAATTCCAATCCTTGCTCCAAATATTTAACAAAAGTCGCCCAATTGTACAAAAAATGATAAAAGGGTTGACATTGACTTCCACAGAGTGTATTATATTGTGTGAAGCACTAAAAGATTTTAAGCCTTATTACAAAAAGGAAATGCAAGCCTCCTGGTGAGGGAGGCACTGGTTTTAGACCTCACCCCTTTAAAATATTAAATTCATTATCTGCTTTTTTTAGAGTTGATAGGGACGGTGTAAGCACTACACTATTGCCAACTATCGACCGGCCTTCGAGCTCCGAAGTAAATTGCTGACGTGCGATTGAAACGGATAAGGGGACTAAGGGCCTTCGGGCCCCCCGGGTATAACACTTCAATGTGTTTCAGGTGTGGTTGAGCCTGTTTGCGATTTAAATCAACAAGTCCTGATAAAGATTTGAATTTTTGTTTTAATTGCCCATATCGTCCTTGTTACTCTTAGTAATAACAATTACTAATCGAGGTATATATATATACCCGGGTAAACAAGGCCCAATTATGCTTAATATTTAAAAATTATTATAATTATTAAATATTAAAAAAATATATTTTGAAATAGCCATAAGTGTGTGCTATACTGGCTATAAGAGTTTCGGGGATCCCACCGTAAGCACTACGTGTGATGGCCTCGCGGGACTCAATATCCTGAAGTCTTGAAATAGAGATGAATGGGTATTGAGTCCCTATCCCCCCAGGATGTAGTGATTAAACGCAATTAGAGGGCCTTACAAAAGACTTTTTGCCCTCACTAAGGGTCTAGTGGCACCCTGGTCGGTATAACCCTTTAAATCCCATGTCCCCCGCTCTTGGGTTATTAATTAACCAGGTGGGGCCATCCCCCGGCCCCCGCCACACTTTTTAATGTCCCAACTTGAACCTAGTTTAAAATACAACTTCACCCCGGCTTTCAAGCAAGCCTTTCAACGGGTGTCGGAAGTGCTGGCAGAAGCCAAGCAGCCTAATTCCAAGTTTGGGGCTGAGCATGTGCGAGCGGTGTTTAAAAAGGAGATGCTGGCTCTTGGGATGCAAGAGCGCATCCAGAACCTTTACCGAATATATAATAAACAAACGGCTGAATATGTCCAGCTTAAACTTAAGCCGGCGCAACGTCGTTTTGTTGAGGAGTGTACTAAGCGGGATATCATCCTGAAGCCTCGCCAGGTGGGCTATAGCACCCTTATGGGTGTAATTGGGTATGATCATGCTATTTGGGAAGAGGGTCGGGTGGGGATCATGGCTCAGGATTTGGCTACCGTCCGTGCCCTTTTTGAGAACGTACGTATTGTTGATGAGTTTTTTCAAAAAGAATTTGGCCAGTATTTCCCTCTTGAATCGAATAAAGACAACGCCAATGAATTGTCGTGGAAGAATTTAAAGGGTCATATTTGGGTTCGGTCTAAGTTTCAGGGGTATACCTTAACTTTGCTCCACGTTTCAGAAGCTGCTTTTATTGAGGCGGACAAGATAATTAACAGCATGCAAGCGGTGTCTGAGGTGGGGTGGGTAGTGTTAGAGAGCACCCCCAATGGCCCTGGGGGGTATTATTATAATATTTATCAAGAATGGAAGAGGTTACGTGGGGCTTCTCCTTTTAAAGGCCATTTCATCCCCTGGTTTGAAAATTACCCCGAGCACCCTGAGGAATGGCAACTGAAGGGGGATTTAAGGGCCGATGCTGAGGAACAGGATTTAATAAATCTGTACAATCTTCAGCCTCATCATATTTTGTACAGACGCAAGAAATTGTCTGAAATGGGGGGTGATCGAGAGTGGTTTGAAAATCAATACCCCTCGGATGATGTTGCCTGTTTCTTAGCTGGGGAAAATAATGTTTACCCCACGGCCGTTTTAAAAACCCAGTCTAACTATGTTGGGCAGCCTGCTTTTGTGGGCAATTTCATCTTGGACGGGAAAAAGGTTCGATTTGTCAATGACTCTTCTAAGGGGCTGGTGAGAATCTGGGACCTCCCCAAACCGGGTAAACTTTACTACGTCGGCGCAGACCCCAGTGGTGGAACTGGGGGGGACCCGGGGGCCGCCATTGTTCAAGACGGGTACACGGGGGAACAAGTTGCCACCCTCCATGGATTCATGGACCCAGATCTTTTTGCTGACGAACTTTTTAAATTGGGACAATACTATAATCAGGCTTGGTTAAACATTGAATCAAATAACCATGGCAGTGCTGTAATTCTAAAACTCAAGGGTGTTTACCCTAATATCTATCGACGTCAACATTTCGATAACATTACAAAGAGAATGAGCAGTGCCCTTGGTTTTTACACTACCAATTCGGACAAGGTGGCCATTACTGACAATCATGTTGCTGCGTGTCGCGAGGGTAAATTCAAAGTACGTGACCAGCGTTTATTAGACGAAATGGGGACCTTTGTTCAACTTTCTAGTGAGCATGGGCGCACCCTTCGCCGGCAAGCCCGCGCTGGGTGTCATGATGATTTGGTAATGTCGGCTTGTTTGTGTTGGGAGATGTATCGTTCTCGCCCCCCCTCGGATTTTGCAAATGAATCCCAACAAAATGCAATGTTGGCTGGGCTGACAATGGACCCCGACACGGGGTTTTTTACCCCCGACGATAATTTTTACTCTGATCAAGAAGATAACTGGTTTAATTAAACATGGAAGCACTTTCGAAACCACTGGGCGCGAGCAATGGCGCAGATACGGGCAGTTCCCTTAGTAAGGAGCAACGAGCCTTGGAGAGCGTGCGCCTGTTCATGCAGAACAGTCGAAAGTACACGGACCCCTATTTTAAAAAAGCTGATTTAATTTGGAAAGAATATCTTAATTCTAGAAATGAAAAATTAAGCCCTCTTCAAAGAGCTAATTTAAAACTCCCGTATGCTTGGACCATTGTTGAGTCTTTTGTTCCCCAGGTGGTGGAGGCTTTTTTAGGGGAGAAGCCTTATGTGAGTGTTGAGGGGCGTGGGGTCGAGGATATCCCCTTTGAGGACCTTTTGGGGAAGTATCTAACTTTTCAATTAGACGAGATGGAGTTTTTTGAGAAGTTTGTCTGTTTTATTAAAGATTTAATTGTATTTGGTACGGCAATTGCCAAAACCCCTTGGCGGTATGAAACCCGTAAAAGCTACGAAGCTTCTATTCAAGTTGACCCAATTAAGGGGGACATTAAACGGGTTAAAACCCCTGTTACTGAAGTTGTATATAACAACCCGGATTTTGATCCTATTCCGTTTTGGGATTTTTTTCCGGACTGGGCTGCGTCTCGCCCTGGGGATATTCAAAGCCAGCGGGGGTGTGTCCACCGAGTATGGAGGACCTTGACTGAGCTAGAGGCTAAGGAGCGCAAGCAGTCCCCCGATGGCACAAAGACGGGCATTTATCATAATTTAGATAAACTCCGAGAAAACATAGGTGAGAAGGGTTTTGATGCTTGGGCCTCGAAAGAAGGGTCTTCTAGTTCCAAAGCTGAAAAAGACTACTATAACAGGGATCGGGCTCTAGGACTCTCGGAAGGCATCAAGCGAAAAAATAAAATCGAAATTTGGGAATACTGGGGACTTTTTGACGTCTCCGGAGGAGGGGATTTTGAAGAGTATGTTATTGCCGTCGCTAATGGGGATGTTGTTATTCGGTGTGATGTTAACCCCTACGACGGGAAGTTTAAACCCTTTGTTGGGGGGGTTAACTACCCTATACCCGGGGAATTCTACGGCGTAGGAGACATTGAGCCTGTCCGTTCGCTGATTAAAGAAGGGACAGCTCTAAGAAATGCACGTCTCGATCAGGCGAACATGGCCGTTAACCGGATGTGGATTGTTGACCGTACATCCAACATTGACGTCCGACGTTTATACTCTCGCTCCGGTAATATCATCCTCGCCAACGATATTAATGGGATTAAGGCGCTAGAAGCTCCGGAGGTTCCTGGGTCAAGCTATCGGGAGATTCAACAAATTGACTTCGATATCCAAAACGGATCTGCGCAGATCAATGCTAGCCAGGGCGCTTCCAACGTTGGTCGCGCCTTTGGTCGGACTGCTACTGGTGTTAGCTTTTTACAAAATTACACTGCTAGTCGGGTTACTCTTAAAGTCCGAATGATTGAAAATCTGGTAATGAAGAAGTTTGGCCAGATACTTCTAAAGCTGGACCGGCAATTTCTAACAGAGGATCAGTGGGTTCGGGTGATGGGGGATGAACAAAACCCCTTTAAACTATTACCATTGGATGCTTTCTATGGAAAGTATGATTTTAGCACCAATGGTGCGGTTGATCGTTTAAATCAACGCGAACGCCAGATGAATCTTCAACAGAACGTTCTGCCTTTCCTAAAAGAATTTGAACAATTCCGCCCAGGAGCTGTGAAGTGGGAAGATGTTGCTATTCAATATTTAAGGGAATTCTATTTCCGTGACCCGCAGAAATTAATTAACCCTCCAGAGGTACAGCAACAATTCCAACAGCAGATGCAGCAGTCTCAAACACAACAACAAATGATGTTGGCTGAACATAACGCGCAAGCACAAGCGCAGGCTCAAGCTCAATTAGCCATGGCCCAGTCTGAAGCTGACGCTGCGGAGAATGAACAGAAATTTGAGCGGGATATCGCCAAAGAAGTTGTGAAGGGGATGGTTAATGGTTCCACCAAACAAATTTGATCAGCCAGACTTAGGGATTGAAACCTTTGAAGATGTTGTAGAGGGTTTAGACGAAGACACTGGTTTTCCTGCGCCGGAACAGCTGGCTACTGATGATGTTGCTGCCACCCAAGACCTAATCAACACAGGGTGTTATTTGCAAGAGATGGAACAGACCACGGGGTGGGCACTGTTGATGGCTTTTGTGGGGGAGGAAGTTAACAGCTTATTAGGGCAACTTAAGAAAGAACGTGATTTAAACCAAATAACACGATTACAAGCATTAATTGAAGCCTTAGAACTATTACCTAAAATTACAGAGAAGTTAAAAACTTCCGCTAAGGCGGCCCAAGAAGTTTTGAATCAATACACCCTATCAGCCACATTAGAGGGTTGAGGGAAATAAAGGGACGGTGGTCAATGCCTGAGTCCACGACAATCCCTTAGTATAAAATACAGGCGATGGAAATTATAATGGAAAACACCCCGACTACGAACTCAGTAGAAAACGCGACAACCTCGAATGCTGAAAACCTGGCCCCTTTAGAGGGACAACCTACGGTTCAGGCACAACCCGAGGCCGCTCATCAGACTGGTGAAGGTAGTACCCAAACCGACCCCACGCCCTCCGTTGAGACCCAACCGGATAATCAAGACGAAGGGATTCCCCAAAAGTGGGTAGGTAAGTCGCTCGATGACATCCTCAAAGCTAACAAAGAGCTTGAAAAAAAGATGCATCAGCAGTCCGAGGAATTGTCTAGGTATCGGAAAGAGCAAGAGGCTAGGTCTGAAAGACCGGACCCCGCTGTTCAACCCGTACCCCCCCAAGTGCAAGAAGTTTCTCCCCCCGTTCAAAATGTTAAAAGCATGGAGGACTGGCTTAGGGAGGAGTTCACAAAAGACTGGGGGGAAGACCCAGCGGCTGCGGTGCAGCGAGATCGTCAACGACGCGATCAATGGCGCACATATCAAGACAACTACAACAAACAATACGAGTTTGGTCAAGCTGCGCAGGCAGGTAAAGTTCCTGGAATGGAAGATTTCAACGAACTTCTCCCGACTATGCGGACGGTTGCTAAAGATATCGCGCCATTCATTAACCCCGTCTATGAAACACACCCGGTGTTATTACAGTATGCTTATTATATTGCTAAGGGGATAACCTCGTCGGACAAAATTAAAAAAGTTGCAACCGCCAAAACCCAAATTACCAAAGCAGTAGAACAGGAAAAAGCTTCGGCGAGTGCTGAAGCTAGTTCCGCGAATGAGCCCGCACCAACTGTAGACCCGTGGTCAATGAAAACTGAGGATCTTAAAAAGTTACTAGGGACGGTTGATCGTTCCGTCGAGGGGTAACGAATAAAATATATAGTCAATGGCTGTTAATCAAACTACTTCTACTTTATCGGCTAATCTTCATGTTTATTACGTGAAGAAGCTACTAGACACCCTGGGCCGGGATAAGGTGATTGAACCCCTGGCGGAGCAATCTCTTACCATTCCTAAGGGTATGGGCCAGCAAGCAAAATGGCTTCGGTATGATGAATTCAACGTTTCTGACCCCTCGTTGTTTTTGTTGACGGAGTCTACGGTCCCTTCGGAAGCTAGCACCACAACCCGGAACATTACCGCGACTGCGTTACAGTATGGTACCTTTTTTGGTGTTTCTGACAAACTAAAATATACCGCTATCGATCCTGTCATGGATTCTTTGACCGAGCGGTTAGGTGAGCATGCTAAGCAGCTGACTGAGCTACTTTGTCGAAATGAGTTGGACGCCAACGGCGCAAATTTGTTCGCCAACGATAAGGGTTCCCTTGCCGCTACTGGTGTTGGGGACGTTTTAACCGCGAAAGAACTTCTGAAGGCGATGATCACCTTTAAGAAGAATTCGGTCCCGGTCCATAAAACTGGCAGTTATGTCGCGGTTCTCCACCCTGTTTGTGCAGGGGATATGATGAACGATACAAACGTGGGTTCGTGGTCGGACCTTAATAAATACACCCCTGGTGGTCGGGATCAAATCCTGAATGGCACTGAAGGTATGTGTTATGGGGTTAAAGTTAAAACTTCCGACCTGATTAGCTCGACCACGACCGGTACCCTTGGTGGCGCTACTGTGTACTCTAATCTTGTGTTTGGTAAAGCTGCTTTTGGTACTGTCAGCCTTAGTAAGGACAACGTGGAATTCCACACTTACACAGAAGGTTCTACCGCTAACCCCCTGCAACAGTTTTCGACTGTCGGCTACAAGGCATTAGGTTATGCGGTGAAATATTTCGGTAGTTCTAGCAATGGAACGGCTGATCGAGTCATCCGCGTTCGTGCGGCGAGTAACTTCTAATACCTTTTGGGGCCCCCGAAGGGGCCCCTTTTCCATTTCTTATGCTCACAACCATCTTTTCAGAAATGCTCCGGAAAGTAAACCCTAATATTCACGTTGATTTTGACCGATTAAATTACAACGTCAATAAAGAACAAGGGACAGTCCCGATTTATGAGTTGGGTAAATGGATAGAGATCTCAGAGTATGATAAATCATTATTAGATGGTGAGGTGAAGAAACTTGCCGAGAGAGAAAAAGAATATTTATGTTACGCCCCCGCCAAGCATATCCCTGAATATTCCAGGTATAATTCACAATTAGTTTGTATTGAACCCGGATACAGAGACTTGCTCAACAGAATTTTAAAAGCCCGCCCTAACCTGGGGGGGAGAATCAAAAAGGTTTTTGGGATTGATTTGAGCTGGAAAAATGACTGGGACAGGCAGCCCCCTGCAAAGAGGGCTTCCCGGCAAGGGGTTGTAGTAAAAACTCATAAAACTGCTGAACAATTGGCAAATACCAATTATTTTTTGGATGGTGATGAGGTTGTCGAAATTGAGGGGAAGATTTAATGCCTAGCTCAACACTCGGTTTTAACCGGGGTGAAATTATTGATAAAGTACTAGACACCCTCGGACGAACTGGGGATGTCGAGTTACAAACTAGGCTTCGTGATGATATCAACCTCGGTCAACTTGATTTTTGGAAACGTTTCGACTGGAAATTTGGCCGAAAAAATGGGGTGCAGGATGGGTTAAGTGTTACTCTAGTGGCGGGTCAAGGTGTTTACACCCTTAACACAGCCGAAATTGGTTTTGAGATGCGGGTTACCGATATAGATAAATTATACTCGGTTGACCCTCAATATGCATCAGTTCTCACAAGAGTGGAGTTGCGGGAGGTCCGTATGGCGGACCCAATGCTACAACAACGAGCTTTTCCAAATTGTTATGCTGCGGTTGATAAAAACCGTATTCAAGTTTGGCCCATTCCGAGCACCACGGCTGCTGGTCAAATACTCTATATCGACGGCAAAGTGATGCCGGTCTTTATGGCTGCGGATAGTGATTATCCGGATATCCCCATCGAGTACCAAGATACTTTTATTCATTATATGACAATGCTCGGGTACAAACGAGAGAACGACCCGCGTTGGAAAGAGTTGCTCGCGGATTTTGAAAAGATGATTAAAGAAGATAAACAAAATGATTTGAGGGAAGTCGAGAACAACCTTCGGATGAAATGGCCAGAAGAGGAGCTTTCTTCCGGTCGTGCTCGCGATCCGAATGCTGTTAACTGGAATTTAATGTTTGACGATTAGTAATGGCCGATTTTTTAAAGATCTCTAACAACATTGGTTCTGCTGGAGCTGGTCGAGCTCTCTCACCTAACGTTCAGTTTGACGCAAAGGATAATCTTTTGCGCGCCAGGTTTCGGGGTCCTTTTACGGGGTTAGATACTACTAGTTCTATCACTAACATGGACCTCATGTCTTTGCGGGTGGCAGATAATTGTAACATTGAAGAAGATGGCAGTATAACCAAGCGTCAAGGGTTCATAGAGAAGCTAACCACCCCCTGGGGGGGTAATAATGTAACCCAGGCGGTGAATGTTGTTTATTCTGATGGGACCAATGAGATTAAGTTGTTTGGGCATAATGGAACCCCGAATTCCGGGGTTATTGCTGGGCTGGTTCCGAGTTTTGCTTCAGTAGCTGTTGACCAGGAGACCGGTCTTCCCAATACTCGCCCTTGTATTTTTCAGTTTGATGACCGGGTATTTTTTTGGAATGGGGCCCAGGCCAAGTTGATTAATAACTTTGTCCCCCAGCCCGTCGGGATAACCCCCCCAACAGATATCCCCACATTTAATGCTAATATCAACGGGTCTCTGACAGTTGGTGGGGTTTATACGTATGCTTATACGTATTATAATGATGTTACAGGGGCGGAATCTTCCCCATCACCACTTTTTACGTCTTCGGCGGTCCCTGCTAACCCAAATGATGGGATCCGGCTAAATATAACGGCAAGCCCTGATCTGGCTAAAGCCCCGTGGATCCGTGTTTATCGTACTGTTGCCAACGGTTCAGTATTATTTTTGGAAGATGAGATTGTTGGTACCTCGACACTACACGACAGTACTATAGCCGATGCAGGATTGGGTCGTGAACTTCAACTTGACAATAGTCGGTATACTACTTTTGGAGAGCCAAAATATGCATGGGTTGCAGAAAACCGGGTTGTTGCAACTGGGATGTCGAGTAACTTAAACCGGGTTATTCTTTCCGCGATATACTCGACCGGCCCCATGCCGGAGTCTTTTCCCGCCAAAAACTTTGTTGATTGCCAATCCAGCCGTGGAAATGCCGACCCCAACCTGGGGGGTGGAATTGCTGGGGACACGATGATTATCCTAAAGAAGGAATCCATCGGGAGGATTGAAAAAATTGGTGCGGACACCACGACCGAATCTGATGACCCCGTACTTTTTGTTTATAGGGAGATTAGCCGGGCTGTTTCGGGGTTAAGCCATTTTGCGGCGTGTAACGTTTTAGGTGAGTATATTTGGGTTGGGCGAGATAATATTTATGCGACGGATGGCATTAATGTTCGGAGCATCGCCGATCGAATCCAAACGGATATTAAGAAGTTTAATCTTCTCCCGGATGACACCTATTCGGCTTTTAACGACCTGGAAGAAAAACGAGTTTATTTCGCGGTGAAGTCGGCCCCCGACTCAGAATGGCCGGATAAGATTTTGGTGGGGCATTACTCAAATTACCCCGAGTTTTATTGGACGGTATACACCCCTGGAACAAATGTAGTTACACACCCTGGAATTCAGCCAGGTTGTTTTTTTGAGACCACACTTTTTGATGATAATCAACGTAGAGTTTTATTTGGTAACACCAAACTCAACGGTCAGATTTATCAAATGAATTCTGGGAATAGTGATAATGGGGGCTCGATTTATTTTAGGGTCAGATTTGCTCCTGTGTCCTTTGGGTTTGAAGAAGAGGAAAAACTTTACGTCGAGGATCAGGTTAGGGCGATTGGTAATGGAGGGAGTTACTCTCTAACAGCCCTTTCTTTGTACAATTATTTATTATCCGAGGCTGACCAGCAAAACATCTCCCTAGCCTCCTCAGGCTCCTTGTGGGGGGGCTTTCTCTGGGGTTCAGGGTTTTGGGGTGCGAATACTCCACTAAAACTCCGGCATTTTTCCCACAAAAAAGCGTATTCTAAACAATTACAAATCCAGCAGTTGGGTTCAGATGAGCCCCTGACGATTTATTCTTTTGAAATGATGGCGAGGCCTACGTCTTGGCGGGCATAGATCCAAATTTCCAAACACCAAAAGATCCTGTCCTCAAGCAACTTGTTAATAAGTTAAATGCCTTATTTCGAGAATTATT
>JACCDR010454169.1_pt1 | contig 10580 bp, 25 predicted proteins | sample 7446431 | NCBI WGS metagenome assembly JACCDR01 (sample SAMN15323443, study PRJNA562643) | freshwater metagenome | isolation source: river surface water | place: USA:Blue River Watershed | collected 2017-08-17 | reverse complement strand
TGGGGATGGGAAGGGGTATGGGAATGGGAAGGGGGATGGGTATGGGGATGGGTAGGGGGATGGGGATGGGAATGGGGAGGGGTATGGGGATGGGAATGGGTATGGGAATGGGGATGGGTATGGGAATGGGAATGGGAATGGGTATGGGTATGGGAATGGGAATGGTGATGGGGGCTTGATTCAATGAGAGACAAAAGTTCAATGACCATGCTCAGGCTGAATGCGGCGATGGCTGCGGGATGCCTGATAGGTGGGTCGTTTAGTGGTAAGAATTTGAATGAACCAATCGCCACACCACCAGAGAAAAAGCAATGGCCTGAGTATCAGGCCGAGCAACCACTACCACTCAAGGATCGCAAGAAGATCCTTGCAAGAAAGCTGAGGGAGAAATGAGCAAGTCAATCTATGCACGTATCAAGCAGGCCAAGCAAGATTCAAGCGATCACAAGTGGAAGAAGGGAATGGAGTGTGAATTCTTCGGTGTGAAGTTCACCCCCACCACGCAGATCGAAGGCGTCTATCAGGTCACGCCAAAGTTCATGGACTACAACTACGTCCGAGTCATGCGGAAGCAAGGGTATGGACACAACGAGTACACCCTGAAGGTGTGCAGCAAGGACGGCTCCCCGATCCGTGACTTCCCAGTCACGAGAAAGACTTCGATCGAGGCACTGCTAAAGCAGGCCGCCGAGAGTATCGCTCGGGTCAAGGTGATGGGTTAGGGTTTATTTTTATTCAACTTTGGAGGTGAGTAATGGAAGCTGAAGAGACAATGATTGTGATCGGTAGCTTTGAAGTTGTTAGTGGCAAGCTGATGGTGTCTGACCCGTGCTACAAGCGTGGCACTCGGCTTCATGGCACGATCGACAACGTGAAGAATGGGAAGTGGCGAGCAACTATCGTGAGCGAGCCCGGCAGTAGATACATCGCCTCGCTTTTGGTTGAGCACACATCCATTGCTGGAGAAGTCTATTCGATGTGGTCGACTCAGACAGACTTCAATGTCGGCGTTGACAGTGGGCAGGCTGGGTTCTTCGACGATGCACACTACAAGAATGACAGTGATGTCAGCGAGTATCAATGGGTAAACGCAGACAGAAAGATCTGCGAGGATGATCCGTGGTATTCAATGTGCTGCGATGCAACGTGCTACCACGAGAACAATGCTCGCGTCATCCCGTTCGGTGCGGTCAGCATGTCTGGGTATGGTGATGGCTTGTACCATTGCCACTACTACAAGAACGAGCAGGGCGAAGTGGTGGCTGCTGAGATCACGTTCATTCGCGAAGAAGAAGATGACGACTACGGATATGATGAGGAGGATGAGGAATGAGGTTCTGCATCTACGGGTCTGGGAAACTGGAGCACATCACCCTCGATGAACTCAAGCAAGACAGCGACATTCAAGCTGAAGCTGTTGAGAGTGGGTGTGAAGGAACTTACGTGGAGATAGCGAAGTGGTGCCACGAAAAGAACAAGTGGTTCCGCTACGCATTCTGCAAGTTCCTCGGTGGTGAAGATGGGACTGATCGCGACGGCAAGGAGATCGCTGAGGACATCGCACTTCAGATCAATGGCCGATGCCGTCAAGGGTTCGTTCATAACATGGAAGATTGGGAGACGAGAGATGTTTCAGAAGGGCGACCGAGTTAGCTTTCAGAATAATTCGGGCACACTACTCAAGGGCACGGTGATCGAGCGCAACCCAAAGTGCACGGCTGAATGGGTGGTCGAGACTGAGGGTGGGCAACGATGGAACGTGCACAACGTATTCATTCGCGATGTGCACAAGAGAGTGGAACACGATCCAATCAATCTGGTCAATCAAGTCAACGATCTGGCTGACGCACTAGACAAGGAGCACGACCATGATTTCGGGGACTGAGGTATGGGTTCTCGTCACGAACAACAAGTACGGGGTCGACATCAGTGTCCACTCTACTGAGGAGAAGGCCAAGCGAACACTGGTCAAGTACGTTCGCACCTTCTGGGAGAACACGATGGGCGACGAGGACCAACCAACGGATGATGACGAAGCAATCGCCGCCTTCTATCACGAGAACGAAAGGGAAGACTATGTTATGCAAAACGAGACAGTCGACTACGCAGTCTGCTAGCAGCTTCAAGCAGGCAGCAGATACCTTTCAAGAAGAAGTGAACGACACTGCATCCAGCCTTGTGTCTCATGGGTATGCACCATGGGTAGCAGTTGGGAAGGCAATCGACATCGTCAAAGAAAGGAGATCTCGCAATGACCGACGAGGATGAACTGATCTTCCAAGACGAAGAGACTTGGCAAGAAGCCAGGCAGCGTAGGCTCAAGGTCACGCTTGACCAAGTGGGCAAGGCCAGTGTAGTTCGCTTCACTCGAACCGACTCACGGTTTGGGGATGTGCACTTGATTGTGCATCGATCAACCCGCAACAAAGGCTGGCAGGTAAGCCGAGTCGATCGCTATGGGCCGAGCGGTCATACAGATAGAAAGACATTCGAAGATGCCGTCGCTTGTGCCATTGGTGCAAGCTCGCATCATTGCGGCGACGATTGGGGTAATGACAAGTACATTCTCAATGGGATGGAGGGGACGCGATGAGTTGGACAAGTGACAAGATCTATCAAGTTAAGCAACGCCGCAACCTGATCGTCGATCTGTTCAATCATATTCACATGGATGGGCACATCGGGGAGTGCGACAAGTGCCACGAAGAGAAGCAGGTCATACTTGACCCAGACACCATGGATGAAGGGGAGTTTGAATACTGCGAGGATTGCTTGAAGGTCAAGTTCGAACGCATCACGAAACGAATACTTGAAGAAGAAGTGAGGACACGATGAATCACACACCGGGACCGTGGACTCCAAGCGGCCAGCTAATCTTAGGGCCTATTCAACCACACCCAAACCCAAAGGCAACACCAAGCCATGTTATCATCGGAGAAGTCTACTGGGACTGGGAGCGTGATCTAGGCGGCAAAGAATATCGCATCAAATGGCACGAGGCTGAGGCAAATCAGAGGATCATGTGTGCTGCACCAGACTTGCTCAGCGCATGCGAACAAGCATTAAAGCTAATAGGCACGGATGAAGAAGCGTCACATGGGTGTGGGTCTCCGCAAGAAGTTGCAGAAGATCTTCGATTAGCTATCAAGAAAGCGAGGGGAGAATGAGCAAGGACGACTACATACAGAACAGTGAGGCAACTCACATTCGAGTCTTTGATGAGGGGTTCTCTTATGCCATTGACGCAGCAGACGATCAGGGTGGATATACAGAATCAGTGTGGACACACTTTGATGACAAGCCCCTCGATCGATCAACTGCAAAGATGTCTGCCCCACATTTTGCCATGTACATTGGAAGATCAGATCTTATTGACAAAGTAAAGTTCTTTGATTGAAAGCGAGGAACCATGCCTAAGTCACAACCAACATTCGTCGATGTCAATCAGAAGAAGATCGCCGGTTACTACTTCGGTAGCTACTGGCTTGGGTGCAATGGGAGAACCATCCAAGGATTGTGTAGCGATTCATTCAAGTCGGAAGGTGAACTGCTCGCCAGCTATGACGACTGCTTCGGTGAGTCTGGTTCTGCTGGTGGTGTCGTTCGTGTTTACGAGAACGGGGACAAGGTTGTCCTGCGTCGATGTCCAAGCGATGAGAAAGCGAGGAAAGAATGAGCGACGTTCTCACCTACGCAATGGCGTACCAAATCATCAGCGAGCGAGGGCTTTCAATCTACTCACCGACTGGCAAGTACGAAGATAAGATGCTTGCCTTTATCGCCAAGAGATTGGACGAACTGTACCTAGAGCAGCGAGCTTTGATGGATGCAATCAAGCTCAATGCAGAAAGGAAGGATGCACGATGAGCGACACCACCGACATCATCTTCAAGGCTATGCGACTGAGCACAGCGCACATGCCAAACCTTGACCCTGAGTGGGGAGAGGTCAGATACACCGAGACTGAGTATGGCTTTGTATTCTGGCCAACTGAGTACGTTGAAGAACTACCAGATTGGTTGAGGCCAATCAATCAATACGCACTAGACAACGACATTGAGATCGTTGAGTTCGACCAAGACAACTACACGTTCGATCAATTCAAGGAGTACGACTGGTGATAAGCAACACACTACCGATCTACAAAGAATGGATCGCTGGCGCTAGCAAAGAAGCAATCGCGTTCGTCGATCAAGTCTATGCCATATGCGAGAAGAACTACGATCGGGGCGGGGACATGGTGGTTGAATGCATGGAGCCAAACGAGATCCTCGAAGAGTATCAAACCCTCGAGGATGTCAGGCTCGGGCTAGAGGCACAGATTGAGAAGGCTCTTAATCAAAGATGGGGCGAGGACGATGACCCGCAACTGAAGATGTCACAACGATTCGATGAAGGGTGGGAGTGATGTGGAAGATACGGATTGATTTCAGTCAAGATGATGACGGCAACAACTCGCATGAACTACTGGGTCAATCCCCTGCACACTGCATCGCTGCACTGATCGTGTCACTCGAAGAGGTGTGTGAGTGGAGCGAGCAAGATCTTGGGGAGCATTATCTTTCACAAATGGTAGACGTGCTGGCTGTCCTATGCAGACACATGAATTACAACGGGTTGCCCGACGTTGGTGATTCGGTCAGCGAGAGCCACGTTCAAATGGATGGGGACAACTTCACCATCACGCTCACTCGCTTGTCAGCTAGGTCAAGCGTGACCAGAGAGCGATCAGCAAAACAAGCAACACGAATACTCGAGGTGTGATATGTACCGAGTTGAGTTCTTGATTACAAACACAGACCCAAGAGAAGAGGGAGCGTCGGACTTCACCAGTGACGACGATCACGCTATTTACCTCGGGGAAGGCGAGACGTTCTTGCACGCCCTTACTCAGGCCATGCTTGATATGGAGCTATCTCAATACGATCACATGGTAAAGATCATCGTTGACATCGCTGCGATCGGGGCCAAAGCCTACAGCGCATACAACCAAGATGTAGTTGAAGTGGTTGAATACATTTCATCCAGATTCTTTTGGGTCAAGTGCACGATCTATCAATACGAAACGCCAAAGATAAAAGAACAACACAGAATCTTGGAGGTGTAGCATGAATGAATTCATGCACGCTGGGTGCTTCATCAGGATCACTCAGGATACAGACGTTGAGTCACCACTCACGGCATACGACAACGCATCGAAGATTGTTTACAACTGTCAATATCCACTTGGAGATCTTCAGCACTTGTGCTCGGACCCAAGCAGTAGCGACAAGCTATTGCTTCTTCAGCTAATGGGTGAAGAGAAGTCCATTGAATACTTCCCTCTTATCCGAAGACTGACACTCGACTTTGACACGATGGCTTTCGATTTAGACGATCGTGACTGGTTCAAATTCTTTGAGCATCACTTCGAGAACAAGCTCGCCATCGTTGGGCTGAGCTATAACGAGTACAGCTATACTCCATTGAGGACTTGCAGCCTCGACAAGAACATCGACGGCTATGCGTACATGGACCTGAATATGGCACAGGATAACTGGTGTCTGCCTGCGGCAACTTGGAACACACCCATCCCATACGATCACGACAACTCGGTTAAGACGATGATGGAACGGGCACTAACCCTGATAGAGGGTGAGGTTGCAACTCTCAGCATGTGGATGGCTGGGGATGTTTGGGGATTCGAAGTCTTTGATGGAGAAGATGATGACTGCGATTCAATCGATTCTTGCTGGGGACACTATGGGCTTGATTACTGCATCTCAGAAGCCAAGTCAGTCGCGGAAGCACACCGCAAGCGGGTACTGTCAGATACACCTAGCTGATGACGAATGGGGGAACTACTTTATGGATGAGGTAGCACAGTGCTACTTCAAAGATCATCCTGAATGCAACTTTGTTTCGATCATCGAGCATGGTGGGTGGCATCTGTCCTATCGAAAAGACGGGAGCATCTACGGCACAGCCAATGACAGGGCTATCCTTAAACCTGGACCACGACCGGATAGGCTAGAGAGAATCATTCGAAGAGGAACTGGATCGGATCATTGGCTATGAAACCACACGTACATGCAATCAGTTCAGCTAAGAAATTTGGCGGGAAGCCCGAGGACTATCTTGATATTCACCAGCTTATGGATAGTTCAAAGGGTGCGATTGCAGACAACCGACACCGGGCACTGACCCACAACAGTTGGTTCCTGTCAAACATCCTCGAGAAGATCTTCGGTGTCACTCGAGTCAACTCGGACAACAAGACATACTCAGTTCGCGACATCGGCGAGCAGCATTGCCTTGAGGATTACGCTGGTGTGATCCCAACGGCGCAGGACTTCCTGCAAAACATGGAGTTCCAGGACTGGATGAACAATGGCAAGGGCGTTATTCCATCGCATGCTAAGTTGTATGCGAAACGATCCATCAAGCCAGGGTTTTCTTTTGGGAGAGACTGAATGCGTCTAGATATTTCTTCGGTACAGGAAAGTGCAAACAAACTTCAAGAGCAGATCAATCAACTGCTTGAGAAGGCAAGAGCTGAGGGGCAGGTGATGTTCTCTGATGCATGCAAGAAGCTGTTCGATGCCTACCCAGAACTCAAAGCGTTTCGCTGGACTCAGTACACCCCGTACTTCTGCGATGGCGACCCATGTGAGTTCGGTGTCAACGAATGCCATGTCGCATTCAATATCGAAGTCCCTGAGAACGTCGGTGATTCATGGCGGGACGATGGGTTCTATGAGGTACGCACCTACCGGGATCGCGTTGAACCATTCGCTGAGATCCAAGATGCAGTCGATACCGTGCGTGGATTGCTCAGCGAGGATACTTGCTTGAGTCTATTCGGAGATCATGTCGAGGTCACGGTTGACCGCGATGGGGCCAGCACTTCTGAGTACAGTCACGATTGATTCACGCACGGAAGAAAAGGTGTACAAAACTTCGGGCCGGTCGGGTATGGTTGGTGGGCCAACTCGATCGGCCCCAATAGTAGGGAGAGACACACGATGCGTAGTAAATCATTCTGGTTTCATTACAACAAACCAAAGTCTAAATCTGAAGGCAGGAACGTACTCACTGTGCACTACGATGGTGCTTGCCACTATGTCTACGACATTGTTTGCCGTGCCGAAACCAGGACGCGACATAGAAATAGCCAGCCTCGCTGTGTTATCTGCGGCGTTGGTGTGGTTGAAATCAAAGATGGTGTGGCAGTCATTACTTAAATCAAACGAGGGAGCTTATGGCAAGGAAACGGATGCCTTTATGGGTGGCGATCGCTGATCTCATCCTGTTCATTCTGATAATGCAAGCGATCGGATGCTGCGGGGCAAGATACAAACTGACAATCACTTCGATCAATGACAAGCCTTGTGTTTCACTGGAGCTGATGCAATGCAACGAGCAATCACCGATGACATCATCGAGGATGTCAAGAAAGAGATTGGACATATTGGAAACATCACCGACATCCTCAACACCGGACGAGTTCTAACCGTCAACTACAACCCATTCATGGGTACGACATTCGAGAAGATCCAGCGAGTCGAAGAGAGACTCGGGAATAAGTACGGCTACGAGCCGTACATCATGTGGCAGGATTCGCAACTAGGCAGATACAGATTGGGGTGCAACTGATATGGACTGGGTAATCATCGACACAAGCAAACCGATCACATGCTGGGACATCTTCAAGTCAGAGAGTGGAGCGATGGAGAAGTGTGCTCAACTCAACTTTGATCGCGAAGAAACCTACAAGGTTATGACTTGGGAGGAGTTCAAGCAGAACCGGCGTGACATCATTCTGTCCGACCCAATCAAGGAGATCACTGAAGACGAATGGATGGAGGCACTTGAATGTTTGCCCCCATACAAATGGGAGCAAGTCGACGGAGTGAATCGATTCATGATGAGTGAGTTTTACACCGCTGGCTTCACTGAGATGTATGCCAGATACAACGGCAAACATTACTCGAAGATGGTTGACTCGACAGATGACAGCACTTGGATTTCAAAGGAGATGATTGATGAGCACAGCCGCAATTGTTCGCTCGCTTAAAGAAAATGATCAAGACTTCGAGTGGTATCCCACCACCTCGGAGATTATTCAAGCAGTCGCTCGGGACATGAAGTCCATCTTCAGTTGCTATGAGTTCAGGCACAAGCACTGCAAGGACAACAGCAAAGGTGCGGTGCTCGACGTTGGGGCTGGCGATGGAAGAATACTCCAACGACTTGACAAGGTTCTCGCTGGGCTTGGCATGGATGCAGTCGGACTGTATGCCATCGAGAAGTCTACTGTCCACTTGAACAACATGCCGAAGGACATCGTTGTCATCGGGACAGACTTCATGGAACAGACGCTGGTCGACAAGCCGATGGATGTTGTGTTCTGCAACCCACCCTACAGTGAGTACGAACTGTGGGCATCCAAGCTGATCCGCGAATGCAACTGCACACTGTACCTTGTGATCCCAACAAGATACGCTGACTCGATCGAGATCGAACAAGCTGTCAAGTTACGTGAGGCAAGCGTCAAAGTACTTGGCAAGTTCGACTTCGAGAGTGCTGACCGCAAGGCAAGGGCAGTAGTCAACCTCCTCCGAGTGAACTACCCGACCAAGTCCCATGCCTTCGACGCCGCAATCGAAGAGATGTTCCCTGAGCTGCAGCACTTCGACCGAGCACCCGAGCCGCACGAAGAAAGGTCAAAGCGTGCATGCGAGGCGATCGAATCGAATGGCAACATCATCGAAGCTCTCGTCGAGTCATACGACAAAGAGATTGCAGACATGATCAACACGTATCGTGATGTGGCCAAGATCAATCCAGGTTTGTTGCTCGAGCTTGGGATCACCAAGGCTTCCATCATGGATGGGATCTACCTCAAGATCAAGAACATGAAGGACATGTACTGGAGGAAGTTGTTCGATCACTTCAAGCCAATCACCAGTCGCCTTGCCACCAAGCAACGCAAGCAGTTCCTTGATTCGCTAGGTGGGAAAGCTGTCATCGACTTCACCGAGTCGAACATCTTTGCCATGCTGATCTGGATCACCAAGTGGGCGAACGATCACTTCGACGACCAGCTTATTGAGCTGTTCAAAAGACTGAGCGAACATGCCAACGTGGTCAACTACAAATCAAACGAGCGAGTATGGAAGAAAGGAGACTGGCGATACTACGATATCACTAGAGACGCCAAGCGAGAGGGCGACTTCAATCCGACCAACTACAAGCTTGAGTATCGCATGGTCCTTGAGCATGCTGGTGGCATCAACAACAGTCCATACTCATGGGAATCGGTGAGAGGGTTACAGAATCGAGCGGTTGAGTTCCTGAAGGATTGCATCACGGTAGCCAACAACCTTGGGTTTGAATGTGATGACTGCCCGACCAACTACGAATGGTCATCCAACAAGCAGCATGTCTTCAAGCTGAAGAACGGCAAGCCACTGATCGCTGTCAGAGCTTTCAAGAATGGGAACATGCACGTTCACTGGGATCCCAAGGTCATGCTCGCCATCAACGTCGAAGCAGGGCGATTGCTTGGCTGGGTTCGAAGCCACGAGCAAGCAGCCAAAGAGATGCAAGCTACCCCGCAAGAAGCTCAGCAAATCAAGGAGATCTTCGGGTCAAGCCTGCGTCTCTCGTCTAAGAATCTTCTGGCCATTGGGTGTAGCAATGGCTGATTTCTTTCAAAACAAGGAGGAACTATTGAGAAAAATTTAGTTTCGGCTATTGCCAATAGTAGTGACAGCCGTACAATCGAAACCGAGGAGGGCAATTATGCCGCAAGTAAAGTTCAATGTGTTCGATCACAAGTCGAAGCAATGGCAAGAGCTTACGCTTACTGACGGCCAGTGCTTTGAACATGCCGGTGGCGGTGGTAGCGAGGAGAGCTACGCCTACTGGAGTGAGACCTATGTCTATGACGCAGACGAGCAAGTCGTTCGTCGGTGTCAAGAAGACTGGGGTGCTAATGACAGCGGTCCATACGAGCGATCGCTGTATACCGTGTGTCCTGTGGATAAGCTTGATGCAATCCCGGTGAACGATGACATTCGCCGGCCGGATTTGTAGCTTGATAATTCTCAAGTGTTGCTGGGAGAAATGTAATGGAAGTGATGGAAGCGTATCAGTTTGCAGGGAAGAACAAGTCAAGCTGGTTCGAAAAGAAATACGACTGGCCAACCTTGACCAACGGTAAGGTGTACCGTCTCGTTCGTGGCGTTGACTTTGAATGTGAGGTCAACTCGTTCCGTGCTAGCCTACACAGCAAGGCCAAGCGTAGTGGGATGAGAGTTGATATCTCCATGCCGAAGGACGACGAGAACGCGATCATCTTCCAGTTTCATTCGCAGGTCAAGACATTACCCAAGGCGTCGTCGTCCAAGGTTGTGGCTGCTGCTGATGTCGCTAAGGCGACGGGGCTGACCAGCTCAACCATTATCGATCTTGCTCGAGCCGGGAAGATCCTATGCATCAGGGTTGGGTCACGCTTCCGATTCAACCTGAAGGACGTATGCGAGAAGCTCGGAGCGTAGCAATGGTTGAGTCAATCATCAATCTGTTCTGGGGCC
>JACCDR010306860.1_pt1 | contig 10580 bp, 11 predicted proteins | sample 7446431 | NCBI WGS metagenome assembly JACCDR01 (sample SAMN15323443, study PRJNA562643) | freshwater metagenome | isolation source: river surface water | place: USA:Blue River Watershed | collected 2017-08-17 | reverse complement strand
AGATTGTCACGCGCAATGTGATTTGGAATAACACTAGCAGCGCCAATCCGCTTGCCAATGCCTCTCTGTATATCATGGGGCTAACGACGCCGGGGACGCCGCTCAATCTGGCGCAGACGGGCGCGACAAGTCAAAAGCGGCTTATGCGCGGGCTTGTCAGCGACGTTAATTTTGCGTCGCTTGAGGCTTGGGTAACTATCGGCTGCACAATTACGCGACCGGGCGCAACGGCGGCGCTTGACACTACCAAGCCGCGCATTTCCTACAGCAACAAGTGGCTTAACCCGTCATCGGCAACAGGCGTCACCGCTTGGATCGGCACTACTACTGGCGAAAACATCGGGCCGATTGTTTGGTGGCAAAACCTTATCGAAGCGACACACACAACAACTGCGACGGCGGGTTTCCGCTTTGCCAATGACACGCCTAGTGTCGGTAATATCATTCACGCGGTTATCGGTCACAACACCAATACTGGTTACAACAGCGTCAACCGCAACAACTTTGCCTATGATGAAAGCCCGGATGCACGCTTTCATAGGTTTATCAAATATGTTGGCGACTTGCCTTCGCAGCTTAACACTAAAGGCGACATTTTCGCAGGGGCCATCCTTGGCTTTACCAACCGTATCGGGCAATTCGCGTTTGCACATGGCGTCGGGTGCGAGGGAACATACTCACTGTTTCAGACAAACAGCGCGTCGCTTTGGAGTGAGTTTCAGACCTACCCCGGCCTTAACAGCAGCATCGGCACAGATCCTAATACGCCGCAAGCGCCTTATGGCGATATTTTTATTGACTATGAAGGCACAACCGGAAGTGGAGGCACTCCAGCAAGCGGCGGTGGCGGCGGTGACTATCACCTGCAACCTTCGTCACCGGCGCGCAATCGGGTGGCAAACAAGGCGCGGTCATTCGACATTGACGGCACGCCTGTTGCGACTGTCGATAGCGCGGGCTGTTACGCCTAGCCGTAATTGCCTTCCCGGCCATCCCGTGTTAATAACCGCCAACATTCCCAAGTGAGAGGCACACAATGAGCCAGCCGCACCTTTTGAAAGCCGTCTACGTTGCCGATGAACAGCCTGCCACCAATAACGCGGCGGGCTTCGAGGCGTTGACCTGGACGCGCGTTGCGCACCCCGTCACCGGCCCTGCTTTCGGTATCAGTCACGCGAATATCGACGTGCCGAACCTTGAAACCGGCTTCACGCTTGGCGCAAAGGGCGCTGGCACTGGTAGCGATAGCGAAATGTCTTTCGCCAATGTCGCCAGCGACGCGGGGCAGGCTTTGCTCAAGACCATGGCCGAAACGGGCGGCATTGGCGGCTATGGCTCAATCAAGATTGCGCGTATCTTGACGCCGGGCGCGGAGCCTGCAACGGGCGCGGCGGTGCAGTATGCGACGGGCTATTTCCATAGCTTCACCGAAAACGCCGCTGACACTACCAGCTATGAGGGCTTTAGCTGCAACTTCAAGCAGAATGCACCGGCTGTCAACGCGACTGAGCCTGCCTAATGGACTTCGCCGATTTCGATTTGAAGGCGGCAAGCGAGCGCGGCGCATGGGTGCATCTTGTTGCGCCGCGCGATGGCAAGACGGGTGACGGGGTGGCTTTCGAGAAGGGCGCTCCGCTGTTTGCCAATCAGGCGACAAGCGAAGGCCCCGCGCGGGTGCTAGTCAAGGGCTTTGCTGATAGCGCGGTGCTAGAGGCGTTCAACCGTTCTGAGCGGCTTAATCTGTTGCTTGAGCACCGGCTGGCGCGGGCGAAGGACGCGGACGCGGATAGCGTTGTTGCCAAACATCAAGCCGAATTGAAGGACACAATGGACGCGCTTGTGGTGGCGGCTGTTGCGGCTTTCGAGAATATCAGCGCGGGTGGCAAGCCGCTCAAGCGCGAGCCTGAAACCGTGTTGCAGTATTTTGGTTTTGGCAGCGCGTTTTATCCGCAAGTGTTCGAGGCTATCACGGATCAGCACCGGCTTTTTACGGTTGCCGACAGCGCCTAATCACGTTCGCAGCGCAAGTCGGCTGGCTTTGGGCGACGCCGGAAGGTCAAACCGAAACGCGGGCGGAGATGTATGGCGTTAGCTTGCCGCTGTTGCCGTCTAGCGAGGCGGTGGCGGATTGGTGGCGAGACTTAGGCTATGCGGGGCTAGGTGCTAACGGCGCTGAGCCGTTGACATGGCAAGAGGTTCAGGCGTTTGCGGTTATCGGCGGCTATGATATAAGCCCGTTGCAGGCGCGATGTTTGATCGACATGAGTAGGGCTTATTGTGTCGAGATAGCCGAGCGCGGGGCGTTGCGAGTGCCGCCTATGGAGCGTGACGGATGACTGATATAGCGCGGCTTGTATTAGGGGTTGACGCGCGGGGGATGCGCGAAGGCGAGCGCGCGATTGCCGATGTTGGCAAGGAAGCTGACAACACGGCGCGCAAGGTTGACCGCGCCAGCACTGAAATGGCGGCGGATTTGAACGCGGTAGGAGCGGCGGCGGCTGGCACGTCGCGTAATATGCGCCAGTTTGGACAAGCGGCGAATGCGGCGGCGGTATCGGCAGGCCAAATGCGCGCGTCCACAATGCAGCTAGGCCAACAGATTGGCGACGTTAGCCAGGGCCTTGCGCTAGGCGTTTCGCCGATGACCATATTTGCGCAACAAGGCGGGCAGGTGGCGTTTGCTATGTCCGGCCTTGGTGGCGTTCTAGGGACTGTAGGGCGCTTCTTGTCGGGGCCATGGGGCGCGGCTGTCATGGGGGCGGCACTTATCTTGCCGCGCCTTGTATCCGCGTTGAATGACACTGAGAAGGCGGCGGGGGATGCGTCTAAGGTTACGCTCTCGTTTCTCGATGAATTGGGCATTGCGCTAAGGCCGATTGCGACACAAGCGCGGCTGGCGTTTCGGACGCTTGGCGATGAGTTTGCTCTAGCCGCGACTAAGATTAAGGCGGCGTTGCCTGATATCAGCGGGGCTATCCGAGGCACGCTTAGCCTTATGGATAGGCTCAATAACCGCGTTGCGTCATTCACGGGCGGCGACTTTCAGACAAGCAACATGACCGGGCAATTCGACATTGACCGGGCGCGCGAGCTTGCTTTGCGGCGCGGGCTGGCGACTGAAAGCCGCCTTAACGCGGGGCCGCTTGGCAGTAGCTTTGTGGACGCCGTGACGGAACGTAGCGGGCGGATGTATCAGGACTTGCTTAGCGACGTTGCGCTAGGGACTGGCGCTGTTGCCGATGCGACGCGGGCCTATAAGGAAGCTGAAGAACGGCTAGAGCGGCAAGTCAACGCGGGGCTTGTCACCTATGACCAAGCGCGCGTTGAATTGACGCGGCGGCGCGGGGCAATCGACGCCGCGCGGGATGCAACGCAAAAGGCGGCGACGGCGGATCGGGAAGCCGAACAAGCGGCGCGAAGCTATGCGGCGGCGCAACGGCAACTGGCAGCCGAAACGGTGGCATATTTCAACGCGGTCAAGGTTCCGCAGTTGGGGTCAATGACGCAAGGCGAGGGCCGTGATGCGCTTGGCAAGCTAGTCGATAGGCTAGGCGAGGCACGCGACCAAACGCGGCGCGATACCGTGACGATTGCCGATAGCTTTGCTCAGATGTCGCAGCGCGTCACCAATTCGCTGCAATCGCTTGCCAGCAGTATCAGGGGCGGCGACTTCCTTGGCATCCTTGGCGGCGTCATTGACTTGTTCACGCAATTCGGCAGCGCGGGGCTTTTCGGCAAGTCAATTCAGACCGGGCTTAACACGTCGGTTGCGCCTAGCAATCGCAGCATGGGCGGGCCGGTTTACAGCGGAAGCCCCTATCTTGTCGGGGAACGTGGGCCGGAACTGTTCACGCCGCCTGGCACCGGGCGTATCGTCGCTAATGACAACATGGCCGCGCCGGTTAGGGTCATGGTCGGGGTTGACCCGCGTAACGGCAACATCACCGCATATGTCAACGGGCAGATCGCACAAACCGCGCCGCTTGTTGCCAATGCCGGGGCACAACAGGCGCAATCGCAGGCGGCGGCGAGTGCTAGGAGGCGGGTGCGATGATCGAGCTACCGGATTTCGCTATTCGGGGTAGCGTGACGCCAACCTTTATCGACGCGGGCTTTACGCAACGCGGGGTGCAGTCGCTTAGCCGGATTGATCGGAAGGGCGGGCGCTATACCTTGGCTTGCACTTACGGGCCGTTTCATCCTGAGGAAGGGCGCGTTATGGTGGCAAGGCTTGTCGCTGGCAAGCAAGAGGGCATCCGGGTGGCTTTCCCCTTGTTGCATAGCCAAGGGGCACCGGGTAACGCGCGGCTTGACGGCGCGGCGGCGACTGGCAAGATTATCGACCTAGACGGGTTGACGCCGGGCTATGTGGCAAAAGAGGGCTATTGGCTTTCGCTGGTTAAGGACGGGCAACACTACCTGCATAGCGTGCGCACCGGGGGCCGCGCCAATGCGGCGGGGCAACTGACATTGACGCTTAATGAAATGCTCCGCGATAGCTTCCCCGATAACGCGGTTGTCAATCTGGCGCGTCCGATGGTGCAAGGCTTTGTGCAAGGCGATAGGGCAAGCTGGCAATACGCGGTTGACCGCATGATACCGATTGAGTTTGCGATTGAGGAAGCCCGATGACGCTAGGGCTAACCGGCCTGCTCAAGATTGAATTGCCCGATGGCGATGTGCTGCTATCGGACGGCGGCGTGACTGTATTCGATGGCGATACCTACAGCGCGCAAGATGCAACGCTAGGCGCGCTGGCGTCGATTGCCACCATTGCCGAGGGCGCGGGCGATGAAATACCGGCGCTCGAATTAGGCTTTGCGCCACCGGGGCCGATTGCCGTTACTGCGCTGTCAATCGGGGCCATTCAGCAAAGCCGCGTCCGGCTATGGATTGCCGAGTATGACAGCGACACTGGGGCTGTCATCGGCACGCCTGAATTGCGCTTCATCGGCTTTGTGGACCAGCCGCAAGTGTCCTACGCCTTTCGCCAGTTTTCGGTTAGCCTAACCGCCGTGCCGGACCTGGAAGCCATGTTCTTTAAGGACACGGGCAACGGGCTATCGTCAACCTTTCACAAGGCGCTTTACCCCGGCGAGACGGGGCACGATAACGCCAGCGGCATGAACATTCCTATCTCATGGGGTGTTGCGTCGCCTCCGCGCGGTGGCGTAGCGTTTAGCAGCGGGCGGGCGTTTGGCGGTAGCAGCGACGTGAGGGTGTTGTGATTAGCGAGCTACAGCGCCGCGTTAATGCCGTGACCGCAACGGAAGCGCGCTTTCGGGATAAGGCTTTCGATTGGAGCAAGGCGGCAACGTGTATTCACCTTGTCCGGTTTCACGCGGCGCAACTAGGCCATAGCTTGCCGGTTGTGCCAGAGTTTCGCACGGCACTAAGCGCAAGGCGGGCGCTGCAATCGACGGGGTATCAGACCTTGCCTGAACTGCTTGACAGCAAGTTCGAGCGGATAGCACCGGCCTTTATGCGCGTTGGCGACATCATCGCCATGCCGGGGGATGAGGCTTTCGACGCTTTGCTATTGAAGGCCGACAAGCTAAAGTTTCTAGGCTGGCATGAGGACGCGCCGGGCTGTCAGTATATGGAGATTGACATGGGCGCGGCAATCGGGGCTTGGCGGCTATGAGTAAGACGCTTCGCACCGTTGCGGTTATCGCCGCTGCTGTTGCCTTGGTGGCAACGGGCGTTGGCGCTGGCGTTTCGGCGGGCATCATCACGGCATCGGCGGCGACGGCAAAGACGGTTGCGGCGATTGCCACTTATGCCAGTGTTGCGGCGGGCGCGGCATCGGCTGGCGCGGCTATCACGGCACCTAAGCCGGTTGCGCGGGGTAGCACAACAACGGTGCTAATCGACGCTGAGCCGCCACGTCCCTATATGGTCGGAGAAAGCTACAGCGCGGGCATCCTTCGCTATCGTGTCGGCTATGGCGCGGCGCTAAAGGGCGTGGACAACCCCTATCTTTGGGAGGTCAAGGTCTTTTCAGGCGTCGGGCCTGTAGAGGCGCTTGTTGCTGAGCAATTCGATTTTAACAGCATCGGTAGCTATTACACGGGATGGTATTCGAGCGACACGCAACTAGGCGCGCGACCGGAAGCCTCCGCGCTTGTGCCTCCCCTAAGCGCGCCTGCGACGGGTTGGGGGTCTAGTCATAAGCTATCAGGCTTTGCTGCTATCGGCGGCAACTACCTATTCGATAAGGACGGCAAGGTCTTTGCATCCGGCGCTCCGTTGCATGGCGCAATCTGGCAAGGCGAAAAGTGCTATGACCCGCGCCTAGACAGCACCTATCCGGGGGGTAGCGGCTCGCACCGGCTGGGCGATGAGACGACTTACACCTACAGCGCAAACCCGGCATTGCACGCTGGCACCTATGCGTATGGCCGCTTTCAGAATGGCCTAAAGGTGTTTGGCCTTGGCCTAGCCGCCGATGGGATTGACTGGCCTGCTATCGTCGATTGGGCTAACACCTGCGACACGAACGGTTGGGAGTGCCACGGCACGCTATATGAGGGCGGGCGCGGGGCCGATGTTCGGCAACAGCGGGTGCAAAACCTGGATGACCTTTGCGCGGCGGGCGGCGGTCGCTGGATTACGGCGGGCGCGTTGCTGTCTTTCGATTGGCAGCGTCCCCGCGTATCGCTTGCTACATTGACCGATGATGACCTGCTAGAGGCGGGCGGCAGTGCAACGGCGGTGCAGTCGATCCGCGAGCGCATGAACGGCGTTAGGCCGCAATACACAAGCCCCGCGAACAACTGGGAGCAAGTGACGGCGGATGAGATTGTCGGCACAACCTACCGGACCGAAGACGGCCAGCCGCTAACGCAAACATGGGCGTTGAACCTTGTTAAGGACGCCGCGCAAGCTGGCGAGCTTGCCGCGTATGCGCTTGCTGATAGCCGCGAGATCGGGCCTATTGACCTTGCCGTTACCGCGCCATGGCGCTTCTATAAGCCCGGCGAGTGCATCACGATTGATAGCGAGTTGCTCGGCTATACGGGGCAGGCGGTCATCAATAAGCGAGATTTAAGCCCTGAGACTTTCGACGTGTCGCTAACCCTGAAAAGCGAAACGCCGGGAAAGCACGCATTTGCGCTTGGCAAGGTTGCAGTCCCGCCACCGACCCCGGTTATCGGGCAAACGCAAGAGCAACGCGACGGGGTTACGGTTGGCGCGGTTTTTGGCGGCGGGGCGGCGCGGGTGCTTACTTTCGTGCCAGCCTTCCCTATCACGCCGGGCAATGGCGAGATTGCGATTGTTGCCAATGATGCGACGCTAGACAATGGCCGAACGATTAGCTTGCCAGCCGATACCATTACGGGGCTATCGACGCTTTCGCTGTATAGCGTGTTTTGGGATTTGATAGCGGGCGATTATGTGGTGGCGTTGCATCCTGCCGTGTCGCAGCTTGAGAATAGCCGGTATGTCTTTCTAGGTTCGGCGGCGACAAGCGACGGAACGACATTCCCGACGCCAACGCCACCGCCTCCCGGTTGGTCCCCTGACCCCGATGTGGACATCCCCTAGCGTTTGAGACAGTTTTCAAGTAAGGGCAAACCATGGCGACGCAATATGACACTTGGCTAAATACCCTTGGCACTCGCCGGGCCGATATGCCGATGACCGTGCGAGGCTTTGCCATGTTTCACACTATCACGTATCCCGGCGATGTAACGGATTGGGAGCTATCAGGCACGGTCAAAGCCTCGCCGGATAGCACAACTGAGCTTGCTACATTCACAGTCGATACGCCTGTTTTCTTGTCCGGCAAAACAACGTGGACAGTCAACCTTAGCGGAGCGCAAACGGCATTATTGCCGGAAGGATTGGACGGTCGCACAGACTTGATATTTGACTTCATTATTTCAGGCCCTAGCGGGCTTAATCCGTTGCCGTCGCGTTTGTTTGGGGGGCTATTCCCCGTATCTGGTTTTGTCACGGAGCCTGCTTAATGACTAACTTTAATGTCATCGTCACCGATGGCGCTGTTACTGAGATTGAAGCGGAGAACACGGTAGCGGCTTTCAATAGCGCAGTATCGGCGGCGGCGTCGGCCTCGGCGGCGGAAAGCCTTGTCGGGCCGGTTTATGCCAGCACGGCGGCGGGTATTTCGGCGACATCGGACGGCGACTTCTTCGCGGTCAATGACACTGGCGTCGTCACGGTTTACCTTAACAGCGCGGGCACGGCGGTTGAACAGCGGACGCTGGCAACAACGGCGGCGCTATCAGGCATCGGCGGCGCTGGCATCATCGGGACGATTGAAGGAAACACGGTGCAGGAAAGCATTAACAATTTGCAGGACGTGGAGGCGTCGCTTCTAGACCTCACCAATGCCATTGCGGTAACGAGTGCCACGGCATTGGCGGTTAGCGACATTAACCGGCTTATCGTTGCGAGCGGTGCGACGGCTTACACAATCAATCTGCCCTTGGCGACGCTCGCGGGCGCGGCGGTCAAGATCGAAATTGCTCGCAGCACTACGGCTGTCATTACAATTCAGGCGGCGTCCGGCTCGGGCAAGACCATCAATACAATGTCGGCTATCGACATGATTGCAGGCGAAAGCGCGCTGTTTGTTTATGACGGCACCAACTGGCGAACAATGGATTGGGCGCGCGTGCCGATTGTTGCCGAAATGCTGAATAGCGGGGCTGCAACGCTGTCATTGACGACCGGGGCCTTTACAGACGTGGCGATGGCGACGGCTGGCACTCAGCTTATGCAAACCAACCTTAGCGCCTTGTGGAACGTTGCAGGCGGCTATTTCACCGCCCCGCGCCCGGCCACCTATGCAATCGACTTTCATGTATGGCTTGAGCATTCAAGCGGGCCGGGGCAGTATGACGTTGGCGCTTACACAGGTCCAACATCCGGCGCAACGCCGCTGTCTGCCAACTTTATCAGGCAATCGGTCGGGACTGAGACTTTCCGCGCTATCCAGTTTCGCGCGACGTTTGGCATCTCGAAGGGCGACAAGATTTTCCCATGCGTAAGGCCGCTTTCGCCGCTGTCATCCGCCGCTGTCGTCGCTGGCGCGTCGCTGCAAAGTCGCATTACTGTTACCGAGTTCTTCCGCGCATGACCCGCCTGTTTTACAGGCTCGCGGGTGGTGATAGGTATGCGCCTGCGACTGTCACCATCGCGCCTAATAACGCGGCGTTTTCGGTTAGCGACTTGGCTGGCACGGCTTCGGTCACGTCTAGCCGTATTCGATTGACGCGCTCTACATCGGACGCGGACGGCTTTCAGCACGCTGCGCCGGGCGCGCGGGTGCGGTTTTCCGTTACCCTTGCATCGCCTGGCATTGTCGAGATTGACCTGCAATACACCGGCCTTATCACGCGGGTTGACACATATGAGCCGGACGGGGCGGTGCTAGTCGATGGCGTTATCAGGGCCACCTATACAGGGCCACCGAAAGCGCCGTCCGACCCTCATCCTACCGGGCCTGCGATTGTGTCGGTTGCCGTATTGGCTGGCGCGCATGATATCGAAGTGGTCTTTCCCTATTGCGCCAGCGTGGACTTTGAGGGCGTTTCGATCCCAACCGGCGCGACGATTGGCACGGCAACGCCGCGCCCGACAAAGCGCGGCGTGTTTTTCGGCGATAGCATTACGCATAGCTTCAATGCCGATAACGCTTACACGGCATGGCCGTATATGACGGCGGCAATCGAGAGTGCCCAAATGCTAAACCATGGCTATGGCGGTCGCCAGCTTGTGCCAGCGGACGGCACAACTTGCGGTGGCTATGGCGCGGACTTTGGTGTTTACCTTATCGGTTATAACAACTTTGCACCGGGCGGCGGCTCGCTGGCGACGTTTGAAGCGGACTATGAAACGCTGATAGCCAATTTCCGAGCGGCTTCTACTACGGCGGGCAAACCTACCGCTCCGCTTTATGTCATCACCCCGATATGGTCGGTCAATGACGTTGGCGAGGGCGGTCCGCTTGTCGGCAACAGTCCTACGCTTGAGGACTTCCGGCAAGCCATCCGTGACGCTGTTGCGGACGCTGGCGACGCCTATGTCACATTGATTGAAGGGCGCGGGGCGGGTATGCCTAGCGGACTTTCTGAGATTATCGACGGCGTGCATCCGGGCTATGCTGGAGCTGTCAAGATACGCGACGTTGTAAGCGGTGTTATTGCATGATGAAAGGCGCGATCATGAACGTTCTTAAATGGCTTCGCCGCACGCCGGTTGACGTATCAGCGCTTATGAATGACGCGATTGACATACGCGACGCGGTGATTGCGCTTGAGGGCTATTTTGAAGCCGCTGGCGACAAGCGTGGCATGGCGCTAGCGCGCAAGTTGCATCGGCTTCTAGACAAGGCATGGCGCAATCACGCGGGCAATGTCGGTGGCGATGTATCGGCATTTAGCGGTGGCGTGAAGCCTGACTAATGGCTTGGACAATCGCTTTTGGCGTTTCATTGGCGCTGGCGTTGCTTGCTGTCTGGCATTTTGGCAGGCAACAGATTAAGCAAGCCGGGGCTATTGTTGCGTCCGTTTGGATTGTCGATTTACTTTTCAGCATGGCGACGGGGGATT
>JACCDR010707415.1_pt1 | contig 10581 bp, 26 predicted proteins | sample 7446431 | NCBI WGS metagenome assembly JACCDR01 (sample SAMN15323443, study PRJNA562643) | freshwater metagenome | isolation source: river surface water | place: USA:Blue River Watershed | collected 2017-08-17 | reverse complement strand
GGAACTCCTCGGCCGCGGCGCGCACGACCTCCTTCTTCTCGGCGTAGATCTCCTCGGCGGTGTACCGGGCGAACCCGATCTGGAGGGACTCGCGGATGGTCTGGCGGATGAACGTGGTGGTGATCTTCTCGATGTCCGCGCGGTAGCGGGCGTAGATCGCCGGCACCTTGTTCGGTGCCAGGGTGAACGAGAACGAGACGTCCACGTTGATGGGGAGGCCCTCCTTCGAGTTCACGAGGATGCCGGAGTGGGACTTGTCGGACCCCGACTCGGCCAGCACGATGGTCTGCAGGCTCGTCGGGTACTCGATGACGTCCTCGCAGAACACCGAGCGCCAATAGAAGCCCGTGGGCACGGGCGTGGGGTCGACGCCGCCACCCCCGCACTTCTTCACGGACACGCCGACGTGGCCGGCGTCGATCTTGGTGCAGGATGCCAGGCCGTAGCCGGCACCGATGACCAGGAGGAGGGAGAGAACGGACAGGATGATGATGGTTCTGAGCTGCATGGTGGTCCCTGTAGTCACTTCTTCGAGGTTGTCAAGAGCCTGGCGGTGGGCAGCTGCAGCGAGCGGACGTGGTCCCTCTCGGCATCGGCCATCGCGCGGGCGCGCGATCTGTCCGCGGCGGCGTGCTCTCGCTCCATGGCCCGGCGCTCGCTGCGCTCCAGCCTGGCGAGGGCGTGGGAGATGCCCTTGGAGTCCGAGCACCGGATATCGGTGCCCTCGTAGACGAAGTCGTACTCGGTCCAGGGCTCGCCGAACGGCGGGTAGCGGTTCTTGCTGTGACGGTCGCGAACGGCCACGTAGGTGACCTTCTTGAGCCACCCCTTGGTCACGCGGGCCTTCTCGCGGTAGTCGCCGAAGAACTCAACCCTCATGGCGTGGCTCCAATAGCCAGGCGACGAACGAGATGGTCATCCACGTTCCCACCCAGACAAGCGGCATGCGGGCGATCTGCCAGGTCGTCCAGTCGTCGAACATCCTGAGCACCGAGCCCAGGAAGTAGAGCAGCGCGACGTAGACGACCAGGTTCTCGACCATGCGGTCGACGTTCACGACCTTCCAGTAGCTTCTCCTCATTCTCCCATCTCCCTTACCTTCTCGCGAAGGCGGTTCAGCTCGTCCTCGTCGCGCTTCTCCACGCGGCGTCCAGCAGCACTTGCCTTGCAGTCTTCATTCGCAGCTCCAGTCGGGTAATCCGGCCTCGCGGATGTCAGAGTGCGTCCTTGTGCGGGACCACGGCCTTGCAGTGTGGGCACCGGATGGTTGGGTCGTTCATCGCGGCCAGCTCAGCCCGCATGCGGTCCACCATGGGCTTCATGTCCTGCACGAGCCAGTCCTGGATCACCTGGCGAGAGTGGTTGCGTCCACCTGGAAGTGCCTCCCAGGCCCGGATCACGTCTTCTAAGATCTCCCTGGGCTTCATGAACTTGCTTCCCAGCCGCATGAGTAAAAGTACCAAGCCGTGTGCAGCTCTTGCGGCCCGTAGTGCATGCACTCCTCGATGAAGTGATTCACGAAAGACTCCCAGGCCGGGTGCTTCGTCCAGGGTTCGGTTGGGTCCCAGCGGCGCATCTTGGCCTCTAGTTCGTCGCGAGTCGGCGGCGTCACGGTACTCGCTCCGCGGTGATCTCGGGATTCAGCAAGTACGCCTTGACGGCTTCGCACGACACGTTGGCCAGCATCGGGCCGCCCGTGGCACTGTTTGTACCTGGGCTCTGCACGACGTACCCATACGCGAAGCAGAGCTTGGTTGCCGAGTCGCGAATGTACACAATCTTCGAGGCGATGTCGTCACCGCGGGCGCGTCGCCAGTCCTGCGGGCTCTGCCCGGCCTCGGCGGCCACGCAGGATGCGAGAAGGGTCAGCAGCAGTAGCTTCTTCACGGTTTCCTCCTGAGGTCCTTGACGGAGAACATGATGTAGATCAGCATGAAGGTGTGCATGGCGCTCGCGATGTAGTGCCACTGTTCCGGGGTGGTGGGCCAGCTCACTTCTTCACCAGCACGATCTTGGAATCCGGCCCGATCTTCACAAGGCCTTGATCCTCACTTGCTCTCCTCGCAGAACCAACCACCTCGGCTGCTGCCCTTGATCTCCACCACGCGCCCGCCACCCTCGGTGCACTCGCGGCGGTTGGCCTGGTCGGCCTTGTACCACAACAGGCCGACCAATCCGAATAGCGTCAAGAACACGAGGACGATCCCGAGCACCCACATGGTGTCCCGGTGTTGCCGGTCGAAGGACCTCACAGCACCCTCGCCTTCGGGATCTTCTCGCGCCAGGGTCGCATGGACCACAGGTCGCGCAGCCCGGCGCGCAGCACGCGGAATAGCCCGTACGAGCCCAGGATGATCCCCAGGACTGCCGTCAGCGGTCCTAGGACCGCGAGCACGACGCCCACGGTGACCGCCGTGTCGGACTTGAACGAGTGCTCGATGTGCAGCCACACCGCGGCGAGCGCCGCGATGCACGCTCCAACTGCCCACGAACCGACCAGTAGTGTCTCCATCTAGAACTCCGTCCCATTGTGGCGGCGCGGGAACTTGCACGCGACCGTCCAGTAGTCCCTCGCGCAGTGCGTGCACACGCGGGCGGCCTTGCGTCGCTCGCGCTCCACGACCTCGGCGCGCAGGGCGCTCAGGGTGAACTCGTCCATGTCGGACATCAGGCTTGCCTTGCTCATCGCTTGCTCTCCCGCGGCATCACCGTGAAGATGGTGAAGTTGAGCGCGGCCAGGGCCACGTTCACCCACGAGTGGAGCGCTACTCCGGCGTAGAGCTGGCCCCAGGCCAGCGCGTACCAGACCCACGCCATGTACTTGAACTGGTTCATCGGTCACCTCGATACAGGGGTTCTTGAAGGCGCCTTCCTTCTCCAGGGCCTCCGTCGCGAGCTTCTTGCCCAGGGACTTCATCACGTCGGCCAGGATGACCATCCCCTCGCCGTGCGTCAAGGCCTCGACCGAGATCTCGCAGCCCGGTCCAAACAAGGAAACAACCAGTGGACCGTCTTCTGGTCCGTACTCGCCCTTCTCCATGTCGAACTTGGGGCGTGAGTACACGAGCCAGCACTCTCCCTCATGCTTGAAGTCGGTGCGCTTGGCCTCGATGACCCTCATTGGTACTCGTGCCGTCACTTGTCGTCCTCCCACGGGGAGACCTTGTCTGCGAGAACAAGCAGGCCCCAGGCGAGCAGCATCACCGTCACCGCGAGCGGCCAGAACAGGCACGTCAGCACGAGACCACCGATCTCGTCGTCCTCGACCTCGCCGACCTTGCTGCCCCACGCGATCACGCCCAGGCCGGCCATGAGGACCAGGGCGTACGTGAAGAACCACACCTGCAGGGTCACGACACCCTCGGGAACGCCCGCTTGAGCGTGTAGAACTTGTCGCCGATGCGCACGCCGGGGTGGGCGATCGGGTCGCACTTGTCCAGGCTGGCCTCCCTGGCCGCCTCGCTCGACAGGTGCATGATCCCCGAGCCGCGAGGCCACGGGGACTTGTCGTCCGGCCAGAACACCAAGTACTGCGACTCCCACAGCACCACGCACTCTACTTCTTCTTCCACACGGCCTCCTCCTGCCTTCGCTTCCACGCCGTGTCCGCCTCGGACAGGGCGATCCTCACGTCCGGGTCCTGGATCTCGACGTCGCCGTCCACCCAGTACCAGCTGCCAAACAGCCCCGTGGGATCCTCGAACCAGTACGCCTGCGCGACCCAAGTGCGGCGCCACAGCCAGAACCCCGAGCTGCGCTCGACCTCGAACAGGTTCGGTCCGACCCTGCGCGCCACGTGGGTCACCGCTTCCTCGGCGTGGGGCGCTCGAACGGCTTCGTCGAGCGGTTGCAGAACGACAGGAATCGGCCAGGGTCCACGAAGTGGCGCGACCACAGCAGGCCGGGCTCGGTGTTCCTGGACAGGACGTCGACCGTCCTCCGGCAGCCAGGGCACTCGGCCTGGTCCTGCAGGAAGAACTTCTCCTGGGGCTCGCGGGTCGTGGACACTAGTTGCCGCCCTTCTTGACCATCGGTCCCTCGACCATCTGGCGGGCGCGCTCGGCGGACGCGTCGAGGTGCTCCTGCGACGCGGCTCGCGTGAACTTGATGGCGATGGCCACCAGCTCCTCGTCCCTCAGCCCTGCCCAGTCGGGTCTCATCATGCGGAGAAAACCGACGTAGGTCCTCGTCCACTCCCCGTCCGGGTTGTTCTCCAGCTCGTGCAGCATGTCGTGCTTCTTCATGACTTCTTGCCTGGCATCCATCCACCCTGTAGCAACGACTCGGCCTCGGCGCAATGCTCGTAGTAGCGGTCCCAGTCGCGGTTCACGATGCCCCACTCGAAGCCCGCCTTCTGCGTGACGACCTTCCACGCCTCCAGCGCTAGGTCGCACGGTAGGCCCTCGATGTCCAGCTCGTACGCGATGGCGAGGAACCCGCCGTCCCTCGTGCTCGCGCACGTGCCCAGGATCTCGCACGCGGCCTCTCGGGCGGCCTCGATCCTCTTGGCGTCGAGCCACAGCATCGCGTTCACGCCGGCCTCCACTCGCCGAGGGTGCGCCGTCCCGTGCGGTACTGAACCCGGTGACCGTCGACCACCGTGATCTCGCCGCAGTCCTCGGGCTCCTCGCCCTGCCACTTCACGGTGCCGCTGAGCGAGCGTCCCCACGGCTCCAATCCTCTAGTTCCCATCTTGATTCTCCATGATCCCCCGGTAAGCATCTCTGCGCGAGCAGTCAAGCGGTGGGCACTGGCGAAGAAAACGACGCTGACAACCACTGACATCGAGGCGCACGCGCACGCCGCGCACCTGCGATTACCGGGAGCGCCACAGCAAGACGAGTTCTTACACAGACTAAGATACGGAGATCTCGTCGCCAGTGATCGAGCCCGGCGTGGCACCGAGCCTGCACATCGTCTGGGCATGAGCAACGAGAACGAAGTCAATCAACCGCAGGCAGAGCCGAAGGAGGCAGAGGTGGACACGCAGACCGCAGTCAAGGACATCGACACGATCATCGCCAACATTCACATCGTTCGGGAGCAGGCCAAGGAGCTGGAGGCCCAGGCCGAGGACCTGGAGAAGCGCCTGAACCTCGCGAGGGGCACGGGCGACGTGACCGCGAAGGCCGCCATCGCCGCGCAGATGGACGCGGCCAACCCCGCCCCGCCGCCCCCGGCGATGCCGCGCACCCGCACCGCGCAGGGCACGTTCGCGTCCACCCGACGCCCCGCCTCGAACCGCCAGCGCGTCGAGCAAGCCCTCAAGGGGCAGTCGCTGAACACCGCGCAGGTCGCGAAGGCGGCCGGGCTGTCGGTCGGCAAGGTCAGCCAGGTGCTCCGCGAGCTGAGGGCCGACCATCGCGTGGCCAACGTCGGCAGCGAGGACTTCCCGAAGTGGACCCTGCGGATCGGGGATGGCACCCCCACGAGGGAACTCGCCGTCGAGGTGCGCCGGCTCATCTCCGACCAGCCGATGTCGATGCAGGAACTGGTCGACGCGACCGGCGCCAAGATGTCGCGCATCAGCGGCGTGATCGTCGAGGTGCAGCGCACCGTGGGCGAGCGCATCCTGAACCTCGGGACTGCCCGCAGGGCCCGGTGGCTCCTGCTCGGCGAGGGCGTCAGGATCGGAGCGCTGGCCTCAAAAAAGTCGCCAGGCGACCTGTTCTAGGAGCGCCAGACGTGCCCGCAGCTGTTGCAGCGTCGGTCAAGGTCCTGCACCGTGGGATTCCAGAACAGGTACTGCTGTCCAAGCGAGTAGTCCAGGTCCACGTCGGTGGAATCGCAGTGAGAGCAGTGCTCTACGGTCGGCGCGTCGTCAGCATGAAGCTCGCACCCCTGCAAGCACTGGACGTACTGCCCGACGATGTGTTCCCCAACATGATTGCAAGGAGCAATTCCAATTTTTCCTCTGATAACTCTACCGAGCGTGATCCTGGCGATGGGCTTTGACACCCAGCAAGTGTACTGCCGCGCAAGATCCGCGCCATCAGGCGTTCTCGGAGGGCTGTTCCGTAACTTCGTCAGTCCACCCAAGGTTTTCCGCACGCTTCTTCCAGGTGCGAACCTGCCCGTCCAGCTCCACCACCGCGTGGTAGATCCGGGCGGCGTCGCGGCCGAACCGGCCGACCTGGTCGTAGGCCACCTTGACGAGGTTGGCCAGCTCCCTGGTCTTCACGACGCCTCCCCGGGAAGGTTGCCGCCCAGCATGGCGCAGATGGAGGTCTGCGCCCAGCGCAGCCGCTGCTCGGCGTCCGGCAGCGCCATGACGACCAGCGTCATGAGCTGCGCGTTGAACACGCGCATGGCGATCTCGGCCTGGGTGGGCTGGCGCCCGAGACGGCTGAACAGGTGGGACTCCGCCCGTGTCCACAGCTCGTCGACGGCCTGGTCGATCTCCTCGTTCACGAGACCACCGTCCCCTCGTCCTCGACCACCGCGAGGATGTGATCCTCCGGGAGGACCAGGATCCCGTAGTACTGGTCGCCCGGCCGGGCGTCCGAGTCGACGGCGGTGGAGGGCTTGCGACGGAACACGATCCGGTCGCCAACCTTCAGGTTTTCCTGGACTTCTGGTCCGACCGCGAGGATCGTGCCAAGGTTCGGGTACTCCTCGCACCCGTCCGGGACGTGGATGATGCCCCGGGTGTACTTCGGAGGGTCCTGCTCGACTATCAACTTGTTGCCTACAGCTCGCATGCCCCAGTAACCGACCAGGCTCCTGGTCGACTCCTGGGCAGGTGAGCTTTTATGTGGCACAGTCCGTGCATGATTGAGCCCAAGAAGCCACAGGGTTGGACCCGGGCGAGAATCGAAGCAGCAGAAGCAGGAGCGAAGAGTCGAGACCAAGGCCTCACCCGTGGTGAAGATGGTAGGTACCTTCCGATGGAGGGACCACCCGCTCCGCGCGACTACCGCACCGAGCAGCGACGACTAACCAACAAACGCGCTCGCGATCGATTCTATGCCAAACCAGGGGTCAAGGCTCGCTATCGCCTGAGAAACAGGTTGGCCAAGTACAACTTGACAGTTTCGCAGTTTGAAACGATGCGCCAGCAGCAGAATGGTTGCTGTGCGATTTGTGGAGTGAAGATGACACCTGACCAGAAGTGCACAGGTGAACACATCGATCACAACCATGCAACTGGGGAAGTACGTGGCTTGTTGTGTAACCAGCACAACACAGGTATGGGGAAGTTCAACGACAGCGCCGACCTACTTCGTCGTGCAGCTGACTATGTCGAGGGTGTCTCGGCAGATCCGGACTGCTTCTAATGTCAAAGCAGAACAGAACGTCCAAGGGTACTTGGAAGCCTGGCGTCAGCGGGAACCCCTCCGGGGTGAGCAGGGGGTACGGTGACGGCTGGGGCAGCCTCTGGACCGGCATCGGCAGCAGCACGCACGACAAGCGGATGAGCCACTCGCTCATCCCTCCCTGCCTGTCCTACCAGCAGCTCATCGACCTGTCGGAGTCCGACGACATCGGCGAGCGCGCGGTCAAGATGCCCGTGGACGCCGCGTTCTCGAAGGGCTACGAGATCTCGATCACCGAGGAGGGCGAGTTCGACGACCTCAAGGCCGACATCGAGAAGCGCCTGCGCCAGCTCAAGGTCAACCAGGTCATCAAGAAGGCCCTGTACCAGAAGCGCGGGCTCGGCGGCTCCGCCATCCTGCTCGGCGTCGAGGACTTCCGCCCGCTCAGCTCGCCGATCAACCAGGACGCGCTCAGGGGCCTGAACTTCCTCACGGTCCTGGAGCCCCAGATGCTCCAGCCCTACGAGTGGTACACCGACCCTACCGCGGAGAAGTTCGGCGACGTCAAGATCTGGCAGGTGCTCGCCACGACCCAGTCGAGCATGGGCGCGCCCGACGCGGTCAAGGTCGCCTCGAACAAGCAGCAGGCCGCCGTCACGTACCTGGTGCACGAGTCCCGCCTGATCATGCTCGTTCCAGAGAAGATCTCCGCGTACTCGACGACCAAGAACCCCGCGGGCGACTACTGGGGCCAGTCGATCATCGTGAAGCTCTACGAGGTCCTCCGCGACTTCCACGTCTCGTGGGCGGCGGCCGGCCTCATCATCACCGACTTCAGCCAGGGCGTGTTCTCGGTCGAGAACCTCATGCAGCTGATCATGCGCGACGAGGAGAAGCTCATCGAGCGCATGAGGGCCCTGGAGACCGGGCGCTCGGTGGCCCGCTCCATCGTCATCGACAAGGAGCACGAGGCGTTCGAGCGCAAGTCCACGAACGTGTCGGGCCTGCCGGACATGCTCGTCCAGATCTCGCGGCGCATGGCGGCGGCGATCGACATCCCGCTCAAGCTGCTCATGGCCGGCGGCACCAAGTCCGAGGACGCGGAGGTCGGCGACGAGCTTCGATTCTACTACGACAAGTGCGAGTCCGTCCGCATGGACGACGTCGAGCCCATCCTGCGCCTGATCATCGAGATCATCATCCGCGGGCTGCGCAAGTACAAGGTACCCAAGCACTGGTCGATCAAGTGGCCGCCGCTCTGGCAGCTCACGGACGAGCAGAAGGCCAACGCCCGGCTCGCCCAGGCCCGCGTGGACATGATCTACATCCAGGGCGGCGTGCTCGACCCGCAGACCGTCGCGCTCGCGCGGTTCGGCGGAGAGTACTCGTTCGAGACCCCGATCGGCAAGGGCTACAAGGCCCCGGGCTTCATGGCCCTGCCGCCGGTCGGCGTGCTGGTCGACGGGCTCGACCCGAACACCGGCCTGCCGCCGGGCGTCGAGCCCCCGAAGCCGGACGGCACCCCGGGTGGGCCGTCCAGGACGTCCTCGGTCTCCGTGGCACCGCACGCCAGGAACAAGCCGCGCCGCACGAACGCCGCCAAGATGCCAGACGTGACGTCGGGCGGGGCGAAGGCGCCGGGCGCCTCCCTCAAGCGCGGTGACGACGAGCACTGCGACGAGCCACACGAGATGCACGAGATCCAGGAGTGCGAGCACTGCGCGACGTGCGACGAGTGCCTGATGGCGAAGGCCGTGCCGTGAGCGGGCAGGTCCAGGAAGAGCCCATCGCGGAGTTCGAGGACGAGGACGAGGACGACACCGAGGAGCACGAGCTGGACCTGCTGGAGCAGATGTTCCTGAACAGTGGGCCGGAGGCGGAGCTGATCATCCACTTCGGGGACTGCGTGGCCCAGGTACGCGGCGAGCAGTGGTGCACGTGCGAGCGGCTGAGGCTGCAGAGAGGAGCGAAGGCGTGAGCGAGGATAAGTCCAAGGGCAAGAAGGACTGCAAGTTCTGCGAAGGCACGGGCCAGGTGAGGGACCGCTTCGGGTTCTACGTCTGCATCTGCGTCAGACACGGTCAGCGGACGGGGTAGGATCTTGGTCTGTAGTTGTCCTCGACGCGGTACAGGGTCTCGTTCCAGGACGGGTCCATCGGGCGCCCGCGGAAGAACGAGACCGCGTTGACCAGCGCCGCGGCCACCCCGCGCGGCCCGAACCCGCCGCCGGTGTACCAGCCCAGCTCAGGTGGCTCGTCCAGCGAGCGACGCGTGGTGTGCGTGACCGGCAGTCGCGCGTAGCCCGTGATGCGCCAGTAGCCACGCGTGGTCCGGTCGATCCGCACGAGCATCGGCGTGCGAGCCGCGAATGCGAGCCTGTCCTCGTGGGTGATCACGGGTTGTCCCTCAGGGACTGGCGGATCTCCATCCAGAGGTTGCCGAGGGTGTTCTTGCCAGTCCAGGTCCAGTTGGCCTCCGTGCCAATCCTGGCGGCGCCCCAGAACAAGCCAGACTCGTTCGGACGGCTAGAGCAGTCCTCGATGAGGGTGGCGTCGCCGGTGGCCAGGAGCTGCTGCCGAAGGCCAGGGTGCTCCTCCAGCTTGCACAGCAGCACGAAGCGCATGTTGAACACGTCCTGCTCCGAGCGGGGCGCCACGATCATCTGGTCCGCGTAGTGCTTGGCGCAGAACTTCGCCTGCATCGGGCCGACCTGCAGCCGGATCTGCTCTCGCACCGGGTTGCCTGCCTCGAAGCGCAGGCACTGGAACAGGTGCTCGGCGGTCTTGAAGATCTTGTCGTCGAGGTAGCCGTTCTTGAACGCGATCGGGTGCGGGGACATGTTGCCCAGCCACCCGTAGGGGAGCTTGACCTTGGTGAACGCGATCTCCTTCATACGCCCTTCGTGTACGGAACCAGTGCGTGGACGTACGCGCAGTTGACGCACGAGCACCTCGCGCGGTGGTACCCACGAATGCCCTCCAAGCAAGGATACTGGTCGTACAGGTCCCACCGCCTCTCGTCGCGAGGCGTGCTGAAGACGTCGCCGCGAAACGTCACTTCTTGCCCTCGGTGACGATGGTGAGGCCCATGATGGCCGGCGGCTCGCCGCCGCGCTTGACCAGCGAGGCCGCCTGCCTGACAATCTTCATGCCCTTCGGGTCATCCTCGTCGATGGACAGCAGGCTGCTGCACCACAGTGGGTCCTTCTCCTTGTTCACGTCCAGCGAGAAGTGGGCGGTCATGTTGATCTTGTGCTCGCTGCAGATCGCCAGGATCTGCTTCATGAGCGGGTAGATCTGCTCGTCGTACGCCTTTTCCTTGGGTC
>JACCDR010413769.1_pt1 | contig 10581 bp, 7 predicted proteins | sample 7446431 | NCBI WGS metagenome assembly JACCDR01 (sample SAMN15323443, study PRJNA562643) | freshwater metagenome | isolation source: river surface water | place: USA:Blue River Watershed | collected 2017-08-17 | reverse complement strand
GCTGGCTTCAGAGCAGCAGGTTCTCCAGCGTGCGGCGGTAGATGTTCTTCAGCGGTTCGATTTCAGACACACCGATGTGTTCATCGATCTTGTGGATCGTGGCATTGGTCGGGCCGAATTCGACCACTTGCGGGCAGATCTGCGCAATGAAGCGGCCATCCGAGGTACCGCCCGAGGTCGACAGTTCGGTATCGACGCCAGTTTCGGCCTTGATGGCCGAAGTCATCGCATTACTGAGTTCGCCCTTGGGCGTCAGGAAGGGCAGGCCGCCGACCGTCCACTTCAGGTCATAGTCGAGGCCATGCTTGTCCAGCACCGCATGCACGCGCTGCTGCAGGCCTTCGACCGTGCTGGCAGTGGAGAAGCGGAAATTGAAATCGACCACGCACTCGCCCGGAATCACGTTCGATGCGCCGGTGCCGGCATGGATGTTCGACACTTGCCACGAGGTCGGCGCGTAGTACTCGTTGCCCTTGTCCCATTCAATCGTCACCAGCTCGGCCAGCGCGGGCGCTGCGAGATGAATGGGGTTCTTCGCCATGTGCGGATACGCGATATGGCCCTGAATGCCCTTGACCACCAGCTTGCCCGACATCGTGCCGCGGCGGCCGTTCTTGATCATGTCGCCGATCTGCTTCACCGACGTCGGTTCGCCGACGATGCAGTAATCGAGCTGCTCGCCACGCGCCTTCAACTGGTCGCAGACGATCACGGTGCCGTCAATCGCCGGGCCTTCTTCATCGCTGGTGACGAGGAAGCCGATCGAGCCCTTGTGGTCCGGGTGCGCGGCGATGAACTCTTCACAGGCGACGACCATGGCGGCCAGCGAGGTTTTCATGTCGGCCGCGCCGCGGCCATACAGCTTGCCGTCGCGGTGCGTGGGCGTGAACGGATCCGAGGACCATTGCGCCAGCGGCCCGGTCGGCACCACGTCGGTATGGCCGGCAAACACCAGCAGCGGTTGCGCGCTGCCCTTGCGAGCCCACAGGTTGGTCACATCGCCCGAGGCAATCGTCTCGCAGGTAAAGCCCAACGGGGTCAGTCGCTCGGCCATCTTCAGCTGGCAGCCGCCATCGGCCGGGGTGACGGAGTGCAGTGAGATCAGTTCTTCGGTCAGCGCGAGGGTCTTGCTCATGTCAGTGATTGTTCATACTGGTCGGCGTCATAGCCGACGATAACGGTCGCTCCCGTGACGATCACGGGGCGCTTGATGACGCTGGGGTTAGCCAGCATCAGCGCCGTCGCGCTGTCGGCATCGACCACGGCGGCTTTCTGCGCATCCGTCAGGCCGCGCCAGGTCAGGCCCTTGCGGTTGACCAGCTTGTCCCACGGCTGCTGCTTCAGCCAGGCGGATACCGTCGCGGCATCCAGCCCGGCTTTCTTGAAGTCGTGGAACTCGTACGCGAGGTCGCGGGCTTCCAGCCAGCTGCGGGCGTTCTTCACGCTGCCGCAGTTGGGGATGCCGTAGACGACGAGCTTGGCCATCAGTCGCCGCGCAGCAGTTCGTTGATGCTGGTCTTGGCGCGGGTCTTTTCATCGACGCGCTTGACGATGACGGCGCAGTACAGGCTGTACTTGCCATCGGCCGACGGCAGGTTGCCGGACACGACGACCGAGCCTTCGGGGATGCGGCCGTAGGTGACTTCGCCGGTGGCGCGGTCATAGATCTTGGTCGACTGGCCGATGTAGACGCCCATCGAGATCACCGAGTTGGCTTCGACGATCACGCCTTCGACGACTTCCGAGCGCGCGCCGATAAAGCAGTTGTCTTCGATGATGGTCGGGTTGGCTTGCATGGGTTCGAGCACGCCGCCGATGCCGACGCCACCGGACAGGTGGACGTTCTTGCCGATCTGGGCGCAGGAGCCGACGGTGGCCCAGGTGTCGACCATGGTGCCTTCATCGACGTAGGCGCCGATGTTCACGTACGACGGCATCAGCACCACGTTCTTGCCGATGAAGGAGCCGCGGCGGGCAACCGCCGGCGGCACCACGCGGAAGCCGCCCTTGGCGAAATCGTCGGCCGTGTAGTTGGCGAACTTGGTCGGGACCTTGTCGTAGAACTGCATGCCGCCGCCGCCCGGGATGGCAACGTTGTCTTCGAGGCGGAACGACAGCAGCACGGCCTTCTTCACCCACTGGTTGACGACCCAGCTGCCGCTGTCCTTCTGCGCCACGCGCAGGGTGCCGGCGTTCAGCTGTTCGAGCACGTCGGCGACCGCATTGCGGACGTCGGCCGGCGCCGACTTCGGCGAGAAATTGGCGCGCTCTTCCCAGGCGCTGTCGATGAAGGATTGCAGTTGTTGGCTCATGTTGTCTCTGAGGGTCAAAAAGGTAAGAGGGTTGTTCGTGTTCTGCTTAGAATCGTGTTGCGTCGCTCGCGTCCTGGCCGGCGTCGGTGCGCGCGGGGCGATCCGACCGGCACCGATCGGATCCCTTGCGCGACCCCTTGCTCAGGCCGCCAGCTTGCGCGTGAATTCGACGATGCGCTGCGCCGCTTCCAGGCATTCATCCACTTCGGCGACCAGCGCCATGCGAATGCGGTTTGCGCCCGGATTGATGCCGTGCGCGTCGCGCGCGACATAGCTGCCCGGCAGCACCGTCACATTATATTCGGCGTACAGGCGCTTCGCGAATTCGGTATCGGTGATTTTTGCCAGCTTGTCGACCTTGGCCCACAGGTAGAAGCCGGCATCGGGCAGGGCCACGTCCAGCACCTCGGCCAGCATCGGCGTCACCTGGTTGAATTTGCGGATGTACTTGTCACGGTTCTCTTCGACGTGCTTCTCGTCGTTCCACGCGATGATTGATGCCGACTGCACCGACGGGCTCATCGCGCTGCCATGGTAGGTACGGTACAGCAGGAACTGCTTCATGATCGCCTTGTCGCCGGCCACGAAGCCCGAGCGCATGCCCGGCACGTTGGAGCGCTTGGACAGGCTGGAGAAGGCAATCAGGCGCTCGTAGCCGCGGCCCAGCTTGTGCGCGGCTTCCATCGCGCCCAGCGGCTTCTGGTCGCCGAACCAGATCTCGGAATAGCACTCGTCGGACGCGATCACGAAGCCGTGCTTGTCCGACAGTGCGAACAATTCCTTCCAGTCTTCCAGTGTCAGCACCGCGCCGGTCGGGTTGCCCGGGGTGCAGATGAAGAGCAGCTGTACGCGCGGCCAGACGTCGGCCGGCACGCTGGAGAAGTCGGGCGCGAAATTGCGCGCCGGGTCCGAGTTCGCGAAGAAGGGCTCGGCGCCGGCCAGGAAGGCTGCGCCTTCGTAGATCTGATAGAACGGGTTCGGGCAGACCACGACGGCTTTCGCTGCCGGGTCGATCACGGCTTGCGCGAGGGCGAACAGCGCTTCGCGCGAACCGTTCACCGGCAAAACTTCAGTCGCCGGATCGAGCTTGGGCAAGTTGTAACGGCGCTCAAGCCAGCCGCAGATCGCGGCGCGCAGCGCATCGCTGCCGGCCGTGGTCGGGTAATTCGCCAGCCCGGCGAGGTTGTCCGCCAGCGCCTGCTGGATGAAAGCCGGCGTCGGATGCTTGGGCTCGCCGATGCCGAGGCTGATGGCCGGATAGGCCGGATTCGGTTTCACATCGGCAAACAGCTGCCGGAGTTTTTCAAAAGGATAAGGCTGGAGGCGGGCGAGCAGCGGATTCACGGGAACGGGGCGCTTCGAAAAAGAGTCGGCGAAAGTTCGGCCAGTGGCCGGATTTGTTCTGGAAATTCAAGCGATTGCAGCGGCCGCGATTATACCTGCGGGGCGCGCTCGCCGCGCAGTGCCTGCCTGCAGCTTTCCTGTACGAACGCATCCCCCTCGCTGGAGTAGGGTTGGCATGCAGCCGGATGATATGATTGCGCGATTCTTCTGACCCGCCGGGAAAGCCACGCAGCGCCCTAAAGCGCAACACAGCAGCTGCGTGCAAATTTTCCCGGTTTCTCTTTTTTCATGCTGGAAAAGACGTGCGGTTAACCTCCATCAAACTCTCGGGCTTCAAGTCCTTCGTCGATCCGACCAACTTCCAGGTGCCCGGCCAATTGGTCGGCGTGGTCGGCCCCCATGGGTGCGGCAAGTCCAACATCATCGATGCGGTGCGTTGGGTGCTCGGTGAATCCAAGGCATCCGAACTGCGTGGCGAATCCATGCAGGACGTGATCTTCAATGGCTCGTCGAACCGCAAACCCGCCGGCCGCGCCTCGGTTGAGCTGCTGTTCGATAACTCGGCAGGCAAGGCCGCCGGCCAGTGGAGCACCTATGCCGAAATCTCGGTCAAGCGCACGCTGACCCGGGACGGCACCTCGACCTATTACATCAACAACCAGGCGGTGCGTCGCCGCGACGTGCAGGACATTTTCCTCGGTACCGGCCTCGGGCCGCGCGCGTACGCCATCATTGGCCAGGGCATGATCTCGCGCATCATTGAGGCGCGCCCCGAAGAGCTGCGCATCTTCCTCGAGGAAGCTGCCGGCGTGTCCAAATACAAGGAACGTCGCCGCGAGACAGAGAACCGCCTGCACGACACCCGTGAAAACCTGCAGCGCGTCGAAGACATTCTGCGCGAACTGAACGCCAACCTCGAAAAGCTGGAGAAGCAGGCCGAGGTCGCCACGAAGTACCACACGCTGCAGGCGGATCAGGAAGAAAAGCAGAAGCTGCTGTGGCTGCTGCGCAAGAACGAGGCCAAGGCCGAGCAGGAAAAGTTCATGCGCGACATCGACAAGGCGCAGACCGACCTCGAAGAGCAGACCGCGAAGCTGCGCCACATCGAGACCGAGCTCGAGCACATGCGCCAGGCGCACTATGCCGCCGGCGATCGCATGCACCAGGCGCAGGGCGCGCTGTACCAGACCAATGCCGAGATCGGCAGCCTCGAAGCGCAGATCAAGTTCGTGATCGAATCGCGGACCCGCCTGCAGAGCCAGCTGAACTCGCTGACTGCGCAGCGCGACCAGTGGCAGCGCCAGAGCACGCAATTCCAGGATGAGCTGGCGGATGCCGAAGTGGGGCTTGAGGAATTCGCGATGCGCGTGGCCGAGTCCCAGCAGGCGGTGCAGAACAAACAGGACGAGATGCCGGCGCTGGAAGAAGCCTGGCGCGCGGCCCAGCTGGCCAGCACCGAATCGCGCTCGAAGATCATGCAGGTACAGCAGCGCATCGAGCTCGAATCCGCGCACCAGCGCAATGCGTCCAACATCCTGAACAACCTTGCGCAGCGCCGCGAGCGCCTCGCGCAGGAAAAGAACCTGCTCGCCTCGCCCGATACCTCGCAGCTCGATGAGCTGAAGGTGCAGGCCGAAGAAAAGCAGATGCAGCTCGAGCAGGCACAAGGCGAACTCGATGCCGCCCGCGACAACCAGCCGAAGCTGGAGCAGGAACGCCGCGAAGCACAGGAAGCTGTCAACCGCGAGACCGCTGCGCATGCGCAATTCGAAGCGCGCCTGGCCGCACTGAAACAGCTGCAGGAAAACGTGCAGACCGAGGGCAAGGTCGCGCCCTGGCTGGACAAGCATGAGCTGGGCAAGCTGCCGCGCCTGTGGCAAAAGCTGTCCATCGAATCCGGCTGGGAGACGGCGCTCGAATCGGTGCTGCGCGAGCGCACCGGCGCGCTGGAAGTCTCCAACCTCGACTGGGCCAAGGCATTCTTCAACGATGCGCCGCCGGCCAAGCTCTCGCTGTATTCGACCAGCGGTGCGCCGCAGTCCGACATCGCGGCACCGGCCGGCTTCAAGTCGCTGCTGTCGCTGATGCAGTTGAATGATCCGGGCCTGCGTGCGCTGATGCAGGACTGGCTGCACGGCGTCTATGTCGCCGACGATGCCGCTTCGGCCCTGATGCAGCGTTCGACGCTGCCAGCCGGCACCACGCTGGTAACGCGCGAAGGCCATCTGGTCAGCAAGCTGTCGGTGCGCTTCTATGCGTCCGATTCCGAGCAGGATGGCATGCTGGCTCGCCAGCAGGAAATCGACAATCTCGAGCGCCAGGTGCGCGCGCAGTCCATGCTGGCCGACGAAGCGCGCCAGCGTTCAGTGCGTGCCGACGCCGCGCTCACGCAGGCCACGGTGCGCCTCGAGCAGCTGACCCAGCAAGTCGCGCAGCTGACCCAGGGCATGCACGGCCTGCAGATCGAATTGCTGAAACTGACCGAGGCCGTCGAACGCTTCAGCCAGCGCAGCACCCAGATCCAGAACGACCTGGCCGAGATCTCGGCACAGGAAGCCGAGCAGCAGGCCATCATGGTCGAGGCCGAGCAGGCGCTGGAACAGCTCGACATCGAATTGGGCCAGGTGCAGGAAAGCCATGAAGACGGCCAGACCGTCTATCTCGAGCGCGAACAGCAGCTCAATGCCGCGCGCGAGCAGTTGCGCGAGCTGGGACTGGCGGCGCAGCAGGCCGAATTCGCGCAGAAGTCGCACGAAAACCGCATCGAAGAACTGAAGCGCAGCATCAGCACCGCGCTCGAGCAATCGGCGCAGCTGTTTGCCAGCATGGAGCAGGGCACGCTGGAGCTCGAACAGCTGGACGACCAGGCGGCGCAGGCCGGCCTGCAGTCACTGCTGGAGCGCCGCAGCGAACAGGAAGTCACGCTGGCCAATGCCCGTCACGAGCTGGACCAGCTGACCCAGCGCATGCGCGGCATGGACGAAGGCAAGCTGGCGGCCGAACGCGGCCTGCAACCGATGCGCGACCGCATCGTTGAACTGCAGCTCAAGGAGCAGGCCGCGCGCCTGAACCAGGAACAGTACGCCGAAGCGTTGGCCAACACCCAGGCCGACGAAGCCGCGCTGGCCGAGAAGCTGACCGACGACATGCGTCCGTCCTACCTGCAGGGCGAAGTGACGCGACTGACCAACCAGATCAATGCACTGGGCCCGGTGAACCTGGCTGCGCTGGACGAACTGGCGCAGGCGTCCGAGCGCAAGAACTTCCTCGATGCGCAGAACGCCGACCTGATGGAAGCGATCACGACGCTGGAAGATGCAATCCAGAAGATCGACATCGAAACGCGCGAACTGCTGCAAGGCACCTTCGACAAGGTCAACCATCACTTCGGCGAGCTGTTCCCCATCCTGTTCGGTGGCGGCAATGCGACGCTGGTGATGACGGGCGAAGAGATTCTGGACTCGGGCGTGCAGGTGATGGCACAGCCGCCGGGCAAGAAGAACGCGACCATCCATCTGCTGTCCGGTGGCGAAAAGGCGCTGACTGCGACGGCGCTGGTGTTCTCGATCTTCCAGCTGAACCCGGCACCGTTCTGCTTGCTGGACGAGGTCGATGCGCCGCTGGACGATGCCAACACCGAACGCTTCTGCAATATGGTCAAGAAGATGTCGACCTATACGCAGTTCCTGTTCATCTCGCACAACAAGATTGCGATGGAAATGGCTCAGCAGCTGATCGGTGTGACGATGCAGGAACAGGGCGTGTCCCGCATCGTGGCGGTGGACATGGAGTCGGCGGCCAATCTCGCCAGCGAGCAGCAGGCCGCCTAGTGCCGGCCTGCGCGTCTGCTGCGCGGCGCGTTCCGGTTCTGCGAAGCCCGCCGTACGCCAGTATGGCGGTGCTTTGTGGACTGGACCCGAGTCGCTCGTCCAGTCGCTTGCCGAGTCGCTCGTCATGATGCCCGGACGAGCACGGACGAGTCGGGATGGTTAGAAATGCAGTGGGTTCAATCCCACAGCGCTGCGGAGCGGGCCATCGCCGCGCGCTTCTGGTAGTACGCCTCATTCTCCTCGGCCTCGCGGGCGCGGGAATGTTCGACGGCTGCGCAGATCAGGTAGTGCTCTTCGGCGCGTCGGTACCACCACTGGCGGAGCCAGCGGCTGATGGGTCGTCCGGACAGTACGTCGAGCGCGTTGTATTTGATTTCCGAGGTATTGGCCATTCGGAGGTCCTCCCTGAACTTGTTGTGTTTGTTATCGTAATGACAAAACTTTTAGAGTTCTTGATTGGCGTCAACTTCGCTGGTCGGAGGCGGGGAACTTGTTGTAAAGCATGATTTTTGGCTGCGGCCTGAGCCAGCCAACTGCGGGAATGACGAAGATTGGGTGGGGCTGGACCCCCGACTTCCCGTAAAATGTTTCTTTATTGAATATCTTTGATCGAAAGAGCACGGAATGACTGAGCTGCAGGCAAGCCTGATGGCCATAGGCGGCGTGATCGTGGTGGGCGTCATCTCTTACAACAAGTGGCAGGAGTGGCGCGCGAAGAAGTCGGTCGAGCAGGCGTTTTCACCGCTGCAGGACGACGTGCTGATGGGCGGCGCCCCGGGCGAACGCCTGGAACCGGTGCTGTCGCCGTTCGAGGGCCCCGATGCCGTGGTCGCGCATGCGCACGACGAACTGGCACAGCGCGATGCCGACGGCCACGGCGATGACGAGCCGGCGGCCGGCCACGACTCGCAGGATCATGTGACGCAACGCGAGCATGCAGGCCATGATGGCCATGGCAGCGCAGCGGCACCGGCGTCTCGTTCGGCCTTCATCGAGGCGCACACCAAGCCATCGCTGCTGGATGATGCGATCGACTGCATCATCCCGCTGGCGCTGGATACCCCGCTGCGTGGCGAAAAAGTGTCGAGTGCCTTCCAGCCACTGCACATCGTCGGCAACAAGCCGGTGCGCGTGATCGGCGAAAACGAGGCCGGCCACTGGGAGGCCGTGGCCGTCGGCGGCATTTACAGCGCGCTGAAAGTCGGCGTGCAACTGGCGACCCGTACCAATGCGCTGACCGAATTGGAATTCTCCGAACTGGCGAGCCACCTGAACCAGCTGTCCGACGAACTCGGCGCCAGCCCGGAGCTGCCCGACATGGCCGACACCATTGCCAGGGCGCGCGCGCTGCACCAGCAGGTGCATGAGTTCGACGCGCAGCTGTCGATCAATGTCCGCGCCAGCGGCGCGCCGTGGGCCATCGCGACCATCAAGCCGGCGTTGCAGCGCCAGGGCATGGAACTGCGCCCGGACGGCCGCCTGGTGATGCCGGACGGCGAAGGCGGTATCTTGTTCTCCGTGCTGACCAATGCCGAGCCCGATGAGACCAGCCGCCTGATCACGCTGCTGCTGCCGGTCGCGCGCGTGGCACCGGCCTTTGGTGCCTTCAAGGCCATGTCGGCGTTCGCGAAGTCGCTGGCGACCCGCCTGTCGGGTGTGGTGGTCGATGACGAAGGGCAGAACCTGTCGGATGCGGCGCTGGCTGCGATTGCCTCGCAGGTCGATGACTTCTACCAGCAGATGTCGCAGGCCGGCATTCCTGCCGGGTCTGTGCGGGCACAGCGCCTGTTCGCCTGATGGCGCAGCATTCGCTGTTTGGCGGCGATGCAGGGGCTGCACCCGCCGCGGCCCTGCCTGCCTCCGCCCCCGAGCCGGACCCGAAAGACTGGCCGGCACGCGCCGCCTGGCTGCGTGCCGAACTGCATCGCCACGGGCACGCATACTACGTGCTCGATAATCCCAGCATTCCCGACGCCGAATACGACGTTCTGTTCCGCGAGCTGCAAGTGCTCGAAGAAGCGCATCCCGAATTGCAGTCGCCGGATTCGCCGACCCAGCGCGTGGGCGGCATGCCACTGCCCGAGTTCAGCCAGGTGCAGCATGACGTGCCCATGCTGTCGATCAACAATGGCTTCTCCGAGGAAGACATCGCCGGTTTCGACCGCCGCGTGCGCGACGGACTGGAACGCGATGAGGGCTCGCCCCCGATCGACTATGCCTGCGAACTGAAGTTCGACGGCCTCGCGATCAACCTGCGCTATGAAAACGGGGTGCTGGTACAGGCCGCGACCCGCGGCGACGGCACCACCGGCGAGGACGTGACCGCGAACATCCGTACCGTGCGTTCGATACCGCTGAAGCTGCAAGGCGACAAGCTGCCGGCGCTGATCGATGTGCGCGGCGAGGTGCTGATGTTCAAGGCTGACTTCGCGCGCCTGAACCAGCGCCAGCGCGACGCCGGCCAAAAGGAATTCGCCAACCCGCGCAATGCGGCGGCCGGTAGCCTGCGCCAGCTGGATTCGAAGATCACCGCGCAGCGCAGCCTGCGCTTCTTCGCCTATGGCATTGGTCGCGTCGATGGCGTGCCTTTCCCGGAATCGCATTCGGCGCTGCTGGACTGGTACCAGACGCTGGGCATCCCGGTCTGCTCGGAACGCGCGGTGGTGCAGGGCGCTGACGGCTTGCTGGCTTTCTTCTCGGATATCGGTATCAAGCGCGCGCAGCTGCCGTATGACATCGATGGCGTGGTCTACAAGGTCAACCGCGTCGATCAGCAACAGCAGCTGGGCTTCGTGTCGCGCGCGCCGCGCTTTGCACTGGCGCACAAGTTCCCGGCCGAAGAGGCGACCACCACCGTACTCGGCATCGACATCCAGGTCGGCCGCACCGGCGCGCTGACGCCGGTAGCGCGTCTTGCTCCGGTGTCGGTCGGCGGCGTCACCGTCACCAATGCAACGCTGCACAACGAAGATGAAGTGCGCCGCAAGGACATCCGCATCGGCGATAGCGTGATTGTGCGCCGCGCCGGCGACGTGATTCCCGAAGTGGTGGCGAACGTGCCCGAGCGTCGCCCGGCCGATGCGCGCGAATTCGTG
>JACCDR011861193.1_pt1 | contig 10584 bp, 9 predicted proteins | sample 7446431 | NCBI WGS metagenome assembly JACCDR01 (sample SAMN15323443, study PRJNA562643) | freshwater metagenome | isolation source: river surface water | place: USA:Blue River Watershed | collected 2017-08-17 | reverse complement strand
ACCCGTACATCGTCAACGAGCTCAAGGCCAAGCTCGATGGCCAGGCGCTGTACGACACCTTCGAGGTGGACCGGGTGGTGAACGTGGCGCTCAAGGGCAAGCGCGCCAAGCCGTCCGAGCTGGACGCCGCGACAACGCCGGTGGCCAACCGCCTGTTGATGGCCTACGCCGAGGCGAAGAAGGCCTTCGAGACGGCCGGTGGGGATGCCAGCAAAGAGAAGGCAGCCAAGGACACGATGGACTCGCTCATCCTGTTTAAGAGCGACATCGCGGCGTATGTAAGTATCTACGGATTCATGTCGCAGATCTTCGACTACGGCAACACCGACGTCGAGAAGCGCGCCATCTTCTTCCGGCTGCTGCACCCGCTGCTGACCTATGGCCGCGAGCGCGAGGGCGTCGACCTGTCGGCCTTGAAGCTGACGGCCTACACGATCAAGAGCATCGGTGACCCGACCTTGAGCCTGGACGCGGGCGACCCGGTCAAGATCGATCCGACCAGCGAAGGCGGCTCCGGCGAGGTTCAGGACAAGGCCAAGATCGCGCTGGCCGAGCTGATCGCCAAGGTGAACGACCTGTTCGAGGGCGACCTGACTCCGGGCGACAAGCTGGTCTACGTCAACGACGTGATCAAGGGCAAGCTGATGGAGTCGGAGAAGCTTGCCGAGCAAGCGGTAAACAACACCAAAGAGCAGTTCGATAGCTCGCCCGACATTGACCGAGAGCTTGAGAGCGCCATCATGGATGCCTTGGAGGCGCACAACATCATGAGTAAGCAGGCGCTGGAGTCCCCGTCTGTAAGGGCTGATCTGAAGGCCACCCTGCTGGGCGCCGCTGGGTTGTGGAATGCGCTTCGACAGCGAGCAGCGGGGGCGCCGCCTCTAGGGTAGTCGCAAATGTCTGTCAGCAAGGCAGCGATAGCAGCCTGCCGCCAGGCCCCGCGAGGCAGGCCGCTCCGCCAGAAGCGGTCACTGCTGGACGGCAGCTATGGGACGCTCGCATTGAGGCTCAAAGGAGGCTACGGAATCCGAGTCGATTCACCCTTGGAGATCCAAGCAACCGAGACACACCTACGCGCGCCAGTTAGCAGCTCAGCCAATCATGACTGTCGCAGCGTAACCATGGCCGACCCAGTCGTAGAGCTGCACCTCGCCGACGCCATTGAGCCGATGGCCCAAGGCCATCGCGAAGAACGATGGAGCCTTCACGAACAGGTGGACTCTGCGCAACTGGTGCTGGCTTCTAAACGTTGCCAAGGCGCTCTTGGCCTCGGCCACAGCTGTGTTCAGCGTCGCGCCATCCGCGATCGGAACGGCGCTCTCCAAGAACAGCTTTGGGGCCAGTACTAGCGATCCTGCTGAAATCGTCGCGAGCACATCAACGCGCCCGGGATTCGGACAGCAGATGGTGACGACGCCTTCAGCGCTGCATGTTGGCTCCGTTGCCGCGGCATCCACTGCGAAGTGGGTCTTGGCAGAGCGGCCGTGGGCTGCCGTGTCGTAGACCTGCCCAGCGTTGTGGGCCATCTGCAAGGTAAAGCCCCGCGTAGCGGAAAAGACGAAGCCAAGAAGACAGGCAAGCGACAGCCGTTGCTTAGCCGAAATGCTGACCGCTCGTCGCTGTCGGCTCGCCAGGACAAAGGCGCCCAGCCCTTCAAGTCGCCGTTGCAGCTCGCTCCAAGCCTCTGAACCTAGCGCGCCACGACCATCGCCGTTGAAGTCCGACACATCCAGCGCAAGCTCTTCGATACCCTGAACAGGCTCAGCCTTCAGCAGCACATTTGTCGGGCTGGCGGCCCATGACGCTGCAACCGACGGCGCTGCTCGCACGAGCGCGTTCTCGAGCGCCGAGCGTGTGATGATACCCTTGGTCGATCCATCGACCAGTTGCTTGCAGGCAGCCTGAAAGGCAGCGCGTTCACGGCCGGTCATGTCCGCGACCGCTGGCAAGTGCTCGGTCACGGCCTCGCCAAAGCCGCCCGCCACGTTGGCCTGGCTGTACGTGACGAAGGAGACTCGCGCCAGCACGAACTCAGCGGCTTCTCGTGGTCGGCCCAGCTTCAAGATGGTGTCGACGACGTCTGCTTCCGCAGCAGCGCGAATCGTGGAGTCCGCGTTCAATGAGACTCCGGGGCCCCTCAGGCGGTCTAACTTGTTGAACAGAGGCGCCAGCTTGTTCAGGTAGTCCGTGCAGACCAGCACGAAGCTCACGTACTCGTCCGGCGCCTTGCCGTGGAGTTCGGCAAAGCGGTCAATCTCTATCCAAAAATCCTTCTCGCTGAGTTGGTAGCCTTTGGCCTCGTAGAGCACACAGTAGGTATCACCAGAGGGGCGGTGATAACGCACCTCGATATCCCCGAGTAGTTCACTGACCGCATGGCTGAACGCGCCCTGTGCCAGGTACTTCGGAAAGTTCTGCAGCAAGTAGGCGTCTTGGTACTCAAATCCGCCACGGGCTACAACGCCACCTGTGGCCTGTGCTTCGAACAAGGGGGCCGTCATTGAGTTCCTTCTAGGAGCAATTCGGAGGCCTGAACCGAGCCGTCCGGCAGATAGGTGTGCGCGCTGCCCTCCAGGACGCCCAGGCTGGTCAGCTTGAAGATGAGGAGGACGACGAAGTTCGCGCCGACGGTCGGATTCCTGACGATGTCCAGCATGGACCGATGGTCCGTGCTGCTCGGCTGCACCGAGAAGCTGGGGTGGGAGTGCCACTCGCCGAGATAGTTGAAGCGCGTGTACTCATGATCTGAGCGCCGGAGAAACTCCTTCACGGCACGGAGCGCAGCCCTGGTTTCTCGCACAAAGCTCGCGAACGTGCCCCCGCCTTGGACGGTAAGCGTCCGAACGGCAAACTGGTTGTGCCCGACATGCTCACCCATCAGCACACCTCCGCACTCGTTCGTACCAGCGCGTCGAAGGGCATCACAGAGCGTTTGCTGGACCTCCAGCGGGACACTGACCGTCAGCATTTCGGCCCGAAGAAGGTGCTGGCCAGCTCCCCGAATGCGCTAGCGCTTTCCTCGGCATCTGCCGGAGCGGCCGGTCCCGCCTGCGCCGTCGGGCACGCAATCTGCCGGGTGTCGAAGGGCGCGTCAAAGCACCAAGCCTTTTGGTACCCAAACAGGTATGCAGCCGCGGGGAAGCGGGTGTCGTCCCCCGATACGAGAGCGTCGATTGCGAACTGAGAGAGTGATGCAGCCAAATGGCTGACCTCAGCATCGCCCGCTACATGCACTTCGCCCGCGTCATCAACGTCATAGCCCTGTGCGCGCTTGAACGGTGCTTCGGGTAATGTCGCCAGATACCCGTGGACAGCAGCCCGCACGTCCAGCGGAGAAGCATCCTTGTCGGGCAGGCTGCGGGCCATCAATGCACCAATGCCACCGGCAAAAACCTCGCCCCAGACCAGCGGTACCTTCTTGTGCACGCACATTGCGGCAATGACGCTAAATGCGCGCGGATTCGCCGTCGCGTCAATGACCAAGTCACAGGCAGCGACCCTTTGCAAGACGGTGGTGTTGTACGAGGAGCTTTCCTGACCGGCAAATCGGAAGACCCGCGTCTCGATGTCGGCATCGGGCTGGACCAACGCGATAGCTGCGCTGGCGCCGTCGACTTTGCTCATGCCGATGGACAGCCAATCCAATTGGTGCCGAGCAAGGTTTGCAGGCAGAAGTACATCGTCATCGACCAGCAGAAATCGCCGAACTCCCGACCGCGCGAGAGTGAGCGCGACCTTGCTGCCTACGGACCCGAGTCCAACGAGCGCAACGCGCTTTTCGGTCAGCTTCTGATGGCGCTCAGGTTGTCGGTCAGCCTCGTCCGAGGCGGCTTGAACGACGTAGTACTCGAAGGCAGTGCTGCCGTCACCCGTGGAAAGCGAAATGGGGCGGATGCTCTGCTGCTCGTCAACGAGGACAAGAAACCCGCTGCGGTCGAGGTCGTCAAGCCACGGCCAGCGGCCCTTGGCCTTCAAGAAGTCGCGCACTACAGGCTGAGCGCTTCCAATCGGCAAGCTGGCCCATTCATCGCATTGGACCACCCAGCCCTTTCGGTTCCAGCAAAAGTTGGAGACTGGGTCAGCAAGCTCCTTGGGAACGCCAGCGATGAGCACATCGTCTGCCCCTAGCCTTGTGGGGATGGCAACGAGCTCATTACCACGCACAAGCGTCAGAACATTGACCTCAGTAAATGGAGCCGCGGCAACAGCCGCCAGTGCTGCCCGGCATGGCGGCGTCACCAGGAAACGGTTGTGCCTGCCGCGAAGTTGCTGCCCGACGGTCAGGATGTGTCTCGACGGCGCGTCGACCCCGAGGGCTGGCCCCAGGGTCTCAAAGGCCAAAAGCTTGAACGCGCTCCGCACCAAGTCTGCGCCTGTGATGCCGGCGTGCCAGTTATCTGGGCCCCATTCCAGGCACAGCGTTCCGGTTGCAGGGTATTGGTGGACGCTCCAAGTTTCGCTCGGTGTCCTTGGTCGAACGTACGCGGGCGCATGCGGGAACAGTTCTGGGAAGACAAGCACAGCCTCGTGAACTGCCGTACCCAGGGTGATGTCGAAGTCAAGCTTGACGTCGCCGTTCTCGGTCAGGCCCCAAGTGAGCTTGGTCAACCACGGTACCTCTGCCGAAAGCGCCGCGAGACCACGTGTTTCCGCAAGCATCCGGACGGACTGCTCGAGCAGAAGCCGCATCAGGCAAACCCCGGCGGCTTGTTGGGCACGCCAACGGCTCGGTCGGGGAAAGTCAGCCCAGCGCCGGTGGCGGCCACCGCCTGCAAGAGACCGGTGGTCTTGGAGGCCGGCTTCTTGAATCGGTCGCCAAAGACCTTCTGCCAGAGCGCCAGGGCCTTGTCTGCGTCCTGCTCCTTCTGGGCGCGACGAGCCAAGACGGCATGGCTGGCAGCCTGGTCGTAGAAGCGCTTGAACTCCTCAGCCTTCACGCGCGAGAAGACGTTGTTCCCGGGCACGCTGGGGTCCTGCAAGTTTGGGACCCAGCCCATGGCAACGGTCCATTCGTACTCGGACTGAATGCGCTCAAGGAGCTTGATGAAGAGCTCCTCAAAGCTTGACTCTTCGTAGTCCATCAGCTCGGCGACCAGCGTCTCGATGATGAAACCCTTGGGCCGGCGGAGATGCGGCAAGTTCTCGCGACGCCACCATTTCATCAGCTTGACGAGGGGCTTGAAGTTGCTGTTTGCCTTCCTATTGACACGAGCGGCCCATTCCGTGTGCCCGTTCGGATTGGTCTCAATCCACCGCTCCTCGCTCTTGTCGGCGATGAGCCAGCGTCCGGGGTTCCAGTGGTCTTCAATGATGGGCACCACGTCCATCTCGACCGTGCCCAGCTTCACGCATACCGACCGCCGGTTCGACTCGATCTCTTCGTAACCGAGCTGTTTCAGTGCGCGTCGCAGCTTCGCAATGACGTCGCTGGGACGGTCGTCTTGTGTGTGGCTGGTGATGACTATGATGTCGACATCCGGCCGGCGCAGAGTCCCGTTCGCCAAGCGCGGACGCAAGGCGGTGTTCCTGGCGTATGAGCCCGACAGGTACGTATTGACATGGATAGCCTTGTAGGTCTCGTGGCTCGCCAGCTTGTCGCGTAGCGTGTTGTGCGCACTCGAACATACCGCCTTGGTGGAGCTGCTGGGCTCAATCTCAGACAGGAAATCCAGAAACTGCTGCTGCGTCGTCATTCTTGTGTCTCTCCCGCATTGGCACTCATTGATCGCGAGTGCCAAAAGTACTTTGTAACGCGCAATCGGTCAAGACTTTTTCTGTATGCCTGTACAGTTCATGGTGTGGGAGCCCCACTCGCTCGTTCGCCTGCTGCGATGCCAACCCACCGCCTCCAAAACACAAGGTGTGCCCTTGACCATGGGACAACTTCGAGGGCAGACGACAGACCCGTTGGAGCCAACCGTTGGCACGCGGGACGGCGGGCCCCACGGCCAGTCAGTGGGAGTCCTGCCTTATGGACACAAGAGCGGGATGTGCTGCATCGCAGGCGACGCAGATTCGTCCCCCGAGGTTTCAGCAACAAGCGCATAGATATCGACGCCACGGTCGACCTCCATCTTCGCCGCGCTCACCGTCTTCCCGACCTGCTGCGCGCCGCCCACGAAAACCATGCTCTGAGCGACCGCGGCCTCCGGGATTCCGGAGAGGACAGAGTCGCGAACCCACGTGGCGCGGCTCATGGCCAGCGCTTGGTTCGAACCGTAAAGCAGGGCGCTATACGGTTTCAGCTGCCTCTTGTCCACTCGGCCGACGATCTGCCAGCCACCAACGGTCCTGGTGAAGTCTTGGGTCATCACGGACTTGAGACACTCCCGAACCTGCCCACCCAGCAGTTCGTGCTCTCCTTCAGGGAAGGGCCCGATCGTTGCGACGCGAACCAGCGCGGGCCGCAGTTGAGCAGGCGGCGAAGAGGGCTTGAACAGCTCGAGCCGAAGCTCGCCAATCAGCTTGTCGAACTTGCCGATCTCGAACTGGAACTTGCTGCCGCCCAAGAGGCTGAGCAGCGCGCCGCTCGTCATAAGCGCAGCTCCCGCCTTGATGTTCCCCGTCTTCCAACCGGCGGCGGTCAGCACAGCGCCGACCGCGAGGAGCGCCAAACCTCCTCCCATCGCAAGTAGCGACATGGTGAAGCCGCGGCCTGATGGTTCGCTGGGCATCCCATGCAGGGCACTGGCGGGCACACCTGGGTTCGGGGCACTTGCCTGATCGCGCGCCACTTCGGTCGCACTGCGAAGCTCGGTGATCGGCGGGCTGCTCGGGCTCCTTGTGATGGCGAACCAGGCCGCAACAATGGCCAGCAGCAGCAGTCCCACTAGGAAGTTTCGGATCGCCTGATGTGCGACCGCCATGCGGCTCACTCGCACATCCATGCCGCGGCGGAAGTCCCGAAGCCTCTCCAGCTTCCTAGCAATCTCTCGGCGCAATCTGACAGGCGGAGCCGACTTCCCTGACTCGAACAGATCCGAGGCAGTTTCCTCCAGTTGGCCCGCTCGCGACAAGCCGTCGACGGATGCAAGGAGCGCAATGCATAGCTGCAGCACGAGATAGAGGCCCCCGATCGCGAACAGCACCGTTGCCAATCCTGGGCGCACTGAAAGAGTTCCGGCAGCCAGTGCGGCAAGGATGCCGATGACGATCGTCGCCGCAATAGAAGTCAGGCCGACGATGCTGGTGAGCCTGCCCTCGACACTCTGCCTCCGCGACTGCTCGCGGTCCAGCAACTTCCCGATCTCCGACGAGTAGTGGCCGAGTTGCTCCACATCCGATCCGAGTGTTTCGATGGCGCGGTCGTCGTCCTTAGCTAGCTTGCGCCAGCGCCTCTTCTCGACCAGGGCGCGAGTGAAACGGGATCCTTCGAGGTGCGGATAGATGCAGTCCAAGAGGCTGGACAGCGCGTCTCTCCCGTTCACGTCGGGTCTCCCTCAGCGAGCCATGAAGCAACTGCCCTTGAGATGCCAAGGTCCAGCGCAGCGTCGAGCCACAGCCACTGGCCGTTCGGGTTGACTTCAAGGAAGACGTAATCTCCCTCGGGCGTCTCGACGAGGTCGATTGCCGCGAACGTAAGCCCAAGGCGCTCCACCAGAAGGTGCAGCCTACGCTGCAGGTCCTCAGACAAGACCGTACGCTGATGCGGGAGGTGGGGGTTGTCCGTGCGTCGCCAGTCGATGACCGCTGCGGGGTCGGACTGGGAGTCGATGGCGACCGCGAAAAGTTGCTTGCCGACAATCGTCACGCGAATGTCGAATCGCTTCGGTACGAGCTCTTGATAGATGGCCGGGCTGAGTTCCGCGCCGCTCAGATCCTCAAGATGCTCAGGAAGCAACTCCGAGGTGTAGATCGCACGATCAACTCCTCCGTGAACGACAAATCCTGTGCGCGCGGGCTTTACGACCATACGACCGAACTTTGCTGCAGCGGAGCGAATGGCGCTCACGTCGTTGGTGATGAGAGTTCGGGGAATCCTGAATCCGAGTTCCTGCGCTATGGTGAGTTGAAAGGGTTTGTTCTCAGCCTGCCACACGGCGGCCGGATGGCTCATCCAGCGGCCTTGGTGTCCAAGGATTCCGCCCAGCATTACGGCCCGACTTTCGCGGAGGCAAAAGTCATAGACGCCAGGTTCCATCTGAGCTGGCCTCGCGGGCGACCTCAGGCGCCGGTACCAGGTGGCGCTGGGAGAGGGCACCGATCGGCCGTTCAGCATGAGTGGGGCGTCAGAGTGGCCTCCGTAGGAGAGAGCCATCGACTGCGAAAACGGAAAGTCCTCCGTGTTCACGCGGATGTGCGGAACCGAGAGGGCGGAAAGCTGCCGGACTACAACATCGGTGGCAGTGTCGACTACCGTGCTGACGATCAGTACAAAGCGGTCACGAGTCATCCGTCGTCTCGACATTGATGTTGGTGACGCGCGTGCCGGCCTCGAGATCGCCCGGATGGTCCGGAGCGTCAACCCACCGGCCATCCACTTCCACCTCGGTGATCTGCCGCACTGGGTCATAGCGGATGCGATGGCGGATGAGGTCACCCATCGGATCGGAACGTCGAACCAGGAAAGGCACCATTTGGCTCACCTCAAGAGTCGTCGGTCGTCTCATGGGAAACGCGCGTGATCCTAGTTCCCGGCGCAACGAGGTAGCCCTCGGCGGTGACGTCAACGACCTGCGGGAGCGGGTCGTCCTCAACGTTGGTTAGGACGGGCGCGCAGGCTACCTGCAGAACAGGAAGTACAGGCGCGGTGCTGGCTGGATGCTTCATGGTGGCGTTCCCCCTTTCCGATTCTTCTGCTCCAGCGCGCGCAACGTGTTCAAGAGTTCCTTCCTGCACGCCCGGATACTCACAATCGTGACCGTCCTTGCCTGTCAATTGTCGTCAGTGGTCTCTTGCTTGACCTCGGTCATCTTTGTCAGCCCTGACAGGACAGCACCGTCGGCATCGACTGCAACAACGGCCGGCAACTCAATTTCGTCGGCTGTGAGTTCGGACGACTTCTGTTCGCGAACCGCGCCTTTGACGATGGCGCGGAGCAGGAGCGGTTGCATTGACATCTTCGAAGGATTTCCTGAACTAGGTGCGCGCAGGATAGTAGCTAGGTTCATCGCAGGCAAGGTCGAGCCCAGCAATCGGGGAGACGCCGCAAGCTACAGCGTCGGCCTGATGACAGACCGGTTGCGCAAAGAGCGGTCACCGAGCGTTAGAACGCGACGCGTCGCCTTCAGGCTGTCTCAGCCCATCGAGTCCCGAGGGTTGCCTAGTTGCCCACTCTTCCGCAGAAGAAGTGCGGGCCATCCGTGCTGCTGAGGGCCCGCAAGGGCACCTGCCCAAGTCAAGTCACCCGGTCACTGATGCTCCAGGAAACGGCACTCTGACGTGCTGAATTGGCGCGCAGCCACGTCCGAGTGAAGTAATCAGAGCACAAGCGATCTGGCGGCCGATCGACTCAACTGGCCGGACGTCGACGGACTGCCCGCACACTTGGTGTGCCGTTGTCTCCGGCACGCCGTGCACAAGTTCTGGGCTGATCCCTTTGATCCTGGCGTGCTCGATAGCTGTCAGCAGCCTTGACCTCTCTGGGTCGGTGGGATGCAGCAGCCGTGGGTCGGTGGATCCACCCTTGTGATACCCCTTGCGCAGCACCGGTACCAGCGTGGATGCCGGCGTTAGCAGCTGCATGCTGAAGTGCTTGCCGTTGTACACGTCGCGCTCCTGCTTCTCCTTAAGGTAGTCCACGCGGCGGTACCGCTCGTCCGCTGGGTCATGCGGCTCCAGCAGATCACCAAGGCAGTGCCTGGCGGCTGCAGCTGGTGCCAGATCCCTTAGGTTCAGGGGTAGTTCCGGGGGGTAGGCCACCAGGAACCACCGAACTCTGGCCTCCAGGCTGCCGAAGTCCCTGGCGTTGAGCACTGTCTCAGCCACAGCGTATCCCGCGTCACGCAGCCAAGCCCGAAGGATGGAGGCGCTGGCGGTGTTGCGGTACGTCTCGACGTTCTCGACGATCAGGATGGCCGGCTGCAAGGCGGCGATCACCTGTAGGGCGGCCCCGATCAGGTGGCCAACATGCGGGTGATCTTCCATGCGTGCGAGCCTTCGTTTGGCCGCGCCTGCGCGGGAGGCGCCCGAGCAGGGGATGCCTGCCTCAAGGATCTCCACGTGTTGTACGCGCCGGAGCAGCCACTCGTCTTGCGCGAGCTCTTGCATTGGCAAGGCCGCCGTCGTGGTTGTGGAGGTCACCACCGGATTTGACTGTCTGCCGATGTCTAGGTACTCCTCGCAGATCTCGTTGGCCAAGACCAGCTCGGATGCCACACCGCCAGCCGCCAATCCAGCGTGGAGCGCACCAGAAGCGATGCCGGCACCAAACGCAATGCCAGCGGTCCGCAGTGGCTGCCCCATGGCCAGCCTGGCTGCCAGCCTGGCGGATCTGGCCAGCGCCTGTCGCACGCTGGCCGGGACGAGGATGTGAACAGATCCAGCATCGATCACGATGCGTACCAAGCCTGCGGCCACGAAGGGCTGCAGATCCTGCTGGCTGTTGATGTCGATGACGGGGACCTCACGGTTCCCGCGCTGCTT
>JACCDR011770936.1_pt1 | contig 10586 bp, 11 predicted proteins | sample 7446431 | NCBI WGS metagenome assembly JACCDR01 (sample SAMN15323443, study PRJNA562643) | freshwater metagenome | isolation source: river surface water | place: USA:Blue River Watershed | collected 2017-08-17 | reverse complement strand
GAGACCGTGGACTGGCGTAATGTGATCACCGAGCTCAATACCAAGCTCGAGCCGTTCCGCAACAACACGGCCGAAGAGTTCAAGGTCGCCGGCATGTTGCAGATGATCAACCTGTCCGACGGCGACGGGATGCGATCTCTGATCCTGCGGGCAGCTGAGGAAACCTCACTTGAAGGTATCCTCAAAACGGGCTACCAAGCCATCAATCGCATGTTGGGCGATCACGGCGGTTTCCGTCGTGGTGAGTTCGTCTTGGTCGGCGCACTGCAGCACAACTACAAGACCGGCTTTACCCTGAACCTGTTCAAGCATCTGGCGCTGTACAACACGCCCCACATGCGTGACCCCACCAAGAAGCCGCTACTCATTCATATCTCCGCTGAGAATGAGTTGCACATGAACATCGTGCAGCTGTACGTCAGCCTGTACGAGAACGAGACCGGTCAGCCGGCGGATGAAAACCAGTTAAAGGATCCCAACATCCCGTTGGAACAGCGACTGGAAGCTATCGCCAAGGCGCAGGAGTACATCTCCGAGCGTATGCAGGTCAATGGCTACACCGTGGAAATGGGTCGCTGCGATCCGTCCACCACGACCTACCAGTCCATCTGCGACATGGTCACCCAATACGAGACCATGGGCTACGAGATCCATGCCATCGTGTTTGACTACCTGAACATGTGCTCCAAGGCCGGTTGCCAGCAAGGCGGTCCCACCGGTTCGGAAGTGCGCGATCTGTTCCGCCGTGTCCGTAACTTCATGGCTCCGCGTGGCATCACGTTCATCACTCCGGCTCAGCTGTCCACTGAAGCCAAGAAGATGGTGCGTGCTGGCGTCAACGAGTTCGTCAAGCATCTGGAAGGCAAGGGCTATTACGACAGCTGCGGTACCGTGGATCAGGAGGTCGATCTGGAGATCTTCGTCCATATCGAGAAGGTCAACGGTGAGGACTACCTCACGGTACAGCGTGGTAAGCATCGTAAGCCACGCCCAACGCCCCACAAGTTCCGCTACACCGTCTTCCCCTTCTCGGTGGTAGGTGCGGTACGCGACGACTTGGGCAAGGCTGACACGTCCCGTAAGACGCCCGGTGGCGGTGCCATCGGTAGCGGTGAGGAAACGCCCTGGTTTGCTCCCAGCGGTGGTGACCTGACCTTCGGGTTGGCGGCATAAGTCACGGAGGACCCTTCGGGGTCCTCCGTTTATGCTGGCGAGATTTTCATCAGTTAGATGAACATTCTATGTAGATTGGTACACTAGGCCTGTCGCACCGATTGGCGTTGATCTACGTAGGAGCTAGTGATGACAGGGGCTGGATTGCTAGGACTCCTCCTGCTCAAGCATGGATTGTTGGCCCACGTGATCGACTTTGGCTACAGTGCTGCGCGCCGGCACAACTACCGCTTTTGGTATGTAGCCCTGGTGATGCATTGTTTGGCAGAGACAGTGGGCACACTGTTCGTCTTGAGTCATTTTCCGCTGGGGGTAGTGAGCGTCGTTTTGCTGATCGAGTTCGCCGCCGCAGCCACTACCGCAGTAATGGAGAGAGAAGCACCGATGCACCGTCTGCTGTATCAACACCTCCTCTGTGAGCTGACGATGCTGGTGGTGTATGTGCTGATGACGAGTCTCCTAGTCGTGTAAAGCAAAAAAAAAATGATCAGCGGCACATGGCCCCCTGCCCGGTTGGGCAGGGGGCTTATGGCGCTTACGGGGCCGGGACAACGCTGATCAGGTGATCGTCGGGATGGAGGTCGAGACCACCGGCCACGTCCTGTGCATCGCGCACGCTGGTGGCCTTGATTTCAACGCTCCATCCGCCACCGCTACCGAACCCACGGTTGTAGTGTTCGAACGTGGCGATGTACTTGCGCTGCGGTTGGGAGTAGTCTTCCCACTTACGCAGTTCGCGAGTGGTCACAACGAAGATCTGTTCTTCATCGTTATTGAACAGCTGTTTGGCAACAGCCATCGCCTCATCTTCCGAGGCCTCGAAGAACAGATCAGAGTCGGCGTGGGTGACGTTGTTGTGGACCCTGGCGACGTGACCCTTCGGGTGCTGGTAGATGGCCTGCAGCTCCTTGCCAGACACCAGCAGGTTGGCCGCGCCGGTGCAGTTGACCAAGAACATCTCCTCGCGATGCAGGAACCCGCTGTCCGTCAGGGCCTGCATGGCATCGGCCGGATCGCTGAACTCACCCAGGTACTTCACTTCCGGAGTCAGTGCATTGACGGCCCAGTACTGGCGCCAAGGCGAGGGAGCAAACTTCATCAGCTCCTCCAGCATGCGAGCCATGCTGGTGAAGTTGGTGGTGTCTGCTGCCGGCGTGCGGTTGAGCAGGTTGGGAACCGCGACAAAGCTGGGACGCTCGATTTCAGCGGCCGAGATCTTGATCAGCGGGGTTCCCTGCGGGGCAAACGGGGTTTTCATTGACGCTCCTTGTTATTTGCTGATGACCGTTGCGATGGTCGGCTGGTTGAACTTGTTGTCGAAGTTTTCGTCACCGGGGTAACGACCGTCGACGTCGGAGATCTGGATCCACACGACCTGTTCCACCGCGCGACCCATCACCGGGCCGGCCTGGACCAGATACTGCTCGGCAGCCACGAAGGGATCGACGTAGACCAGGCGGAAGTTGTAGGTGGTGTCATCGACCAAGGTGAACACCTCCTTGATCTCAAACAGCGACACACCGTCTTCCATGAACTTCTTGGCCACGTGAGCCACGAAGTCCTGCAGCATGTCCGCATCCAGCTGCGCGGCCACGATGACCTCGGGCAGCTCCTTGAGCGTCAAGCCCATGGTGTAGATGAAGACGTCATCGCCCGACGGGTCGAACACACCGGCCATCGTGAAGCCGTAGGTCTCGATCTTTTCGCGATACTGCTTGCGCACCAGATCGATGCGCTCGAACATGCTGGACTCGCGCTCCTTCATCACCTTGCCGAGCGTTTCAACCAGTGCTTCTTCGTCCACCAAGGACTGACCACCGTCAGCGACCCATACCGGCTCACCGCTGACGTCCTCGGTCTCACCATCCAGTGCCGACTCGTCGATGACGAACTGGCTGTACTTGGCACTACCGGACAGTTCCGGCAGGTAGGTGTCCAGGATCTGGGTGATGCGCCCGGTCACGTCCACCGGCACACCACGACGGAAGTAGTTGGCATTCAGGGTCGCCGAGGCGAGCAGACCTTCGGCAGTGGGGTGGCCGTATGCCACCAGTTCATAGCCGAAGGTTTCGGCCAGGCCTTCAGTCAGCATCAGCTGACCTTCCACCGACTGACCGTTCTTGAAGTTGGCCACGACCATGCCGGGGACAACGTGGAACTTGACGGCGTCCAGGACCTTGGCCAGATCTTCGCGGGAAATGCTCTTCATTGGTATTCTCGATTGGGGTGGGTAACAGGGGGCATAAGCGAGGGTCCGAAGACCCTCGACTTAATGGGAATCACCAACTACGCATGCGATGTTGACGCAACGGGTGGTTCTTGTGGCGGTGTACGAAGCGACCACGGAAACGGCGAGCGTTGATCTGCTTGATCTTCTCGACCATCTCCGCCCGGAACGATGGGGACAGCGTGATCTCACCCTTGTAGTGGCCGCTTCCCAAACCGACCGCTTCGGTTGCAGCGCGACCTGCGATCTCCCGCATCAACGCATTGCGACGCTCCAACAGCGGACCGCCCATCATCTGGGTACGGTCCGGCACACTTTCGTTGGCAAACGGTTCAAGCAGGATCGTCCCATCAACTTCGATGGTCACGCTCTCTTTCATGACGTCAGCCAGCCGACGGATGCGACCACTGATTTGCTGGATCTTCTCCATGGTGTCCTCAGGCTTTCTTGACGATGAGTTCGCAGATGTCCTCACGGGTCAGGCCATTGGCCGGAGCACGCGCGGGGAACAGACGGGCCAACGTGTCCTGCACGTACTTCATGCGGGCGTGACGCTTGGCAATCACGTGGTCGGCCGGCAGAGCGCCGATATTAAACGGCATGAACTCCTGCCGGTTGTGACTGTAATTCCCCAACACTACGCTGTGGACATCCATCCCCAGAATCGTGTTGGCGTCAGTGCGGATCTGCCACAGGGCGCGGGCAGTCATCGCGTTGCGGTTACGCATCAGCCAGCGGTTGCTGATGCGGAAAGGCTGGCTGACCAGACGGATGTGACCGTACTCATCGCGCTGGCGGTAGCGGATGAGCCCGTCGGCGAGCTCTTCGTCCACGTCGATGTCGATATAGCCGATGTGACCATTGCGGCTGGTGAGGTGGAAGAACAGGTGACCCATGTTCTCACCGGCGGTGGCGAGCTTGGAGGTCACAACACCTGCGAGCATACGCAGGGCAAACAGCTGACGCAGAGCGAAGTTGTTACGGGTAACGTTCACGAGTTTAAACTCCTGGTGAGGATTGTTATGGGAAAGTGCTCACCAAGACAGTATATGTTTCAAAACCTTTTCAATGACGCTCCAACGTCATCTGGAAGGGATGGTAATGTGGACCTGAGCCCCATGGGAACTGCTCATGGCGGATCTGACCCACCACGGTGATGTAGCATCCTTGGGCATTGAGGTAGTTGACGCGGACGTGTTCACCGAGCATCTCCAAGAAGCGGTAGGCAAAGCGCCCGGCAAACTCGGTACTGGCATAGCGCTTGGATTCGCGATTCATGAACAAGCGCACTTCGTCGATACTGATCAGTGGACCTTCGACAGGACGCACATCCTCGTGCAGACGAAATACCCACCGCAACCCGAAGTTGGGGTAGTTGGCACTGAGTACGTACCCTTTAGGATGCAAGTCCTTGTAGGAGACGTCCTCCAAGTTGTAGTCCCGCACAATCGTAGCCAATGCCCCAAACAGCTTACTCAGCGGATAGGGATAGGCACGACCCATACGGCCCAATGCGACTTCAACAGAACGACGTTCGCCATCAGACATGGGCTTTCCTGCACTGGGTACAGGGCCGGTACGGATGAAAGGAATGATCTCAGACATAGCAGCCTCCTGTGGCTATAAAGCTTATGCTGTTGCGTAAAAATTACTACCCATCTTCATTCTATGCAAAGGGTAATGCGCATACCCTCGGTTCCACCGTTTTATCCACCTAGCTAGGAAGACGCACAATGTCCAACAACGAAAAGGTAGCCGACCTGCTGATCCCGGGTCCGGAATACCTGCTGAGCCGCATCAACGCGACCAACGGCACCAACTACACCATGGACCAGGTCAACGAAACCGACCCGGTCAAGAAGCTGATCATCGGTGCCCCGCGCGCTTCGGCTGAAGTGCCCTACAACACCGACATCGAAGTCACCTTCCCGCCGGAAGAAGTCGCAGGCGAAGTGGGTGACCCGGTCACCGGCGAGCTGCACTACGAGCGCTATGACCTGGGCCGTCTGTTTGCCGGCCGTTCGATCGTGCTGCGCGATAAGGGCTACCAGTCCCACCGCGACCTGATCAACGCCCTGCTGGAAGAAGTCCGCCTGAAGTTCGACGAAGAAGACCTGCCGGTCAATGCCGTGATTCCCAACGGCGACTTCCCCAAGTCCGTGGTCATCCGTGCCGATCCCCTGTCGCTGCGTTTCACCGGTCAGTTCTCCATCACCCTGGAAGCGCCGACCGAAGCCGATACCGCCTTCATCACCGACCCGGTGGTCGCCCCGGCCAAGGCCGTGAGCAACAAAGCCAGCCGTGTCAGCACCGATCGTGCCCTGGGCGGGCGTGAACTGCTGATCGGCACCGGCAACCCCACCGGCCAGCTCTTCGTTGCCACCAACGGTGAACTGGAAGTGGCTTCGGGTTCGCGCCTGTACAAGTCCACCGAGCTGATCCCGGCCATCGGTGAAACCTACAAGCTCAACGTGGGCGGCGTCGGCGACTGGAACATCGTCTACTCGATCGCTCTGCTGGACACCCGCAACGGCCTGCACATCACCGACCTGTACGACTGTGGCCTGAAGGTCACCGCACCGGGCGGCGGCGTACTGCACTTCAAGCTGGTGCGTCGCTACGGCCGCCTGCACTTCGTCGATGCGGCCAACGAGCTGTTCATCGATGATCCGGCCACCTTCAACGAAGACCAGACCGTCTACCAGGACATTCAGCGCGTGACGTTCTACAAGAACAAGCTGGGCACCCTGACCCTCAACGGCGCCGGCGCTCCGCTGGGCAACTACGAAGTCGAGCTGCGTGCTGCCCGTAAGGACGGCGCCTTCGATGACGTGGTGGTGGGCTATACCGTGGAAGTCACGGGCATCGCCGCCTAAGTACAACGCGTTGCAGCGTACCCCCTACCCTTCGGGGTAGGGGGATTTTATTGCCGAGTGAGGCGTTTATGGCTCAAGCACACCCGACCATCCCGCCGCAGGAACAACTGCTGGCCGCCCTCAACAAGAAGTACCGTACCAACCTGTCACTGTCTGATGTGTTCTTCAAGACGGTGATCCTGCGTTCGGGACGCATCTTCAAAGCCGGTGATGATCCGAGCCTGCACAACAGCGAAGTGGAAATTACCAACTCTGTGGACCAACCATATGAGTTCACCACCACGCTGCGGTTCAGCCGGCTGCCGCTGACTGCGTTGTTCGCTTCGCGCGACAAGAAGTTCATCGGTGACATCACCCACACCCACCAACTGGTACCGCTGCTTCAGCAGCGTCTGGGACTGCCCATCTCTGAAGCCGATATTGCCGGCCATGAGATCGAAGGTCCGGTGGGCTACCCCAAGACCGTACTGCTCAACGCAGCGTCCAACTCTCTGCTTCTTTTTGACAGCGTCGAACTGACGTTGGTCGGACCGTAAGCAACCACTACTTCAGAGCGAGAACAAAGATGTCCAATCCCATCAAGCCCGTCAAGGAACAGCTGGTTGACCTGTTCAACGCCGCCCTCATCCAGGAAGGCTACGAAGCCGCCTATGTCGTGGGCGACGTCGTCTTCGGCGAAGTGACCCCGTACGACGAGGGTACCTTCGATCCGACCGACCACAACTCCCACAACACCTCGGTGGAAATCAGCGTGGGTGAGTGGCTGGAGCAGGTCCAGAGCCGTCTGCACTACACCCGCTACAACCTGGCCAGCCTGGTCGGCATCCGTGCTCCGGAGTTCGCCGGCGACGCCGATGCCACCTCCACCTACGACGTGCTGGACGCCATCAACGAACACCTGGGCGTGGAGCTGACCGTCGAAGACGTGGAAGACCTGCTGATCGAAGACGGCGTGGTCACCCTGAAGGCCATCGCGCAGTCCCTGCAGGTGTTCGGCACCGCCACCCTGACCATCGAAGGCGTCGCGCCGCAGGCCCGCGTGGCCAGCTTCAGCGCCCCGTCCGAGCCGACCGAAACCACCCCGCCGGCCAGCGAACCGACCGACTCGGGTGACACCTCGACCGAGACCACCGGTGAGTCGAGCGAAGGCGCCGACGACGAAGGCACCAACAGCACCGACGGCGACGGCGAGCAGGTCTAAGTCTCATCCACTGAGGTAACGCATCATGTCCGACATCATCGCACGCGATGGTATCCGGGCGTTTCTGCTGCAAGTCCTCAAGGCTGAGACAGGGATCGATCTTAAAGCCAATGAAGTGGTGTTCCAAGCACCCACTTTGTTGGATGCGTCGGTAACGACGTACGACGATCCGGACAAGCGTAACACTTCCGTACGCATTGAAAAGGAGGCCTCCGGGGGTAACCCGGAGGTCTCCGTTTTGCTGCGTTACAACCGCTTGTCACTGTCCAAGCTGTTTGACTTCCGCAGTACGACCCTGACCCTCAACCCCAGTTTTACCTCCGTCCACCAATACCTGCCTGCGCTCAATACCCGTTTGGGAACGGCACTGACTACCGAAGATGTGAACAACGGCGTGCTCACTGGCGCCGATGAGACCTTCGCCCTCAGTGCTCCGGAAAGTTCTCTGTATGCCTTTGGCAACTTGAACATCACGCTGGTGGGTGAAGTGGTCCCGGAACCCGAAGAGGAAGATGAGATGTACTACAACCTGATTCCGCCGGAGATGTGGCAGGATTTCAATGAATCCGAACAGATGCTGTCGGTTCAGATCGGCACCAACTGCGGCTACCCCACCTACCTCAAGTCCAGCCTGCCCACCGACCTGACGTTCAAGGACCTGGGTGACTACGGCAACTTGAACCGCCTGCAGTTGCTTGAGGGCAAGCTGTACATGCTCAGGAACAACACCGCAGAGATGGTCTCCAAGACCTCCAGTAGTTTCGGCTACAACAGTGGCAACTTCGGCCCCAACTCTGAAATCTTGGCCGGCCCGCAGGGTGAGCAGCTGACTGAAATCGGGCAGTTCGCTATGGCCGAGACGGGTAATGCCAACCGCATTGAGTTCCTTCCCATTGGTGGTGATTGGTTCTCCCGTTACGCCAGCGAAGGCGGGCAGCTGTTGATGTTCCGTGCCAAGTTCAACCACCCCAACGTCCTAGATCAAAAGGGCGAGCGTGCTGCCATTTACTGGAACACGACTCTGTCTCTGGAGATCGCCGCACCTATCGAGGAAGACGACGTGTATTTCCACCTTATCGCTTCGGACATGTCCTATACCGTGGACGATGCCAACCGCAACATCACCCTGCGTATCGGCGCCTTGGACAGCTCGGTCTCCGACAGCTTCTTGGTCTCCTCCGATCAGGCCCAATTCGGCGCTATCGGCCTGAAGGCCAACTTCGGTGACCTCGGTGACCTGTCCTTGCAGGAAGGCCATCTCTACGCTGTGGGCAGCGAATCGCCGGCAGTGTTCCAGCAGCATTTCACTCAGACCGGTCAATACGCCGACCAGAACGTGATGCCCAGCTCGGCCGGCTACATCCAGCAGGGCGGTTTGGCCCAGACTCGCGAGATCGGTTCGCTGGCCCAAGAGTTCATCATCAACGATCTGCAGAACATCAAGTTGTTCACCGACGATAGTAGCTGGTACAACAACTACCTTGACTACAACGGCAGGTACTTGCTGATCCGGGCGCGCTTTGCTCATCCCAGCTACAACAAGCCGGACGGTCAACCGATCCCGATCTGGTACAACGGCATGATCAAGCTGACCCTCGACTCCGGCGAAGTACCGCAGGCCTAAGGGATGATTCCCTACGCCTTGGGCACAGCCATCCGGTGGGCGTCACTGCTCCCGGATGGCTATTGCCCTCCCACCAAGCCTGAGGTGCATCGCTTCTTGGGCTACGGTAATTCGGAGATCATCTTCGATCGCGGTGAGCAAGGTGGATTGCACCATACCGATGGAATGCGTAAGGCCATCATCAGTGCGGGTCTCAAACCCCGTGAGGAGTGGACACGCTTCCAAGGTCCGTGGGATCCTACGGGTCCGATTGTGATTGTCCCTAAGTCGTCTTTGTCCATCAAGGACTTCCCGATGCCCCGCTGGCATGAGTTGGCGGTTTATTGGGATGCACTGGGACTGGATGTAGAGTGGCAGTCCCAAGACACCGACCTGTTTGCACTGGAAGCGCAATTGCGCCGTGCCAGTGTGGTGGTGGGTGTGGACACTGGTCCGTTGCATTTGGCCGACTACATGGGAATCCCCGTGGTTGGCCTGTATGGCATCACCACGCCCTTCCGACACGGCCCCTTGGGCCCACGTTCCCAGACGATCCACAACAGCTACGGCGTTGAGCGCATTGGGAGCGAAGAGATCATCCGAGCGGTGAAATCTATCCGTCCGGTTCCGGCAGAATAAGAGCGCCCCCACCTTCGGGTGGGGGCATATGCCGTTTTATATGAACACCATCCCATCGACGATTCACGGAAGGATTGAAAATGTCTGATGTAAGCGCCAGCAGTGTGTACCAAACCCTTCTCGATGAAATCAATCGGGGCAATGATCTTTCGCTCCAACTTGACCAAGTCACCTTTGGCGTCCCTGTGCTGTTGGATGCCACTGTCGACGACATGAACCATCCCACCCGACGCAACAGTCGCGTCAAGGTCAGCGCCGGTCGTCCGGGCAATGGCTATCTGGAAGTGATGGCCAACTACAATCGACTGAACTTGGCCCAGCTGGTTAAGTTGGGTGTCCAAGTTCCGTTGATTCCCAATGGCGCACTGGTGGATTATTTGCCAGTGCTGAACCAACAACTCAAGACCACCCTGACCGTGGGTGATCTGCAAGATGTTGCAGTGACTGCCGGTACGGTGCAGTTGGTGGCCAATCCCAACTCGCTCTATGTCATCGGCTCAGGTTCGATCACTGTGGGCGAAGTAGCAGCTCCCTCGGCTCGCATCAAGTTGATGATGGCCCAAGGTAGTTCGGAGATGTACCTGATCAACCCTGACGGTACGCGCACGATGGTCGACTACGACTATGTGAATCCCACCACGCCGGAATTGGATGGTCGGGTTGCATTGGCACGTGAGTCGGCGCGCATGCAGATGGTCGTCAAGTTGGTAGACGAAAACGACGTGCCGTTGCCGGTGGAACAACAGCCGGAGTTTGACATCGATGTCTCTGACTTCTACAGCACGCAGATCATCGACGGTCCCACCCTGATCGAAGCCATCAAGGCCTACGATGACGCGGGTATCCCGTACCCGACTTGGTACAGTC
>JACCDR010254335.1_pt1 | contig 10586 bp, 8 predicted proteins | sample 7446431 | NCBI WGS metagenome assembly JACCDR01 (sample SAMN15323443, study PRJNA562643) | freshwater metagenome | isolation source: river surface water | place: USA:Blue River Watershed | collected 2017-08-17 | reverse complement strand
TTTGCCGAGCCGCTGGAGCACCGCGACCGGGATGCGCGCGTCGATCGGGAACGTGACGCTCTTGCCGTCCACGTCCGTCGCGACGAACGGCTCCATCGCGTAGAAGCCACGCGGCTTGCCCAGCATGTGCCGGCGGCGCACGCGGTCCGCGGCGTCGGCCCCTGCCTTGTCCGCGATCTTGTAGTCCACGTTGCCGCCGCGCGCTCGGAGCTCGACGATGGACTTGTTACGCGCCTTCTCGAACGCGGCCTTCATCTCCGTGTCCATCACCTTGGCGCGATCGATCTCGGTCATCGCCTCGGTGACCGACTTCTCTTCCTCGGGCTCGAAGTCGATGCCCAGATCGTCGTCTTCCGACAACCCCGGCAGCGGTCCGACGTCGAGCGCGCCCGGTGCGCCACGGCCCACGAGCGAGTCGTCTTCCTCGTCGTTCAGCTCGTCTTCGCGCGGTGCTACTTCGTCGAGCCCGCGTTCGGGGTCCGACTCTTCCAGCGCACCACCCTCGACCGCGGCGTTCACGCCTTCGGCAGAGTCGGTGCCGCGGCGACGCAGGCGACGGGGGTTGTTGCTGTCTTCGGGGCGCGGTACGGGCTTCGTCGTCATTGGGGGCTAATCTCCTCGAGTCTGTTTCTCGACCCGCTGATCTTAGCCCCCTGACGGCCCGCGGTTCAAGCACCGCCGCAACGAATCACGGATAGCTCACAACGTTTTTGAGAAGAAAACCGGCGTCGTTGGCGATCGTGACGTTGGCTTCGGCGTAGCCCGCGACCAGCGCGTCGACACCCTGAAGACCCTGGTCCTCGATGCGGAACTCGCGGGTGATCCAGCCGGTGCCGCCGTCGAGCCGCGCTCGGAACGTCTGGAAAGTCCGGATGCCGTCGAACTCGCCCGACCCGCCGACGTTGGACGTCATGATCACATCGCCGCCGATGATGTCTTCCTTCGTACCGCTGTTGTTGATCATCCCACCCGCGATGTGGAACGGGGGAAGCATCGGGATCTGGAAGTCGATCGGGGCGCCGCCGTACGTCGGCTGTCGCAGCGCGTTCGTGATCTGGGCCGCCATGCCCTGATCGCCGTTCGACGCCTTGATGTAGTCGCGCACCAGCGGGTGGTTGAGCAGCGCGTACGCCGCCTTGTGCCCGAGGTAGATGTCCGTCACCTCGGCCATGCTGGCCATGATGCCGTTCTGGATGTCCTGAAGCGGGTTCGAAAGGGTCCCGCCGTTCCAGTAGTAGTCGCTGGTCAACGTGATGCGGTTCGTGCTGGCCCAGGAGCTCGTCGCTCGAGCGCGGGTCAGCACCTCGTATTCGCGACGCAGCGCCAGCGCATCGGCCACCTTGCGAGCGGATGCCGCGCGGAAGTCGAAGTTCGCCTGGCGTTCCGTGTTCGGCGGGATGATGGCGCCGAGCGCGTGCTGCACGACCGCGTACTGGCCGGTCGACGTCTCGGGGTCCACCTTCGGGACGGGCGCCATGTAGCTCGTCTCCGTGTGGTAGAGACGGTACATGTTCGCCGAGCCGTAGTAGCGGTACGTGCCGACGTCCTTGTCGACCAGGAAGATCGGGCTGATCTCGTCGGCTCGGTAGCCACCTCGCGGGCGATACCCGGGCAGGTAGTTCTCGAGCTCCTCCGAGACCGTGACCTCGCCGGGCGCGAGCGCGAGCAGGGTCGCGCCGGTGCCGGCGGCGATTGCACCACCGAGCGCCTTGATGTCTTCGGCGTTGAAACGGAAGCGGAAGGGTGCTCCGCCGAGACCGATGGAGCTGCCCTCCGTCTCGTGCATGAATCGGTTGATGACGCTTTGGTGAAGCATGGTTTCTCCGGTGAGCTCTCGGTGTCGTCGTGTCTGTTAGGGGTTGAGAACGCCGGGGCTCACGCCACGAGCGGCGGATTCGTGCAGTCGAGGTCGACCAAAAGGATGTCGTCGGCAACAGCCGCCCAGTTCTCGAGCGAGCGGCCGCACTGGCGACCACCCGAAGCAGCCGTGATCGCACGGCCGTCGGTGCCCGGCATGATCGCAGCGCCCGCCGCGATGTTGCCACCGGCTCGCACGAGCACGCGACCGCGCTTGCACACGTTGCCGTTCATCTGGTCAGGGATGGGCTCCATCGTCACGCCTTGCGGGCGGTCGGCGGAAGCGTTCGAAACGGTGACGCAGTCGATACCCGTCGCAAGCGCGGGCTCGACAAACAGGTGCTTGGCGATGGCGGACCCGGTGCGGTTGCGGCCGGGGATGATGCCGTCGGGCGAGATAACCTCGCCCTGGGAGCTGATAGTCATGCTGGAATTCTCCTAATCAGGGTGGTGGTTTCGAACGCCTCGGACTGCCTCAGGCCGCCGACTCGTTCGCCGGCAGAACGATCTTGAACTTGCCCTTGCCGGCGTCCGCTTCGCGACGGATGGCCGACAGGCGCGAGTGGCGCTGGTCATGGCTGAGCGCCTTGAACTCGTCGCGCCCTTGCGACCAGGCGAGCAGGCGCTGCGGGATCGTGCGACCCGAGTACAGGCTCAGGTCGATGACTTCCTTCTCACCCTGCTGCTGGTTGCCGCCGTCGCGGAGCAACTGGGTACCGACGGGAACGGTCGGCGGGGTGCCGGTGGTCTTGGTGACCGACAGCTGCACGCCACCGGGTCCGGCCGCGATGCCCTTGAGCAGCTTCTCCTGGTGCTCGGCCGCGACACCGTAGTGCGCGAAGAACGCTTTGCGCCCGTTCTGCCGCGCGTCGAACAGTGCCTTGGCGGAAGCGCGTGCTTCCTTGTTGGCGGGGTTCGCGGCGCGCGCAGCGTCCTCGGCCTTCTTGACCTCGGCCGCGATGAAATTGGAGCGGTGGATGCTGAGCGAAGCGGACACCGCCTCGAGCGGCAGCTGCTTCGAAGACGCCGCGATGGCGACGTCGGCGTCGGTTGCCGCCACGTCGACCTGCTCGTTCATGGCCAGCGCCTCGTCGAGCATCGCCTTCAGCTCACCCGCCTGCGCAGCCGCTGCCTTGATGGCCGGGATCTTGGCGAGCGCATCGTCCAGGTCCGCGGCACCGAGCGACGCCAGGATGTCGCCGAGCGACTTCTTGGTGGTGGCCGTCTCTTCGACGATCTCTTCGACCGCCTCTTCGACCTCCTCGTCGTCGGCCAACATGCGGGTGCCGGCGAGATTGTGGGAACGAAGGCAGGTGACGATGGCGACGGAGATGGCGCTTAGGGTCTTGGTTGCGGGGGTGGTCATGGTGACTCCTGGATTCGACTGGGAAAGGTTGGGCGGGGCGGGCGGGGTGACCGCCGCAGCGGCCGCGTTGGAAATTGCAGCGTTGGCGCCGGATGCGGCAGCCGTCTCGGTCGCCTTCTGAGCGACCGCTTTGTCGATCTGCGCCACGACGTCGGCCACCGTGGCCGTGACCGTCAGGCCCCAGATCGTACGGAGGTCGGTGAACACCTCACCGACGTTGGTGCCGGGTGCCATGGCGGCCGCGTCAGTGCTGGTGGCAAGCGCCGCCAGCTTCCCGATCTCGGCCTTGATCTCGTTCGCGTCGGCCGTCGCCGGCAACCCGAGACAGCGGCGCGTGTATTCGAACCCCTGCTCGACGCTGCCTGCCGGATCGTACCAACGCAAGTGCGCACTGTTCGCGGCTGCGAACTGGGAAGCGGCGAGCGGCGCGAGCTCGCGCAGGAACGGGTGGTTGGTGAACGCAATCGACGTGATGCGCGGACCGGCAACCTTGTCCGTCTTCGGGTCCTTCGACTCGAGGTTGAACGCGATGCTGACCCACCGGTACTCGTCGTTCGCGATCTGGTTCCGGATGGATTCGCCGAGCTTGGCCTTGGCCCAGAGCTCGACCTTGCCGTCGGCGCTGTCCCGAACTTGAAGATCGAGAGCCCAGGCCGGCGCGGGCGCGCCCGTCAGAGGGACCGAACCCTCGCGCGGGTCGAGCTCAGACACGTGCTCGTAATCGAACGGCACGACCGGGGCGATGCCTTCGCCGTCTTCCCCGGCCTTGAAGTGCGGGTGCTCGCGGAACGTCTTGACGAAACCCTCGAACACCTTGCGGTCGAACTTGAACGAGCCAGCTTCGTGCCCATCCCACTCGCCTTCGACCGCGACGTTGATCCACTTGACCTTCGGGATCTCCGGCTTGGCGTCGGCGGCTTCACCCTCTTTGGGGGCGGCTTCCGCGAGTAGGGACAGCGCGACGCCGCTGGCAAACACCAGCCGCCGCACCGTCTCTGTCTTGCTCCTGAGCCGAAGCATGGTCAGTACCCGGGCTTCGGGTCCGGGACCATCCACACCTGGTCGACCGTGATGGACCCGCCGGTCAGCGCGGACAGCTCCGCGCCAGCCGGGGTGAACGTCAGGAACAGCTCGACGCCCCCGTAACCCGTGCCTTGCGGGTTGATGCCCGCGGTGCCCGGGCGATGCGCGCCGCCGGCCGTGCCGGTGTGGAGCGCGATGCCGCTGGCGATCTGGTCAGGGTCGGCAGCCGGTCCGATCTGACCGGTGACCGAAGACAACGAACCGCCCGCGAAGTTGGTGGCGACTCGATTGGTCTCCTGCATCAGGAAGGCCCCGGGGGGCGGAGTCCCGAGAGACATCGCCACCGCACCGGAGCCAGAACCGAGCGCTGCAATCACCTGGAGGTGGGTGATTGTCGTTCGCTTGAGGATCGGTCGGGATGCCCACGACCGCGCGTTTTGCGATTCCTGCATGGTCGGGGACGATACCCCGACGTTATTCCGCGGCGAAAGTTGCTGACGGCCGTACTACACCGCGGGCAAACCCGCGCGGGTTTGCTTTTGCCGGCTCGCCAACGGCCTGAATACCACCCGAACGACGGTGCCTTTGGGGGACGGAACGACCAGGGTTGCCGACGAACCTTTCGTTTTCAGCAGGCCCTGCGCCACGGCTTCCGTTTCGACCCACGTGAATTCTGACGGGCGGGCAAGGTTCATCTCGGCGCGGGTACCGGCGATCTCAATCGGCATGACCAGCACCGCCGCGAGTTGCAGGTACTCCCACTCCCCGATCCCGAACACCGCCTTGCAGTCGCCGACCATGTTCGGGAAGTCGACCGCGTTGAAGCCGTCGTGTGTTCCGTGCGCCACCAGGTTCAGCGCTTCGGACTCACCGCCGTCGTCGGGTACCGCCCGCACCATGACCCGCATGCGCCGCAGCGTCATGTCGTCCTTGGCCAACGGCACGCCGTAGCGGATGACGTTGAGCATGGTCAGCGAGAGTTCGACACCCTCGGCCCTGAGCTCGGCACCCTGGACCATCGAACGTTCCTGGACCGCGTCGAGGTAGAGCAAGCCGCGCCGGGTCAGCTGGTTGTGAGCCATGGTCAGATCGATCATCGGCACCGAATGTTCCGTGCCCAGGTTCACGTCGAGACTCATCCGACGAAGCAGTTCCAGATCGTCGAAGCTAGCCATGTACCCGACGGAACCGAGCAACCCGACGACGGCCTGACGCGCTTCATCGTAAGCCGACCACACGTCATGCCTCATCGCGTCGCGCACGTACGCCAGCGCAGCGGCTTGAACCTGCCGCGCTGACTCGCGCATCGCTGGCGGTGCATAGTCACCAGCGCGGATCGGTTCACCGGCTTCCGTGTAATCGACCACGCTGCCCTCGCCGCTCGAGCACCACACCTCGAGCGGTGCGACGACCTTCATCAGCGCTGCTGCGATCCGGTGATCGTCGGGCTCCATCCCGATGAGCGCGCGCCGGTTCTGGCGGTTCTCCCCGAGCGCGGCCAACGCGATCAGGTAGTACGAATCCAGGTCGATGCCCGGGAACGCACGGCGCAACCGGCGCTCGGCCGTGCCCGTGTAGCCGAGGTCGATGATGGTGCTTGGTCGGTTCAGAAGGTTCCGCGACAGGTACTTCTTGAGCCGTTCACGCATGCTCGCGGAATGCTCGAGCACCTGCGGTATCGACACTCGCACCAAGTCCTTGAACCGCGCCACCTGTTCAGCAGTAGTCGCGAACGTCTGCGGCATCGCGATCCCAAGGTGCCGCGCCGGTACGTCGAGCCGAACACCCTGGAACACGTGGTCGTTCAGGTACAGCTCGACGTCGTTCTCATCCACAAACGAGCTTGCCCATGCGGTGAACCGGCTGACCTCAACGCATGCGCTCTCCCTGTAGTCGGTCTGCTCAGCGAACAACCAGTCGTACGCCTGCTTCACCAGGAACCCGTCACGCATCATGAACGCCAACTCACGACCGTTGTCGCGAACACGATCGTGATCGGCCCTCACCTGAAGCGCGAATGCATGCACGATGGGACCGACCACCGTGTACCCGATCACTTCTTCGCGCGATGCGAACGACGGCTTGTTGGCGTGTACGAACTTGCGGGTATTGAACAGCGCTTTGGTCGCGCGAACCTCCGGCAGCATGACGGACACAACACCTTCCGCTGCACGTTCGCGGCTGACCACCCGTGCTTCGAAGGTTTCGAACAGTACGCCGTGCGCTCCAGACGCACGCGCACCGAGCACATCGGCCACCGGGTTGTCGCCGATGTGCATCACCTCGGCAGGCTTGAACCCGCACGCTTCGGCAGCTACCCCGATCAGTCCTTCTGACTTCGAACGCCGGTGCTCACTCGAGCAAAAGATCGGGAAGTTGTGAGCGTAATCGTCGAACAGCGCCGCCAGCTGATCGCTTGACAGATACGTGTCACTGACGATGGCGAGCGACAGTCCGCGCAGCCGCGCGGCTTCCATGAACTCGACCATCGGTTGGAAAAGCAACGTGAGCTCGAACTCGCAGTCGAGCTCATCGCGCACCAACCTCGCGACGTCCGAAGCTGTGAAGGTAGGGTCGACCGCTTGGAATATCTCGGTCAACGTCACCTCATGCGCGCCGCGTTCCACGAACGCCTGCTTGCGTGCCGCCGTTTCCGCAGCTACTCGGACGGCAGGGGTGATACCAAACACCTTCCAGTGAGACCGCTGCGACGCTTCGACGAACACGTCGTACGGCGACGACGTCACCCGCCAGAGCAACGTGTCGAAGCAGTCGACCGTGATGAGCTTGATCCCAGCTGTGACCGCTTCTTCCAACAGCGCGGGCAAGCTGGACGCATCCACAGTTTCACGAATCATCGGCTGTAATCCCTTCGGAGTAGTTCCAAGTAGAGTTCGACGCGGTTCTTCTCGAGACGCGCGAGTAGTTCGTTCAGTGCCAGGAACGGGCGGATCGCTTCATTGAGGCGATTCAGCATTGTGCCATCGAGAGCCGCCACAATTGACAGCCCGAACACCGCGGTAACGCCGATGCTCGTCCACATCTTGTACGCCGGAGGTGGGTTCTCTTCGGTGAAATCTTCGATCGCAGTGAACACGCCGTTCCGAGGCCCGCCCTCATGCGTCGCCACGGCGAACGCTCCCGCGCCTCGGAACCCCCACGGAACCAGGTCGCTCTGTCCCGCGGTGACGCCGAGCTCCCACGAGCACGGGTGCCGGTGCTCCGGTGGGATCGCTTGCGGATCGTAGTACATGTCACGGCGACCCCACGGCCACCAGGTGTCGTGCATGATGAACACGGTGTGCGGGTTGCGCGCGTACAGTAGCTCGAGCTCGCGCTTGACCGTGTAGTAGTTGTGGTCGCCGTCGATGATGGCGACGTCGTAGCCGAGCCCATCGCCGTGCTTCTCGATCGTGTCGATGCTGCGACCGACGATCGTTCCGTCGTGTGTGAACGCTGGTTTCGTGTCGATGCTGGTCAGCCGAGCCCCGAGCGACATGGCCTGCACCAGCAGCGTGCGGCTGTAGTCCCCAGTCCCGATCTCGAGGATCGACCGTGGCTTCAGCGCCTTGATGATGTTCGACGGAATGGGCTCGAGATCGGCGAGCGACCAGAGCAACGGACGGGTGAGCGGCATGCCCGCATCTTAGCCTTCACCCGCGCAGGTCTTTCTTGATCGCTGCCTTTTCCTCGTCGGTCAGGTCGGGGTCCGCGTCAACCTGTGCCTCGAGCTCGGCCGCGGCTTGATCGATGGCGTTGCCCGGCGGATCGCCAGGCATGCGGATCGGCACCGGTTCTTCGAGGAACTTGGTCGCGCCCTTGATCTTCTTCGGCTTGGCGGTGGCCATCACACGGCCCGCGCCCGACGCTTGGCCGGGGCTTTGAACAGCATGGTGTCACAGATCCGAAACCGGTCGCCGTGTGGTGCGAGCACTGACTTCACCAGCTCGAACACGACGTCGGGGTCGAGCCCGCCATTGCCGGCGCCGGGTAGCGCCAGTGACACGGGACCATCGACCACGTACGGCAGCATCCTTAGACCGCGCTCGATGAGCGACAGGTCTGCCTTCTGGTCCCAACTGAGCGCCGGGTTCTCGGGTCGCAACGGCTTGACCGGTAGGAACACCAGCCCCGACGCTGATTCGACGACGGGTGTCCGTTCGCGCAACAACCGGCAAACGCCGCCATACCAGCGCGGCAACAGCGGGTACCGCTTCATCGCCTGCAACGCCATGCCCGCGCCCATGTTGTTGTAACCGTCCTCGTCGTAACCGATGTTAGTGGTCACGACGATCTTCCGGCCCCGCGCGTGTTCGTCCCAGAGATTCGCGTGAATGATGTTCATCTTCGCCACCCGTGTACCCTAGCCCACCATCCGCCCCTTTGCAAGTTAACGTCAAATCTCCTCGAGTTCCAGCACCATCAGGTTCTGTTCCTCATCGACCGCCCGGTGGATGACCCGGAACTTGCTGGGCGGTAGCAGCACCTCGCGCTCACCACTGTTCTCCGACAGCGCGTCGACGGGGATGCCAGACTTCTGTCGGATCTTCATCAGTACCGACTTGTTATAGCGACTGCTCCCGCCGAACGACGACGCGACACCCGACTGAACCGTCGTCGAAGTGAACGCTTTGAACTCGAGCATCGGCGCGGTTGCATACAGGTCCCACCGTTCTTGGTCGACACCGATCCGCTCACCTCGCATGACGGTACCTACGAACCCGTGGCCCGCTTTCTTCGCGTCCTCAAGTGCAGTTTGAATGCGACGCGCTTGAGCGATCAACCTCGCGCGTTCGCCGTATCCGTGACCGCTCTTCTCGCCCTCGCGCAACACCTCGTTGATGTCCCGGTAAGCGCTGCCAGTGTAGGCGACGACGTCACGGTAGTTGTCGTGCGTCTTCAGATATTCCTTCGCGGCTCTCGCTGCTGGTTTCTCTGCGCGCTCTGCCTTGGTCAATTCCTCTTGCGTGATCTGCGGCTCGACGTTGGGCGCGATGACTGGCTCAACACCGATGGGTTCGATCGCCGGCTCTTGCGGGATCGGTTCGGGCACCGGAATCGGTTCGGGTGGCGGCGTGACCTTGGGAGCCTTCGGCTTTTTCGGCTTGGGTTCTTTCTTCGGCTTCGGTTCCTTGGGCGTCTTCGGGGCCTTCGGCTTCTTCACCTTCGGCAACGGCGGGAACACAGGCGGCGGGGGGATGGGCTCACCCGGCGTCGCTGGCGTGCCCGGGAACACCTCAACCGGCGCATCCTGGTCAGGCTCCGGCACGCGCTGGGCGGGGCGCTGGCGGGGCGAGACGGGCGCTTCCTGAGGAACCTGGACTTGCTCACGGCGGCGGGGCGCTGGCGTCACCTCGGGCGTCGCATCGGGCGCCGTGTCGTTCGACGGTTCGCCACCACCCATCAGGTTGCCGACGCCCGCGGTGAACCCCTTGTCCACCAGGTCGGGAACGATGGCCAGGATCGAAGCAACGACCGGACCCGTGTACGTCTTCGGCAGTGTGCGCGTGGTGCATCGGCACATGAACCCGGCAGGTGGCGCGATGCGCGACCACTCGGGGTTGTCGATGCGCATCACCAAACCGTGTGCGCGCTGGTGGCTCAGGCGCTGGCGCGGCGGTCCGTCCTGCACACCGACCCACTGAACGAACGGGCGGAGCTTGCGGACGGTGGGGCGCAGCGCATGCTCCCACTTGCCGGCCGCGTACGCCTTCATCGTGTTGGTTCGGAACACGTTCTCGAGGTGGCTCGGACTGAGCGGTGACCAGCCCGCTTTCTCGAGCCGCTTCGTGACGACCTGCTTGAACTCTCGAAGGCTCGAGCCCTGGCCGACCATGCGGGCGAGCTCACGTTGAACGACACGCACCACCGACTTCTTGGTGGTGCCGGCGAGCGTGAACGCTTGGCGCTTCGCCTTCTCGTCGAGAGCGTCGAACACGTTGCGCGATACGGGCTTCAGGTCGAGGAACTTGGCGACCGCACTTTGGTACGGCAGCTCGACGAAGTTGGGCACGGCCTGGCCCGCGGTGAGCAAGTGCAACAGCGCTGGTGCCGGAGCTTCGAACTCGGTCGGTTCGATCTTGTCGGTGCCCGTCGCTTCGTACCGCGAGTCAAGGGCGCCGAGCATGACGCCCATCATCGTGCCTTGCTGGGCTTCGTCGACGAACTCACCGAGCGGCGCTGAACCGAGCGTGCGGTCGACGGCGGTACGGATCGCTACTGCGCTATCGGTGCTCGGCACCTCGCGCAGCATCTCCTCGACCCATCCCCACACGACGCCTGCGCATGCGGCAACCGAGTCGTCGACCACGACTTCGATCGACCCGTTCGCCGACTCCGG
>JACCDR012201214.1_pt1 | contig 10587 bp, 29 predicted proteins | sample 7446431 | NCBI WGS metagenome assembly JACCDR01 (sample SAMN15323443, study PRJNA562643) | freshwater metagenome | isolation source: river surface water | place: USA:Blue River Watershed | collected 2017-08-17 | reverse complement strand
GGCTGCTCACATCTTGATGACCTGACCCCAAGGGGCCTTGTCAGTTCCATTAGACACCCAAAGAACCGGGTAGTCAACCGGCGGGCCGAAGTCGTCGCAGTACAGGTCAGTCAGGAACACGCAGCAGACAGGGTCGATGTCGTGCTGCTCTGCATAGCGGAACACAGGCGAGAACGCAGTGCCGCCGCCACCATGCGGCTTGATCTCCACGGGTTCATCCCGCTCGAACACGTCGTAGTGGCAGACGCGAGAGTCGAAGTACACAATGTGCATCTTGACCGGGCAGGCATCCTCTTGGATGGATCGAATCTCAGCAGCAAACTCGTTCAGCTCCTTGTCGCCGATAGAGCCGGAGCAGTCCACTGCGATAAGCATCTCGCCCATCTGTTCGCCGCTGATAGACGGCATGTAGAGTCCGCTGTTCATGAACCGGCGGTTGAACCGGCTATAAGACCGCTCGTCAGTACGCGCCTTGAACACGAACTGGCGGAGCACATCGCGCCAGTCAACCTTGGGCGTGAGAACTTCTCCCACGAGACGCTTGAGGTTCGCCGACAGCTTGCCAGCCATCTTGGCTGCCTGTGCTGCCTGAGCAACGCGCAGGTTCATCTCCTGCTCCTGCTCCGAGCGTTCTGCTTCGGTCATGTTGGGATCGTCGAGGAGGTCTTCCCAAGGGGCTTCATCGGGCACGCCGTTGCCGTTGCCGCTGCCGCCACCGCCACCGCCGCTTTCCTCCTGCATCTCCTCAAGGAGCCGGTAGACTTCCTCGGTCGTGCCGCCCGCCTTGTTGAAAATCACCGTGTTCTTGACCCCGCCGACAGGCATCTTGGCGATACCCTTCTTGCCGAGTTCGTCATCCTCGGAGATGTGCTCGTTGATAACGAGGTCAGCCGCCACGTTCCACAGCTTCGGGTTGCGCTTCTTGACGCGGGAGTTGTGGTGGAACATCGGGTGCATGACCTCGTGGCAGACAAGGAACACCAGTTCCGGGTCAGTCAGCTTGGCGACAAAGTCAGGGCTGTAGTACATGTTCTTGTAGTCGGTCGCAGCCGTCGGGATGGCGTTAGTGACATGCACTTCCATGTTCAGTGCGAGGGTCGCAAAGAACGGGCTATGACGCACCAGAGTTGAGCGTGCCTTGGCTACGCGGTCGAGGGTGTGCCGGATCACGTCTGCCGGTGTACCGGTATCGGCGAGAAGGGGGTGAGTGCTCATGGGTGTCTCCGTTGTGAGCGTTGATAACTAGCCGAAAAGTCCGGCCATCTTGTCGAGGACTGCCTTGGCCTCAGTAGCCTTGCTGCTACGCAGCCGCGGGTCATGGCGCAGTGTGTCCGGGTTGTAAGCGCCGATAGCTGCGATGGCAGCAAGGCGGGCTTCCTCAAGGGCCGGGTCATCCATGACGTTAAGCCGGGGCAGGATAGCGCACAGCTCCCTGACGTTCTCGATCAGGGAGTCGCGGAAGATGGCGTTAGGGTCCGCCAGTTTCTCGTGTGCCTTCTGCACCACCTCGTGAAGTCGCTTCCAGACATCGCGCATCGCAAGCTCTTGCGCTTCGACAACACGCGCTTCCACGCTGCGCTTCATGTCCTCGATCTCACTGTCCGGCAGGTCAACACGGAAGTCCGTGTCAGGAACCGGCATGATGTTGACGTTGATTGAGAACTTCTCCTTGATTGCCGACGGGTCAGGGTAGTCAGCCGGATCGAACATAGTACCCAGAGACTTCTTGGCTTCCTGCACAAACGAGTCGTAGTCGCGAGAGAAGTTGCGCACCAGATGGGTCCAGTCATCCTTGCGCTTGCGAAGGTCGGACATGAAGTTGAGGTAGTTGGCAGACGGCAGGAGCCGGGTACCCTCAAGGCCCCAGTCAAGCGTGTTCTCGTAGAAGAACCGCCGGACCTCGCGTCCTGCGCTGTGAACATCTTCCAGCGTATCGCACATCGGAAGCAACACCTTGTTGAACCGTCCCGCTTGGTCAGCGGCACCATGTGCGGCGATAGCCTCGCGGGTCACCCGCTTGTCTAGCTTGCGTGCTGTCCACATGGACAGGCTGAGTTGGGCAAGTACTGCTTTTTCATTGAGCCTAGGCATTGTGTTTCTCCTGAAGCCCGGCACACTGTGTGCCGGGCATGGTTGTGAGTGGAGCGAAGAATTAAACCAGCAGGCTGCGGAGCCGCTGGTCAGTGGCGAGTGCAGCGAACGCCTTGGTTGCCGTGACTTCCTTGGCATTGGCGCCGTTGACGATCAGGTTCAGGGTAAGCACCATGAACTCTGCGTCGAAGCGCTTGACAAGTTTGAACACGTTCTCAGCGTTCTTGGCCGTCGCACGAACAGCAATAGCTGCCGACAGGGCATACTTGACGTTGATCTTCGCGGGCAGCTCTGCAGTCTCAGGATGTGCGATGCAGTGATCCGGGTCCGGAAGGTCACGGTAGATATCGAGGAACGCCTTGAACTCAGTAGCAGGTCCCTTGCCGACAGCACCGCCAAAGCACTCGGTCTCCAGATGCTTCGGAACTGCGCTGATGATAGCGCCGACACCCTCAGTCCACGAACGCGGCGTCGGGTTGGCGTCTTGGTTGGGATCGTACTTGTGGAACAGGTCACTGCGGAACTTGAGGAACGCAATCAGCTCGCCGGGAACATCGTTCTTGAAAGCCCATGCCATCCAGTCGTCGAAGGATGTTTCCATCTCGATGGAAGTCTCGCGGTTACGCAGGTGGCCGAGAACACGGTTTGCACCAGCACGGTCCTGCTGACGGTTGCCAGTAGAGACCACCATCCAGCCGTCCGGCAGTTTGTGGCCATGCAGTTCACGCGCTTGGCAGATGTTGGCGAGAACCTTCTGCAGGTCAGCCGACGCTTGATTGCGGTCATCGAAGCACAGGATACCGCAGGAATCCGGGTCCTGCGGGAACCACCACGGGATGGTGTACTGCAGCACGCCGTCTTGCGGAATCGGGATGCCGAAGTCTTCGACCAGCATGGTCGGCATGTGGAGTTCCTGATACTCGACACCCATCTCCTCAGCACACTGCCGGACAATGGTGGTCTTGCCGCCACCGGGAGGACCCTCGATGCAGAGGGTACGACGAGCCGGGTAGAGGGCTTTGATGGTTGCTTTAACATCGGTAGGACGCATGTGAGTGTCTCCGTTCATGCGTTACAGTGTGGCCCACACTGCGGGGACCGGGAGCCGCCCGGCGCGGATTTGCCTAGCACGACGCCGCGGCGGCGTCAAGCCGGTTTTTGCTTAAAAGGGAATTACTATCCCCTAAGTTGCGCCGAGATCAGCACCACAAGAGCTTCTTCGTGTTTGTTCAGCCCCATAAGCCTGCGTACTTCAGCAAGCGTCTCCCACTCTACGAGTACCATAGTGTACTCAGGTCCGGGGCCTCTTTCGTCTGTCATCTGGACGTCTCTCGCGGCGTAGAAGTAGTTTTCGTAGGCGACCCAGCTATATCCATCGGACCCTAAGTCTGCGACTATCTTAAGCATACTATTCTCCTCTCAGGCGTTGTGCAAAAAACTCGTTGAACCCCCGCTCTATCGCGACGCGCAGCTCTCGTGGGTGCACAGCCTCGATATGCTTGACCTGCAGTACCTCGGGGTCAAATAGCGTACCCAGATCAGCGAGAGCAAGTTTCCAGTCGTCGCGGATAAGCATCTGGTCGCCCTCTACATAGGCCACGGGGATAACCGTCGGACCCTCACCTTTCACTCCGTACGGCAGGACCTGCCAGTCGTTGACTCTCGCGGTTTTCATGGATTGAAAAACAGACGGCATGACAGAGATACTCATACCGCGCTGGTTGTCGACCCGATAATACTGCGGACGTGGTTTCATAACTCTCCCCTGATCTTCGCAACCAACGTCAGCCGCTCAGCTTCCTTGTAGTTACCTTCGTCTAGGGCCGTAAGTATAGGCATTCTCACATCATACTTAACGGTCTTAACTTTCATGCCGTACCTAGCCCCCAGTGAGGCTCTGTCACTCTCTTTGGAGTGAGTTGTATACAGCACGCCGTCCACAACCAGAAACCCGCTTTTTTTCTCAATTTGCATCACAAATCTCCCCTGATCTTGGCGATCAGGAATAGGCGTTCTGCTTCCTCCCGGTTGTCCCGCTTGAGCCAGTATACTATCTCATCTCTTGTGTTCCCGTCGCCGGTACGCACTTCGTAGCCGTACTGACCCCTCAGGTTCTCTTTGAACCTTTCGTCTGGTGAGTTGGTGTAGAGCACGCCGTCTACCACGAGGTAAGTGCTTGAGATATAAAACATGTTCACCGAAGTACCCCTTTCAACTTACGCACAAGGTACTCGCTGTACCCCTTCTCCGCGACAATGGTAAACTCCTTGGGACTCAGCTTGATGCACAGTGAAACCTCAGGATATCCCGCGGCGTTGTAGGCGTGCAGCACCTCGTGCTCGCTGTACGGAACTCCCTGTTTAAGCACGAGAATCTCACCCTCCTCTCCCGGCATCGCAGTGGCGATCCCCACGGGGATAAATTCCTCGAAGGTCCCGCGCTTGGCCTTGATGCTACCAAAGTCCCGCTTGACGTGACACGTAGCCCGCCGAAGGCTTTTTCTCTCAGTCATACTGTCTTTCCTCCTTCCATAAGCCGCACATTACCCTTCAGCATCTCGGCGAAGCAGAACGCGAATTTGGGACTATCCTCTCCGAACTCGTCAATAATCAGGTTCTCTGCTCCGTCTCTGTAATCCCAGAACATATCCGCCAGTTGGTGCTCGCCCCAATACGACGGCTCGAACACGAAGTACCCCGCAATAGTCTGCAGGTGTTCTTCTTCTTGGCTGTCGAGGTTATTAACAGTCGCCCTGTACTTCTTCATACTGTCTCTCCTCTGAGCGCCGCCGCTAGGAACTCAGCACGTACTGCATCGAGCCCCATCCTGTCCCAATAGTCGGGCAGGTTATTTCGGTTTGTCATCATCACAGTATACCCGCGCTGCTCCAGCCACCATTTGGCATACTCACAAATCTCCTTATCGATGACGCCGATGAAAGCCTCAAACGATAGCTCGGAGAGCACACAGTTACCAAAATCAGTGTTCCCCTCCTTGAGACAGCCGTCCTGTATGTAAACGCTGTATTTGCGGCTCATCCAAGCCTCCCCATTGCATAGCCAATGATAAAATGCTCACGGTGTGTTTCCGGCAGGCCGAAGACCTGCACACTGCGCAAGCATCTGCGAATTTCTTCCTCGTTGCGCGACCACGCTGCAGTCAGCAGCGCTGTATAGGCGGTTCGTCTATCCACGAATTTCTCCTTGTTCATTTTGCCAATCGATGAAATCTTTGTATGTGAGGATCACACACTCGCCCCGCAGCGCGGCAGCTATACACTCCGTGTACTTTCGATGATGCTCAGTGAACTTAGCTGTTGGAACATAGGCACTTGCGTAATTCTGTCCGGCGTAGCCGTGCCCTCCGGCATCTCTGAACATGAATATCTGCACGCCCTCTCTGAGCAAGGCGCGCTCGCTGTCTAGCAGTCCGTAGCCATCTGGCGTGGCGCCGTACGAGATGAAGTATTTTTGTTCACTCATAGAAGTGCGCAGCTCCTCTGAGTAGTTCGGCGATTGCCAAGGTAAACAGCGGCGAATCTTCGGTGAACTCTACCGGGTAAATCCGACGGCCTGTTTCTTGCCAGAAGGTATCCCTGATTTTCTCCTCTGACATCTCTGTAAACATTATGAACTTGGTCCCTCTCTTAACCATATCGCTTTCTTCAGTAGAAAGGTCGCCATAAGTCACTGCATATTTTTGCTCACTCACGCTTGCGCTCTCCTCTGCTGTTCAACAGTTACAACACGGGCTTTTCCCTGTAATAGCAGTGCGGTAAGCTCACTGAACCTATCGCTGCCAACATCCACAAGGCAGTCACTATCTCCGTTAATATATTTCGAGTGGATAAGGTAGATATCGAACTGTCCCCAAACTTTGTGCTTGATTCCCTCAGCTTTCAGCGAACCCGCTACCCAGAACTCACTGGCTCTGTTTGGGTCTTTTTGGAGGTAATACTCGAACACTTTGTCACTCATGGATGTATGCCTCCCCTCTCAGGACTGCTGCAAAGGCTTCAGCAAAGCGCGGGTCGTCCTCACCGAAGGGTACTATCGAAGGTTCCCAAAATCGGTCTGGAATATTCAAAGAACATTCATAAAAAACAAAGAACTTCACACCTTCTTCGATTAACCGTTTCTCATCCACGTCAAAATCGCCCCACGTAGCTTGGTATAGTTGCTCACTCATCGCACATACCACGCATCACCGCGCAGCACTGCTGCGAGCAGTGATGCCTCACTCTTGACAACAAACAGAAAGCTGCCGTGATTACACTTGGCAAGCCGGTACTGCTGGGGGAACGCTTCTAGTGAGTGTCTTTCCGGAATCGCAAATACCTGCGACCTGTCAGATATCACGATGGTGTCGCCGACAAGTTGAGCAGCGAGCTTACCGTGTGCTCTAGCATCTCTCGCGTACCACACAGATTTGTCTGACCGTACTTCGTACGTATATTTTCCCATCTCATTCTCCCCACTCTCTGAGGGTTGCGTCACCGCGCAGCACTGCCGCCATAAGTGCCACGCGGCGTTTCTCCATCGACCGGAACCGCTTGATCTCGTCGAGAACCATTTCTGAGCAGTAGGCGATCCCCCTGCAGCCTGCATAAGACGGCGCAGCCCCAAGTCCGGCAACCCTACTTTCACAGACCCACTCCGGCGTGAACGCTTGGTAGTATCCCTCGCGCTGCTTCACAGCATATCCCTGAATTTTCGCAGTGAGGAACCCCTTGGGGTCAAGCACGGCATCCTCTGGCGGCGAGTCAATGGCGGTTTTGCGGGGGTCGTAAGTAAGCACGAACTCGCCCCGTTCGGGGACGGGAATAGACCAGCCTCCTATGTGAAGCCGGGGCTCGCCTGCAGTAGACCCGAGAATAGTCTGCCACAGTCCCGTTAGGGAAATGGCCTCGTTGATAACCGACCGTGTAGTCTTGGTGTTGTACCCATGCAGGTTGATCGTCAGCTCGTAGCAGGCACCCACTTGTGTCAGGCAGAACACCTCGTGCCCGTGCAGTGTGGCATACCACTGTCGGTGGCCCTCTTGGTTGATCCGGTGCCCTGATCGCCTGTTGTTGCCCATCTTGCGCTCCTTGCCGGGCTGGAAGTCTTCAGAAGACAGGAGTTTCTCTCCGGGATATGTTTTCTTAGTCTGTCTCATATGAGTTCCTTCTCAGGTCTTGGTTCTTGACTAGGGTTACGTCACCGCGCAGCAGAGCCGCGGTAAACAGGGTCATTGCTTTTTCTTGTGATTTCCGGCGGTCTACCCACACCCGGATTTCATCGAGCGGTTGCAGGTCACTAAAAAACGCGGCGTCATCACCGCGACGCTTGATTGCGCTCTCACATCCGGCGCACCTGCAGGCAGAGAAAACATAGCTCTCGTAGTACAGCGCGCCATCTCTCTTTTGTTTAATCATTTCACGTCTCCTCGAAGCATGGTGCTAAGCCACGCCGCCTGTTCTCGCTGAGCTATGTGCATACTTGTTCTTTCTAGATCGTAGCTTAACTCGTAGACAGTATAGCAGGGTATGCCCCTGAACGCCTGTTGTCTGCACACCTCATCGGCCCTGCTGCGGCTGGGCATACAGTGTACAGTAACGTCGCCGTCTTTATGCATGACAACAACGAAGTAATAACTACGGACTTTAGAGGTGGTCATATCACCTCTCCCCGCAGTAATGCGGCAACGAACGTGCTCTGGTCGATATAACCAAGCCAGTCTATGCTCTGTACAAAAGTAACCTTTAGCCCGGCCTTCTTTATTTCATCCATTTTCCAGTTATACTGGTTTCCATAAGCAACGCCGGAATCTTGCCATACAAAGACTGTGTCTCCGTACTTGGTGCAGTAGTAGTTATCCATGTAAGGTGCGAAGTCCTGCTGCAGCAGGTCAAGCCACGTCCGGTGTTCCTCATCTGTGTATTCTTTGTAGGTCATCTCACTTCTCTCCCTTGAGCAGTGCTTTCACAATCTCTGCGTTGAACTTCGCGAGCCGACTCTCGGCGAGCCTACCGAGATCGCCATCCTTAGGCAGCCTCAGGATAAGTCGCTTCTCACCTGCGGTCAGTGGAGTATGGGTGAACGTGTATGCCTCTGTCGCACTGCCCACCTGCACGAGTTGAAAGAACTGGTCACCTGCTGGCCGCTCGATGAGGGCATAGAACGTTGCTTTACCTCTGTAGCGCCTTCCCATTACACCTGTCCCCGCAGCCTTGCTGCCAACAGCCATGCTTCCCGCTCACTCTCGGGGAGCTGTCTCGCTCTCTCGAAGTCGTCGTCGTCATTATGGCCCCGCCAAGCGATAGGTGTAAGTCCTAGTACTTTGGCTACCTTTTTATCCTGAGGGTCTACGTACAGAAAGCACACAAGGTACTCCCCTACGGGCATAAGTGCGCCCCGTTCTTCCGTGGTTTCTCTCAGCGCTTCTTCTCTGGTCATATCTCACCTCTTAGCAGCATGGCTAGGAACTCTGACTTGCTCACCGCGTCTCTCCTTTGAAACCTGTCCTGTAAGTCATAGTTCTTGAACTCAACGATAGTCAGGCCGAGGATATCAGTCGCATAGCTAACCCGTTCTGGACTGTTGAAGAACGCCGAAGTCATGCGTGCATACAGCCTGTCTCCGAACTTGACGCAATAAAACCGGCCATCGTTGCCAAGACCGAATGCGTAGTCCTGCTTTAGTGAGTCTAGGACGTCCGGGTCTATAATGTGGTTCATATCTCACCTCTTAGTTTTGCTGCCAGAATCCACACCCGGAACTCCTCCTCTGGCATAGCAGCCAGCTGTCCGGGGTACATCTCGTGATAAATTTTCATCACGACTATTGTGAGGCCCCTGTCCTCGGCGATCTCCTCGTCGATTGGACCTTTGAAGTCCAGCAGAAACAGGTACTTATCCCTGATTGCGACAACAGAAGGGTGCCGACGGAGGTAAGCTAGTTTTTCGTCATTAGTGTGGGTCATCACAGGTCTCCACGCAGCTTCGCGGCAAGTAACAGCGTTGGCCGGTCCTCTGGTCCAGCCTGCTCAAGGTCTTTGAATAGTTTTCCGCTGATAGTGTGAAACTTGCCGGGGAACATGCTGGCCATCTCCTTGTCTTCGGGGAGTTGTTTACCGTGAGTAAGGATTGTATCTTCCACACACATGTACCATCGGTTATTGCGCGCGACGAAAGCGCGCGCTGAAGCCTCGCTTCTGAAGTATTTTTCCGTGTCCATCACAGCTCTCCCCGCAGCTGTGCAGCTGTTATCCATACTAGTTGTGCCTCCTTGCCAGCGGTAACGAGTTGGTCCATCTCCACCGCAGTTAGTAGCGCGAAAGGTAGTTCCCTCGCCTCCAGACCAAGTGCGTCAGCCACTTCCTGCTCCTCTTGTGCGACGTAGCAGAAGCACCACAGGATACCGTCCAGCACGAACGAACTGCCGAACTTGGATAGCTGTCTCTCTGCAGCTTCACGGGTAAGTATACCCATATCTCCTACCTTCTTGCTTTGTTAAGGGCCGAGCACTCCGAGAGCACAGTCGACAACCGGCTGTCAGGGAGTTTCTTGATAATGGCCAGACTGCCACAGCTGCGCAGTGCAGCACGGGCCTCTTTATGCGTGGCATAGCCACTGTGTGGCTTCCACAGCAGCCGGTTGTCCGGCGTCAGGGTGAGTGTGTAGATTTCGTAGTACATGAGTGCCTCCTCAGGCTGCAAAGATGACGACAGCTGCGAAGAACGCCCAGAGGACGAACCAGACAACGGCGAGCGCACCGATAACCGCGTTTATGGTAACAAGCTTAGAGCCCGGGAACATGCGGATATGTTCCCTACTGTCGAGGTGACAGTAAATGGCGATGGCTGGCAGGCTCAGTGCGATGAGTACAGTGATGATGGAAGCGACCATGCTCAGACCTCCAATGCTTGGTCCGCGGGGACGCACTGATCGTTGAAATCCACCACGCACTTATGGTTCATGCAGTAGCCGAACTCTCGCAGCGCATCCATCAGCTGACCATAGGTGTTGACCTCCAGACCGTAGGTCACTCTGTACATCCAGTTGCGGGTGTCTACACTGAGGATAAGATAGTGGTCAGGAGAGGACGCAAGGATTGTGGGGAAAGACTCTGGGGCAGGAACCATGTTGCCTTGCCAGTCACGAATAAGTTTGGACATGTGGATGTCTCCACTAGTGTTGCGGCCTGTAAGGGCCGTGCCGCCTCGCGGCTTGCCGGGCTTAGGCGCTTTCCGGCCCGGCGTCAAGCCGGTTTTTGCTTAACTCCGGCGTTCTGAACCTAGGGAGCTTGTCTTTTGACCCTTTGGGGCGACCAACTGGGCGCCGATTTGCGGCGGAGAGCTGTCTAACGACAGCAAGACAGAGGGCCTGCCGGGCTTTCATAGTGTGTGTATCACTGGCAAGAAGGAGCGAAGCGATGGGCAGTTTAAGGGGCTTAGGCACCAGCCACTTCATGTCTTGGCACACTCTCCATGTGGGGAGGAACGTGTTAACTGCGT
>JACCDR011715270.1_pt1 | contig 10587 bp, 9 predicted proteins | sample 7446431 | NCBI WGS metagenome assembly JACCDR01 (sample SAMN15323443, study PRJNA562643) | freshwater metagenome | isolation source: river surface water | place: USA:Blue River Watershed | collected 2017-08-17 | reverse complement strand
GACCTGGCTCACATAGGGCATGAGGTTGTTGGGGATGCCCTGCGGGTCCTCGCCGATGAGGCCGCTGTGGTGCGCGCCGATCGGGTTGAAGTACCGCAGGATGCCGATGCGCCACGACGTATCGCTGTGGTGCAGGTCACGCAGGATCTCCTCGATCATGAGCTTGCTGCGCCCGTAGGGATTGGTGACCGAGAGCGGATGGTCTTCGGTCAGGGGCAGGCGCACCGGGTCGCCGTAGACGGTGGCCGAGGAACTGAACACGAGCTTGCGCAGGCCGCAGGCGGCCATGGCCTCGAACAGGCGCAGGGAGCCCGTCACGTTGTTGTCGTAGTAGTGCAGCGGCTTCTCGACCGACTCGCCCACGGCCTTGAGGCCGGCGAAATGGATGACCGCCTGCGCCCCACTGTCGCGCAGGGCGCGGCCCAGGGCGACCGGGTCACGGATATCGCCTTCGACGAGGTTCACCTTCCTGCCGGTGATGCGCTCGACGCGTCGGATGGATTCTGGGCTGCTGTTGCTGAAGTTGTCGTACACGGTGACCGGATGGCCCGCCTGCAGCAACTCGATGCAGGTGTGGCTGCCGATATAACCTGCACCACCGGTGACAAAAATCATTGACGGAAATCCATGCTGATGGGGATGTCCGATTCTAGGCGGGGGGCTGGCCCCGCCGAGTGACTTAACTCACGGATTGCGCTGTTTTGGCACCCGGCCGAGCAGATAGAACTCGGGGTTGGGCATCATGTCGCTGAACGAAGCCATGCGGTTGGACAGGCCGAAGAAGGCCGTGATGGCGGCGATGTCCCAGATGTCCTCGTCGTCGAACCCGTGCGCGTGCAGTGCCGCGAAGTCGGCCTCCTCGATCTCGTGCGAGCGCTGGCAGACCTTGAGCGCGAAGTCGAGCATGGCGCGCTGGCGCGGGCTGATGTCGGCCTTGCGGTGGTTGACCGCCACCTGGTCGGCGACCAGGGGCTTTTTCTCGTAGATGCGCAGGATGGCGCCGTGGGCGACCACGCAGTACAGGCACTGGTTGGCGGCGCTGGTGGCGGTAACGATCATCTCGCGGTCGCCCTTGCTCAGGGACGAGCTGCGGCCCGTGCTCTCCGGCACCATGAGCGCATCGTGATAGGCGAAAAAGGCCCGCCATTCGGCGGGCCGGCGCGCCAGCGCGAGGAAGACGTTGGGGATGAAGCCGGATTTTTCCTGTACCTCGAGGATGCGGGCGCGGATGTCCTCGGGCAGGTCCTGCAGGGTGGGGTGGGGGTAACGGCTCATGGTCTGTCCTCGGTGGGCGGGGTGGAAAGGCGCGGGGCGATGCGTCAGCCCACCGTGAGTTTGTGCACGAGATCGGCCGTGGTGCTGGCCTTGTACTTGCGCATCAGGCGGGCGCGGTAGATCTCGACGGTGCGGTAGCTGATGGCCAGGGACTTGCCGATTTCCTTGGAGGTGAGGCCTTCGAGCAGGTGGGCGGCGACCTCTCGTTCGCGCGCCGTGAGCTCGGCCTTGACGGGGCGGCGTGAGCTCAGGTCCTCGAAGGTCCAGATGCCGGCGCCGTGGGGCTCGGCCGGGTCGAGCGCACGGCCGGTGACGTGGCACCAGAAGACCTCACCCTTGAAACGGCCGTCGACCCGCTTCATGATGCGGTCGTCCGCATAGGTCCCGTGGCGGTTCATGATGGGAACGATGCGCGCGCCGATGCGCTCGAACTCGTCGGCGCTGGGGTAGAGCACCTGGAAGGACTGGCCCACGAGTTCCTCGCGCGATGCGCCGAACATCTCGCAGACGTGGCGGTTGCAGTCCATGATGATGCGGTGGCGCGAGAGCACCATGCCGATGGGGGCGAGTTCGAAGGCGAGGCGGTAGTCGATGTCCATAAGGGCGTGATTCTAGGCATAACTACGTATGCCGATAGGTAGTATCGTACGGTTTCTGCTGAAACGAATAGCAAGACAAAGGAGAACAGCGTGAACAAGGTCTATCCCAATGCGGCCGCGGCCATCCAGGGTGTGGTGCGCGACGGCCAGCTGATCGCCGTGGGCGGCTTCGGCCTCTGCGGCATCCCCGAGGCGCTCATCGACGCCGTGCGCGAAGCCGGTATCAGGAACCTGACGGCCATTTCCAACAACGCCGGCGTCGACGACTTCGGCCTGGGCAAGCTGCTGCAGACGCGCCAGATCAGGAAGATGATTTCCAGCTACGTGGGTGAGAACAAGGAGTTCGAGCGCCAGTACCTGGCCGGCGAGCTGGAGCTGGAGTTCACGCCCCAGGGCACGCTGGCCGAGAAGCTGCGCGCCGGTGGTGCGGGCATCCCGGCTTTTTTCACCAAGACGGGCGTGGGCACGGTGGTGGCCGAGGGCAAGGAACTGCGTGAATTCGATGGCGAGACCTATGTGATGGAGCGCTCCCTGGTGCCCGATGTGGCCCTGGTCAAGGCCGACATCGCCGACCGCTCCGGCAACCTGCGTGTCAACCTCACCGCGCGCAACTTCAATCCGGCGGCGGCCATGGCCGGCAAGGTCTGCATCGTCGAGGTCGAGAAGATCGTCGAGACCGGCGAACTGGCCCCGGATGACGTGCACCTGCCGGGCATCTATGTGCACCGCATCGTGCTCAACGCCACGCCCGAGAAGCGCATCGAGAAGCGCACCCTCACCGAGAAGAAGTAAGGAGAACGACATGCCCTGGACCCAAGACCAGATGGCCGCACGCGCGGCACAGGAACTGCAGGATGGCTTCTACGTGAACCTTGGCATCGGCATGCCGACCCTGGTGGCCAACTTCGTGCCCGCCGACATGGAGGTGTGGCTGCAGAGCGAAAACGGCATGCTGGGCATCGGCCCCTTCCCGACCGAGGACGAGGTGGACCCCGATCTCATCAACGCCGGCAAGCAGACCGTGACCACCATCAAGGGCACGAGCATCTTCGGCAGCCACGACAGCTTCGCCATGATCCGCGGCGGCAAGATCAATCTCTCCATCCTGGGCGCCATGCAGGTCAGCGCCAGGGGCGATCTGGCGAACTGGATGATCCCCGGCAAGATGGTCAAGGGCATGGGCGGCGCCATGGACCTGGTGGCCGGTGTGCCGCGCTGCATCGTGCTGATGGAGCATGTGGCCAAGAAGAAGGACGGCAGCGAGGACTTCAAGATCCTGCCCGAGTGCACGCTGCCGCTGACCGGCAAGGCCGTGATCGACCGCATCATCACTGACCTGGGCGTGATGGACGTGACACCCCAAGGCCTCAAGCTCGTCGAGCTAGCACCGGGCGTGACGCGCGAGTTCATCCAGTCCAAGACGGGTGTGCCGCTGATCTGAGCCTTGCCGTCCCCGAGCAAACGGCCCCGAATGGGGCCTTTTGCTTAGGCGACCTTCAAAGGCTTCGGTGCCTGCGCCCTGAACTCTTGTACGCCATCGCGGCGACTACGGCGAAGCACAAGCGAGGAGCAGCGTCGGGACGCACAGCCCTGTTCCATGGGCATCACCCCGGGGGCGGCATCGTCCCGATTCGGCACTTTCTAACGGGGCCTCGCAGTTTGAGGGGGGCAGGTACAGAGCTTCCGGCCTGAGTGCTGGGCTAAGATGATCCCTCCCCCAACTTCAGGGAGTGGTGCATGCCCTCCAGCCCCCACAGCTTGCGTCTGCTGCGTCGTCTGCCCCTCGTTTTTTGCTTGTTCTTGTCCCTCACCTCGCGGGCCCAACAGACAGCGGTCGGCATGTCGGCTGAAACCCTGCCGCTGGCGGACGTCCACTTCCACCTGATGTGGTTCATGACACCGCAGGAACTCAAGGAGCGCATGGACAAGAACAATGTGCGCTGGGTGGTGGGGGCTGGCGCCATCGAAGGGATGACGGGCGTTGAATCCTTTGCACGGGACCTGGAGGCGCGTCAGCTTTTGGGGCACCGTTACCTTCCTTCGGTGGGCTGGATGTCGATCCGCCGTGCGGATGCCGAGGTCGGCGTCAACCGGCTGTACACCGATGAGACGAGCCCTCAACGCGAGGCCCTGCTCAAGCTGCTGGACGAGCAGCTGTCGTCCGGGCAGCAGGCTGTTTTTGCCGAGTTGCACCCCAATGCGCTGACGTCGACCACCATCCGCCAGCTCCTGCGGCGGCTGCCGACCGATGCACCCCTGTTCCGCGAGCTCTACAAGCTCGCGATCAAGCATCAGGTGCCCTTGCCCCTGCACATGCAGTGGCATCCGGAATCGGTGGACCAGCTCGGTCGCCTGCTGGAGTCGGACCGTCAGGGTGTCGTGCTGCTCTCGCACTGCGGCAAGGACAGCCAGGCCGAGCAGATCCGGGTCTTCTTCGAGAAACATCCCAACGTGCTGTGCGATCTTGGTTTTCGCAGCCCGCCGCAGGCCGCCATGGAGAGCACCCAGGATCCGGCGCGCACCATCTACTGGGGTGAGGGCATGTTCCGCAAAGCCGGTATCAAGGCCGAATGGGCCAAACTGATCGAGGACTACCCGGACCGATTCATGGTCGCTGTGGACGATGTGCATCGCTGGAGCACTTATGACGAGGTGATCAAGGTGATCCGCACAGGCTTGCTGGCTCAGCTGCGACCTGAAACCGCGGAGAGGGTGGCTTACAGGAACGCGGTACGGGTGTTCCGGCTCAAGGAGCCAGAGCAGGCACAGGCCGCTCCTCTAGCCCTTGAGTCCCGCCAGCCCTGAATCCTTTGCGCCCCGTGTGGAGACGAACCCGGGCCGGACGTGACGGAACGGCTGGCCCCTTTCCTGACAGCATGAGCCCATGATGACCCCCGATCTCCTCGATGGCGCACTGCTCGGTCGCCTGAGTTTTCGCACGCAGAACCCGACCGAGGCGCCTTTGCCTCCGGGCCGTCATGCGCTGCAGTTCCCCGAGGGGCGCGAGGCCGTGCTGGTCGTACCGGAGGGACTGGATGCCGGTGCGCCCGCGCCCTTGCTCGTGCTCTTCCATGGCGCCGGCGGCGAGGCCAACCGGGTCCTGCCTTTCTTCGTGCGCTGGGCCCGCGCGCGGCGTTTTCTTCTGCTGGCGCCGCAGTCCATGTTCCCGACCTGGGACGTGGTGATTGGGGGGCACGGGCCGGACCTGGCGCGGCTGGACACGGCCTTGCAGCGTGTCGCCACGCACTTCCGGCTGGAGCCGGCGCGGCTGGCCTTTGCCGGCTTTTCCGATGGCGGAAGTTATGCACTGTCCGTGGGCCTGAGCAATGGGGATGTGGTCAGCCATGTGATCGCGCTGTCGGCGGGTTTCATGAACACTTTTGTGCGCCATGGTTCGCCCAGGGTCCTCCTTGCGCATGGGCGGTCGGATCAGCAGCTCCCCTACGAGACCATTGCCCGCCCCCACGCCCTGCGATTGCTGGAGGAGGGCGTAGACCTCACTCTGCTGCCCTTTGATGGCGACCATGTGATCGTGCCCGAGGTGGTCGAGCGGGCCATCGACTTCTTCCTGGGCGAAGAAGCCGGCACGTTGTCGTCGCCGGGCTGAGTGCCCGGGCGCGGTTTCAGCCGATCCAGCGCACGCCGCCCTGCACGATTTCGTCGAAGAAACCGCGCAGTGAGGACGGGCTCATGCTGTAGGGATCGAACTCCGGCTTGCGGGAGTATTTCAGGAAGATCTGGCGATTCTCGGCCAGCGAGGAGATCAGGCCCATGTTCCAGTTGCTGAAACGGCGCGAGGCGATCTCGCTGAAATCCAGGATGGCCGGCTCAGCATGCCGCTTGTCCTTGAGGATGCGCAGGTAGACCTGGTTGACGACGTCACGATCGCCTTCGAGCTGCTGCAGGAAGATCCCGTTGGCCAGGCAGAGTGCACCGGTCACACCGACGGCCGCATTGTTGCGCTGTGAAGACTGGAGGATGTCCTTGACATCGGCGGGGCCGAGGGTCTGGCTCGACTGGCTGGCGTAGGTGAGCTGGATCAGCATGGGGGTCTCCTGGAGAGCGTGAATTATCCGGAGCGGCAATAGCCCTTGCCGGCGACAGGCATCGTGGGCGACTTGGGCCTTGCTGTGCGTGTCCAGAACGGTCCACTGGGCTGTCCTGACCAAACCGGGTGGGTGAGAGTCCTCATCGGTCCGCAGAATGAAAAACCGGCCGCAAGGGCCGGTTTTTCATTCTGGAGCGGGTGATGGGAATCGAACCCACGTTATTTGCTTGGGAAGCAAGAGTCCTACCATTGAACGACACCCGCGATGTCGCTAGTTTACTGGATCACGGGCGCCGGCTTGGTCTCGAACAGGGATTCCAGAGGTTGCGGACGACCCATGGCATAACCCTGGCAGTCATCGATACCCAGTTCCCGTGTCCAGTGCAGGATCTCAGGCGAGTCGACAAACTCTGCAACCGTTCGGACTTTGAGCAGCCGCGCGACTTCGACCATCGAGCGGACGATGACGCGATCCAGAGGTTCCCGATCGAGGGAGCCGATGAAGCTGCCATCGATCTTGATGCTGTCGACCTGAAACCGCTTGAGGTAGTCGAAGGTGGCGTGGCCCGTGCCGAAATCATCGATGGCGACACGGCTGCCGAGGCTACGCACGCTGGCCAGGGTCTGGGCCGCCTGGACTGGCTGTGCGATGGCCTGACTCTCGGTGATCTCGAAGGTGAACCTGTCCGCCGGCAGGCCGCGCTGTGCCAGTGCGGTCTGGATCCAGCTGGCCAGGTCCGGGTTGCTGACAGTCGGACCTGACAGGTTGAGGCTGCATTGCTGCAGCCGGTCAAGCGCTCGCGGATGGCTGGCAAACCAGTCCAGGGTCTGTTCGATGACGGCCTGGTCCAGCAGTTGCATCAGACCGCCCTGCATGGCTACCGGCATGAACTGGCCCGGGCTCAGCAGCTCACCGCCGCGATCCAGAAGTCGCACCAGAACCTCACACTTGATGCCCGAGACAGAAGTCGGGTCGTTGGGGACGATAGGCTGTGCATACAGTACCAGTTGCCGCAGCTTGATTTGCTGCCGCACATACTCGACGGATTCTGCCGCCTCGCGCAAGCGCGAGCCGTCGCCGTGTTCCACGGTCAGAATCGTGGGCGCCGTCGCCGTCTTGCTGAGTTGGTCCGCCTCTCGCAGTCGGGCCAGGATCAAGGCCAGGGGAAGCGGCTGGTTGCCCGAGATTCCAGTCACGGCACTGGCGCGCCATTGGGGGCGCAGCAGGATGCTTCCGGACGCGACGCTCGCCTCATCCTCGCCGGCGCTCCAGAGCGGTGCTGGATTCGTGTCTGCTTCGGCGTCGTCCGACACCGGACCCGCCTGACTATCAGCGGGCACAGCCTCGGACAGCAGCGAGAGCAGGCGGGCAAGCTCGTTCTTGTCAGCCACCTGGTCCACGGTGATTCCCACGAAGCGCCCGGGAGCCAGTCGAGCCCAATCGATGTCAGGTCGGGAATAACGCAGGAGCCGGGCAGCAGAGACCTCCGATCGCACGAGCGCCGAAGCCCCCTGCAGTTGCTCGATGGCTTGCCAGTTCGCCAGGCGCAGCTGGATCAGCTGCACCTGTGTCAGGCCCTTGCCTCGTTCGGCGCGCTCCGCATAGAGCCGCTGCAGTCCGGCCTCATTCGCCAGACCGGTGTAGGGGTCGGTGAAAGCCTGGCGCTCCAGTCGTTGCAGCGCCAGGCGCCGATCCTCGTCACTGGAGACCAGCATCAGGACGACCGCTGCCGAGACGGTCAGGAAGAGCGTCAGCAGCACCAGTTCGATGGTGCTGAGATTCGCTCCGTAGCTGGGTTGATTCAGCGCAAAGGCGGTACCGGCCGAGACCAGCACGCCGATCGTCATCAGATAGAACAGCGCCGCCCGTGGATTGCATTTGTAGCTGATCAACAGGAGCAAGGGCATCAGGAGATAGAGGAGTGCGCGTGCGTTGTCCGTCTCGGTGAGCGCGAACGCCGAGCCGACCGCGACGGCGGCCAGCGGTACGATGACCAGGAACAGAGGCTGGGCCCTTAGGGCTGTCCAGTACGTGCCCAGCCTTTCGCGCCAGGGTTGGCCCTTCATCGTGACCATGAGATCCCAGGCAACGGGTGCGACCAGCAGGGCCCCGCAGGCCTCGATCATCCAGTAGACGGCCCACCCCGACAGCGCAGCGACAGCGTCGATCTCCCCGCTGGGGGATCGAAGCGCACCCATCAGCATCAGCGCGACCGTTCCCAGCAGTGCCGCCAGGGGCGCGCCGAACAGCAGCTGTATCTTCAGGAATCTGGCCGTGCTGCTGCTGCGGTGGAAAGGCTGCTCACGGCGACTGAACGCGTTTTGCGTACCGAGCCAAACCACGATGGGGCCCGGCAACGCAGCCAGCAGGACCAGGGGAATCATCCAGAGGACCCCATCGTAGGCCAGCGAGGCCCAGACACCCAGTCCCAGTGCCAGAGGCAACAGGCCCCGCCATCCCCACAGGTGCAGCATGGGGATGCCCAGGCCGGCAACCGGCCAGAAAAGGGATATGGCGCCACCACTAAACGCCAGCAGGCGTGATGCGCCTGCGGCAACCGCCACGAGAGCCGCGGTGAGCGCCAATTCAGTCCATGTGAGCGTGCTGTTCTGTCGATCCGGCATGCTCAACATTACTTCAGGATGTCGCCCAGGCAGAGGTACTTGAGTTCGACGTAGTCGTCCATGCCGTGGTGTGAGCCTTCCCGGCCCAGGCCGGACTGTTTGACGCCGCCGAAGGGCACGTGTTCGGTGGCCAGCACGCCGACGTTGATGCCCACCATGCCGTACTCCAGCGCTTCGCTGACGCGGAAGATGCGGCCCACGTCGCGGGTGTAGAAGTAGGTGGCCAGGCCGAAGATGGTGGCGTTGGCCATGGCGATGACTTCCTGCTCGGTCTTGAAGCGGAACACCGGCGCGAAGGGACCGAAGGTCTCTTCGGTGGCGCAGAGCATGTTCTGATTGGCCTCGGCCAGCACCGTGGGCTCGAAGAACTGGCCCTGCAGCTTCTTGCCGCCGACCACCACCTTGCCGCCCTTGGCCACGGCATCGGCCACATGGCGTTGCACCTTCTCCACGGCGGCGTCCTCGATCAGCGGGCCCTGGGCCACGCCGTCCTCGAAGCCGTTGCCCACCTTCACGTCCCTGACCTTGGCCGCGAACTTCTGCACGAAGGCGTCGTACACGCCGTCCTGCACATAGATGCGGTTGGCGCACACACAGGTCTGGCCCGCGTTGCGGTACTTGCTGGCCATGGCGCCTTCGACCGCGGAGTCGAGGTCGGCGTCGTCAAACACGATGAAGGGGGCGTTGCCACCGAGTTCGAGGCTGAGCTTCTTGACCGTGGGTGCGCTCTGGGCCATCAGGATGCGGCCCACTTCGGTGGAGCCGGTGAAGCTGATGTGGCGCACCGTGTCGCTGGCACAGAAGACCTTGCCCACGGCAATGGAGTTGTCGGCGTCGGCCGTGATGATGTTCACCACACCTGCCGGGATGCCGGCGCGCACGGCCAGCTCGGCCGCGGCCAGGGCCGTGAGCGGCGTCAGCTCGGCCGGCTTGATGATGACGGGGCAACCCGCAGCCAGGGCCGGGGCCACCTTGCGCGTGATCATGGCCAGCGGGAAGTTCCAGGGCGTGATGGCCGCGCAGACCCCGATGGGCTGCTTGATGACCATGAGGCGGCGGTTGTTGTCCCAGCTGGGCAGGGTCTCGCCGTTGACGCGCTTGGCTTCCTCGGCAAACCACTCGACGAAGCTGGCGCCGTAGCTGACCTCGCCCTTGGCCTCGGGGAAGGGCTTGCCCTGCTCGGCGGTCATGATGCGGGCCAGGTCGTCACGGTGGGCCATCAGCAGGTCGAACCACTTGCGCAGGATGGCGCTGCGTTCCTTGCCCGTGAGCGCACGCCAGGCCGGCCACGCGGCGTTGGCTGACTGGATGGCGAGTTCGGCATCGGATGGGCCCAGATTGGCCACGTCGGCCAGCTTGTGGCCGGTGGCCGGGTCCAGCACGTCAAAACGCGCTGCGGCGGCGCCCTTGACCCACTGCCCGTTGATCAGGGCGTCGGTCTTGAGCAGGGTGGGGTCTTTCAGCAGGGAAAGCGGCGAGGTCTTCATGTCCATGGGGGTCTCTCCGGGCGGGGATGTCTGTGCGGCTCGGGCGATTGTGCCAGTGCATCCCCGGCAGGGTCATCGCACGCGTGACAGGACCCTGGGCGGGTGCCCAAACTTATAATCAAGAGTTCAAATAAATCAAGCAGTTACGCGTGCAGGGGCCGCGGGCTGTTTCCCGTCCAAACACCATGAGCCAAGCCGTCTTTTCCGTTGCCGACATCCGCAAGACCTTCCTGGACTTCTTTGCCGCCAAGGGCCACACCGTCGTGCAGTCCAGCCCCCTGGTGCCGGGCAACGACCCCACGCTGATGTTCACCAACTCCGGCATGGTGCAGTTCAAGGACGTGTTCCTCGGCACCGACAAGCGCAACTATGTGCGCGCCGCATCCGTACAGGCCTGCCTGCGTGCCGGCGGCAAGCACAACGACCTGGAAAACGTGGGCTACACCGCGCGTCACCACACCTTTTTTGAAATGTTGGGCAACTTTAGTTTTGGGGATTATTTCAAGCGTGATGCCATTCATTACGCGTGGGAATTTCTTACCAGCCCGGCGTG
>JACCDR011128338.1_pt1 | contig 10587 bp, 11 predicted proteins | sample 7446431 | NCBI WGS metagenome assembly JACCDR01 (sample SAMN15323443, study PRJNA562643) | freshwater metagenome | isolation source: river surface water | place: USA:Blue River Watershed | collected 2017-08-17 | reverse complement strand
GTCCAGCCGGCCGCAGGGGCGCCGCCAGGCATGAAGAAGCCGGCCACCAGCATGATGGCTGCCGGGATCATCAGCCAGAAGCTGAAGTTGTTCATGCGGGCGAAGGCCATGTCGGCTGCGCCGATCTGCAGCGGGATCATCCAGTTGGCGAAGCCCACGAAGGCCGGCATGATGGCGCCGAACACCATGATCAGGCCGTGCATGGTGGTGAGCTGGTTGAACAGCTCGGGGTTGACGACCTGCAGGCCGGGCTGGAACAGCTCGGCGCGGATCAGCAGTGCCAGGACACCGCCCACCATGAGCATGGTGAAGGCGAACAGCAGGTACAGGGTACCGATGTCCTTGTGGTTGGTCGCGAAGACCCAGCGGCGCCAGCCCGTGGGGGCGTGGTGGTGGTCGTCATGGGCGTGGTGATCGTGATGGTCTAGAACGGCACTCATCGTGATTTCCTTCTCAATACTCTAGGCGTCTGACGACTGTTTACTTGCGGGCGGTCTTGATGTCGGCCGGCTGCACGATCTGGCCGGTCTTGTTGGACCAGTTGTTCTTGGTGTAGGTGACCACTGCGGCGATCTCCGTGTCACTCAGCTGCTTCCAGGCCGGCATGGCGCCCTTGCCGTTGAGCATGATGTCGATCTGCTTGGACTTGTCGCTGCTCAGGACCAGGGCCGAGCCGTCGAGTGCCTTGATGGGGCCGGCGCCCTTGCCGTTGGCCTGGTGGCAGGCCGCGCAGTTGGCGGCGTAGACCTTTTCGCCACGCTTGGCCAGGTCGTCCAGCACCCAGACATTGTTCGGATCGTCAGCCTTGGCGGCCATGGCCTTCTTCTGGCCATCGACCCACTTGGAATAGTCTTCAGCCGACAGCACCTTCACGTGGATGGGCATGTAGGCGTGCTCCTTGCCGCAGAGTTCAGCGCACTGGCCGTAGAAGTCGCCGGTCTTCTCGGCACGGAACCAGGTGTCGCGCACGAAGCCGGGGATCGCGTCCTGCTTGATGCCGAAGGCCGGCACCATGAAGGCGTGGATCACGTCGTTGGCGGTGGTGATGATGCGGACCTTCTTGTCCACAGGCACCACCAGGGGGTTATCCACCTTGAGCAGGTAGTCGTCGGTCGGCGCCGGCTTGCCGGACTCGGACATCTCGCGGTGCGCGTTGTCCAGGGTCGAGATGAAACCGATGCCTTCACCCTCACCCTTGAGGTAGTCGTAACCCCACTTCCACTGGTAACCCGTGACCTTGATGGTCAGGTCGGCGTTGCTGGTGTCCTTCTGGGCGACGACGACCTTGGTGGCCGGCAGGGCCATGAGGATCACGATGATGAAGGGGATGACAGTCCAGGCGATTTCCACGGCCACGGACTCGTGGAAGTCGGCCGACTTGTGGCCGACGGACTTGCGGTGCTTCAGGATGGAATAGAACATCACCCCGAACACGGCGACAAAGATCACCGTGCAGATGATCAGCATGAACCAGTGCAGCCACTGCTGCTCGGCCGCAATCTTGGTGGCCGCAGGGCCAAGGTTGAGCTGGTTGACTGCCGGGCCACCGGGCAGATCGTTGACAGCCTGGGCTGCGGTGAAGGCCGCCGTGCCCGCCCATGTGCCAGCCACGAGCAGCAGTGAAGCCAGTTTCTTAGAAATGCTCTTCATCATGTTCACTTCTTCAAAGTCTTAAATATTCCAGGACTGCCCCGGCTCGCACTGCACCCGGCTTGTGGCCGGTGCGCCTGTTGTCTCCTGGACACAGGCAGCCAGCTGCCGTTGAAATTCAGCAACCGCTTATTGTAGCCCAGCACTTTTGGCGCCCGCCGGTCCGGGGGCCGGGCCGGGCGAGGTCTTGCGGCGCAGGGAAGCCCGCATTTCGTCCAGGCTCAGGGAGGTCTCGGCGGCCACCGCCAGGCGGCGCTGCGGGCGGAAGGCATGGCCATAGACAATCTCGAAGCCCAGCTTCAGGCGCCCGTCCTGGGCCGGGTCGGCCAGGCCGCGCAGGGCCTGGAGCAGCCGGCCATGCCAGGCGCGCCCGCGCAGACCGGGGAAACGGTCCGGGTGCAGGTTGCGGCCCAGTTCGCGCAACTCCTGGAGCAGGCGCTCGGGCGTCTCGAAGGTCAGCTCGATGCGTTCCATGTCCATCACCGGCTCGGCAAAACCGGCCGCCACCAGCATGTCGCCCCAGTCATGCATGTCGGTGAATTCGTGCGCTGGCGCCGGCCAGCCCAGGGCGGCGTACAGGGCGCGCAGCTCCCGCAAGGTGTCCGGCCCCAGGCAGGAAAACATCAGGAACCCGTCCACGGCCAGCGCCTCATGCCAGCGCCGGATCAGCGCCTGCGGATCGGCCGCCATGTGCAGCGTCATATTGGCCCAAAGCAGCTCGGCCGGCGCAGCGGCCGGCATGGGCCGCAGGGCCTGCAGCCAGCGCGCAGGCGTCCACCAGGGCGGGGTTGCAGCGCGCCGGGCGAGCTGCTCTTCCTGCGGGACTTCGGCGCGGAGGGTGCAGGCCGCCCGCGGATAGCGCCGCGCCATCAGCGCCTGGGCCTGCAATCCGCCGCGCACCGGCTCCCAGTGCAGCCAGCTTTGCGGCTGCCGCACGATCCAGTCCAGCCGCTGCTCCATGCGCCGCGCCACTTCCTCGTGCAACCAGGCCGAAACCGGCTGCGGCCGCCGGCCCCAGCGCTCGGCAGCCACAGGGTCGATGGTGGGAGGACGATGGTCGGACATGAGCAGGGGCGAGTATATTGATTCCCCCGCACGGCCCCATCCTCCCGCCCAGAGACCATGTTTCGTGCCCTGCTCGAGCGCCTGAGCACCGCCTTGCCCAGCCAATGCGCCCTGTGTCACGCCTGGCCGACCCAGCCCTTGTGCGCACGCTGCCTTGCCAGCCATGTCCGGCTTCAGCCGCGCTGCGGGAGCTGCGCCCTGCCCGTGCCCGAAGGGGTGCCGCGTTGCGGGGGCTGTCTGCGGCATCCCCCTCCCCTCGACGCCTGCCTGGCGGCCGTCGCCTACGACTATCCCTGGAGCGGCCTGATCGGACGCTACAAGTTCGGCCCCAGTCCCGGCTGGTCTGCGGCACTGGCCGGGCTCATGGCCGACACGCCGGGCGCGCAGCAGGCCCTGGCCGACGCCGCACTCGTGCTCCCCATGCCGCTGTCGCACCAGCGGCTGCGGCAACGCGGTTTCAACCAGGCGCTGGAGCTGGCACGCCGGCTGGCACCGGCCAAGACACGGCACGACGTGCTGCTGCGCCTGCGCGACACGCCGGCCCAGAGCGCCCTGCCCCGCGAGGCCAGGCTGCGCAATGTGCGCGGCGCCTTCGGCGTGGCCGCCGGCGGGGCGGCACGGCTAGCCGGGCAGCAGGTGCTGCTGGTGGACGACGTCATGACCAGCGGCGCCTCGCTGCATACAGCGGCACAGGCGCTGCGCGAGGCCGGGGCGGCCGGGGTGAGCGCGCTGGTGCTGGCGCGCACGGCATAAGTCGACCCGCCCCGCGGGCCCGCCGGGCCATCAGACAATAGCGGGCATGTTCCACATCGTCCTGGTCCACCCCGAGATCCCGCCCAACACGGGCAACGTCATCCGCCTGGCCGCCAACACGGGCTGCACCCTGCACCTGATCGAACCCCTGGGTTTTTCCATGGAAGACCGGCTGATGCGCCGTGCCGGCTTGGACTACCACGAGTACGCCGAGGTGAAGCGCCATGCCAGCTGGGAGGTCTTCGTCGCCAGCGAGCAGCCGCAGCCCGAGCGCCTGTTTGCATTGACCACGCGTGGCACGCGCTTCGTGCACGACGTGGCTTTCCAGCCCGGTGACTGGCTGGTCTTCGGCTCGGAAACCAGTGGCCTGCCCGACACCGTACGCGCGGCCTTTGCCCCGACGCAGCAGCTCAAGCTGCCCATGCGCGCGGGCCAGCGCAGCCTCAACCTCTCGAATGCCGTGGCGGTGACGGTGTTCGAAGCCTGGCGGCAGAACGGTTTTGCGGCGAACTGAAGCGGTTCAGGGATAACGCCGGGCGATCGATTCGGCCACGCAGACCGGCTTGGCCTCGCCCTCGCGCTCGATCGTCACCTCCCACGTCATCTGCATGCCGCCGTTGGCAATCGGCTCGCAGGCCAGCAGCTTCATGCGCGCGCGCAGGCGGCTGCCCACGGGTACCGGGGCCATGAAGCGCACGCGGTTCAGACCATAGTTCACGCCCATGCGCGATTCGACGATCTCCATCGTGGTCTCGAAGAAGCGCGGCAGCAGGGAGAGGGTCAGGAAGCCGTGGGCGATGGGCGCGCCGAAAGGGCCGGCCTTGGCGCGTTCCACATCGACGTGGATCCACTGGTGGTCGCCCGTGGCCTGGGCGAAGAGGTTGACCTGTTCCTGCGTGATCGTGAGCCAGTCGCTGACCGCGACCTCCTGGCCCACGAGCGCCGGAAACTCCTGGAGGGACTGGAAGGTTTTCATGCCACCAATGTAGCGGGCCGCCCGCAGGCGGCCCTGTCATGCATGCGACGCCGGCAGACCCGGTCCGCCTCTATTTGTCCAGCCAGCGGCAGATGCCCTGCCACTGCTCCAGGTCCTTCTCGACCCGGCTCGGCGCCACATCAAAGAGCGTCAGGCCGTGGGCCGCGAGGTGGATGTAGTTCTGCGTGTCGCGCAGATAGGCCAGCACGGGCAGGCCCAGGCCTTCGACAAAGGCGCGCAGCTTGTCGGCCGAGAGGGTACGGGCGTCCACGCGCATGCCAACGATGCCCACCTGCATGCCCTTGTGGGCGTGTTGCCGGATCTCGTCGAGAAAATCGCGCGTGGCAAAGATGTCGAAGACGCTGGGCTGCAGGGGCACGATGACCTTGTCGGCGTGCTGCAGCACGTCTTTCAGGCGCGCGCCCTTGAGCCCGGCCGGTGTGTCCAGCACCACATGGGTCGTGCCCTTGGGCAGCTTGGCCAGCCTGTCCTCGCCCACGTCCCAGCTCACGATGGGGCGCGCCGTCGCGGGCCGCAAACCCAGCCACAGGCGCGAGGACTGCTGGCGGTCCGCATCGCCCAGCATGACCTTGTGCCCCTGGCTGGCAAAGTAACCCGCCACATTGGTGGAGAGGGTGGACTTGCCCACGCCTCCCTTGGGATTCGCAACCACGACAACCGGCATCACGTGCTCCTGGTAGCAGTTTGAAGTCGCATGTTAGCGCAGGCTCTCAGGGAAACCGTCCAGCATCAAGGCTGATCGTCGCGGGCCCGCAACTCGGACGTGTGCCAGCCATCCGGCGTCTTGCCGCGCCGGGTCTCCTCGCGCAGCTGGCGCTCCAGCTCTTCGCGGCTCTCGCGGATGACCCGCGCGTAGTCCTTGGGCTGGACCTGTTCGCGCAGCTGGGCGAAGTCATCGACCTGCTTGTGGTTGGTACGCCGGAAGGCGTCGGCCATCTCCTTGGCTTCATAGGCGCCAAAGCCCAGGGTCTCCAGGGCGTGGCGACCCAGGCGCAGGGAACTCTCGAAGACCTCGCGCTGGATCACGTGGGCGCCGGCCTTCCTGAGCTCGTAGTAGTGCGGCACATCGTAGGCGCGCGCCAGCACCGTGAGGTGGGGGAAGGCGTGCCGTGCGATCTCGACGATGGTCCTGGCGTCATCCTTGTCGTCCACGGCCACGACCAGCACACGGGCGTTCTGCGCACCCGCGGCATGCAGCAGGTCGAGCCGTGTCGCGTCGCCGTAATAGACCTTGAAGCCGAACTGCCGCATGCTTTCGATGTGCACGGCGTCGTTGTCCATGATGGTGCTCACGATGCCGTTGGACAGCAGCAGGCGCCCCATGACCTGACCGAAACGACCGAAGCCCGCGATGATGACCGGGCTGTGGTCCATCTCGGTGTCCATGGGCCGCTCCTCATTGATGTCCCGGCTCTTGCAGCGCGCCACCCAGCGCCCATGCACCAGCAGCAGGATGGGCGTGAACACCATGGAAAGGATGATCACCGCCGTGTAGACGGAGTTGATACGCGCGTCCAGCAGGCCCGCCGACACGGCCGCGGCGTAGAGCACAAAGGCGAACTCACCGCCTTGCGCCATCAGCACCATGCGCTCCAGCGCATCGTCGTGGTTGGCCCGGGCGAGGCGTGCGACACCGTAGATGGCGGCAGACTTGAGCACCATATAGGCGAGCACGCCGATCAGCACCTCCTGCCAGTTGGCGGCGATGAGGGCCAGGTCCATCGACATGCCCACGGCCAGGAAAAACAGGCCCAGCAGCAGGCCCTTGAAGGGCTCGACATCGGCCTCGAGCTGATGCCGGAAGGAGGATTCGGCCAGCATCACGCCCGCCAGGAAAGCCCCCATCGCGGCTGAGAGTCCGCCCAGGTCCATCCACAGCGCTGCGCCCAGCACCACCAGCAGCGCGGCGGCCGTCATGACCTCGCGCGAGCGCACGGCCGAGAGCATGACAAACAGCGGATTGAGCAGCCAGCGCCCCACCCCCACCAGCACCGCGGTCGCGCCCAGGGCGATGGCGATGCTCTGCGCGCGGTCCAGCCAGGTACTGGTCTCGCCACCTGGAGCGATGAAGGCCACGAGGGCCAGCAGGGGCACGATGAGCAGGTCTTCCAGCAGCAGGATGGAGACCACGCGCTGGCCCGCGGGGCTGCCCATCTGGTGCCGGTCCTGCAGCATCTGCATCACGATGGCGGTGGACGTGAGCACGAAGCCCGTGCCCACCACCCAGGCCTGGGCCCAGCCCAGGCCCAACATCACCCCCACCGGCGCCAGCAGCACCATGGCCACCAGCACCTGCAGCGACCCCAGGCCGAAGATCTGGCGGCGCATCTGCCACAGATGGCTGGGTCGCATCTCCAGGCCGACGATGAAAAGGAACATCACCACGCCCAGCTCGGCCGTGTGCAGGATGGTCTCGGGGTCGGCGATGAGCTTGAGCCCCGAAGGCCCGATCAGCACACCGGCGGCCAGGTAACCCAGCACCGCGCCCAGGGCCAGGCGCTTGAACAGAGGCACGGCCACGACCGCCGCAGCCAGCAGCGTGACCACGGGGATGAGATTGGGTCCTTCGGCGGCCATGTCAGGGCTCCTGGGCGGATGTGGAAAGGACGTCGAGTTCAGCCTGCAGGCGGGCGCGATAGCCCCGCGCTACGGCTGCGAGCTCCGGTGCGGACAGACGGTTGGCGCCGTACACGATGTGCGGCTCCAGCCACTGCAGGCCGCAGTACAAGGCCGTCTGACGGCTGGGCGTGGCGATCTGCGCCATGGTGTGGTGGTTGTAGCCCTCGGGCTCGTAGGCGCGTTCAGCGCCCCCCGTGCTCACGGCCCAGAGCAGGCGTTTGCCCTGCAGCGCACGCGTGGGCTGGCCGGCCGGGTCATGGCCGTAGGCCCAGCCATAGGCCAGGGTCTTCTCGAACCACAGGCTGAGCAGGGCCGGCGCGTGGTACCAGTGCAGCGGGTGCTGCAGCACCACGGTCTCGCTGCCGGCCAGCGCCGCCTGCTCGGCCCGGGCATCGATGTGGAAGTCGGGGTACAGCGCGTACAGATCGCGGACCTGCAGGCCGGGCAGATCCCGCACCGCCTCCAGCAAGGCGCGGTTGGCGCGCGAATGCAGGGGATAGGGGTGGGCGTAGACGAGGGTGATCATGAGGCGGATTCTTTCAGATCACCGCCCCGGTGCCCACTCAGGGGAAGGCGTCCCAGACCAGCTTGATCCCCGTGAGCAGCAGGCCCAGGTAGATCAGCTGGTAAAACAGGCGGGGGTCGATGCGCCTGGCCATGCGCACGCCCATCCACACGCCCACGGGTGCCAGCGGCAGCAGCACGATGGACGTGGCCAGGTTGCGCCAGTCCAGCAGGCCCAGCCAGGCGTAGGGAATCCACTTGGACAGGTTGATGAAAAAGAAGAACCAGGACAGAGTGGCCGCGAAAACGATGGGCCGCAGCTTGAGCGGCAACACATAAGCCGAGATCGGCGGTCCGCCGGCGTGGGCCACAAAACTCGTGAAACCACCGGCCGTGGTCAGCAGGGCCCCCAGCCAGCGCGAGGGCGGCGCGCTGTCGGCGCGCGGCGGGAACAGCAGGCGTTGCGCCAGGAACAGCAGGGTGAAGACGCCCACGATGCCGGCCACGACATGGGCCGCGAGCAGCTTGAACAACAGCGCGCCGACCAGCGTGCCCAGCAGGCCCCAGGGCAGCAGGAATTTCAGCAGCGCACGATCGAACTCCTTGCGCAAGGCGGCGATGCCCAGCAGGTCCATGAGCAGCAGCACGGGCATGAGGATGGCCGCCGCCTGCGGCACCGTCACCGCCAGCGCCATCATGGGCACGGCCAGCGAACCGAAACCGGCACCAAACCCGCTCTTGCTGATGCCCAGCAGCAGCACCGCCGGCACCGACACGAAATAGAAATACGGATCGGTGATGGGCAGGAAAGTCACGGCAGAACGATCACAGAAAACAGGAGTTTAGCCCTCCCCTGGGAGGGGTGAGCCTCCATGCCGCCGCAGGGCGCGGCTCGCGACAGCGGGCCTGCGCCGCAGGGCTTGCACCGTGCTCAAAGCACGGTGCAAGCCTGCTCGAAGGACAGGCGCGGGTTGCGCTTGAATTCCTTGCTGTGGTCGGCGTAACCGAGATTGATGAGGAAGTTGGCGCTGTAACGGCCGTCGGGGAAAAACTCGGCGTTCACCTTGGCCAGGTCCACCCCGCTCATGGGGCCGCAGTCCAGGCCCACGGCACGGGCCGCCAGGATGAAATAGGCGCCGCCCAGGGTGCCGTTGCGGTTGGCCGTGTTGGTGGCCAGGGTGGCGTTGCCCTCGAAGTTCTCCTTGGCGCCGGCGCCATGCCAGACCTGGGGCATGTGCTCGTAGAACCGGGTGTCGGTGGCCACGATCACGGTGACCGGGGCGGCCTTGGTCTTGTCGAGGTTGCCGGGGGTCAGCGCCGGCAGCAGGCGGGCCTTGGCCTCGGGCGTGGTCAGGAACACATAACGCGTGGGCTGGGTGTTCATGGAGGTCGGCGCCATCTTGGCCAGGTCATAGGCCTCCTGCAGCAGCGCGCGCGGTACGGGCTGGTCGAGGAAACCGTTGGCAGTGCGGGCGTTGAGGAAGAGCTGGTCGAGGGCGGCCTGGTCGATTTTCATGGTGGTGCAATCGTTGTCTGGAGAGTTGGGAATTATCCGGCGCGGCCACACGCCGCGCCGGCCGGGGGTTTTAATCAGCCTTGATGCCGATGTCGCGCACCAGCTTGGTCCAGCGTTCGACGTCGCGCTGGACCAGGGCCTTGGTCTGTGCCGTGCTGAGGTTGAGCGGCTTGCCGCCCCGGCTGCGGAAATTCTCCTGCAGCTCGGGCGAGGCGATCACCTTGGCCAACTCGCTGCGCAGGCGCTCCTGCACGGCCGCCGGCGTCTTGCTCGGCACGAAGTAGCCGAACCAGGACTCGAGGTCCAGCTGGGCCACGCCGCTCTCGATGATCGTGGGCACATTCGGATGCATGGGGTTGCGCTCGGCGCCCGACAGGGCCAGGGCCTTGACCTTGCCGCTGTCCACCTGCGGGCGTGCGGTGGAGGACAGGTCGAAGAACAGATCCACACGTCCACCGAGCAGGTCCTGGTAGGCGGCCTGCGCACCCTTGTAGGGGATGTGCGTGATGTTGGCGCCGGCCAGGTGCCAGAGTGCCGCGGCCAGCACGTGCTGGCCCGAGCCGTTGCCGGCCGAGGCGTAGTTGAGCTTGCCCGGGTTGGCCTTGGCATGGGCCACCACCTCCTGCAGGGAGTTGAAGGGCAGGTCATTGCGCGCCATCAGCGTGTAGCTGTAGCTCACAGCCATGCCCACGGGCTCGAAGTCGCGCAGGCTGTCGTAGGACAGCTTGTCGTACAGACCCATGTTGAGCGCGATGTTGGACACCGAGCCCATGAGGATCGTGTAGCCGTCGGGATCGGCCTTGGCCGCCGCGTCCGTGCCCACCAGGGTGCCCGAACCGGGCCGGTTCTCGACCACCACACTCTGGCCGATCTGTTTGGCCAGGCGCTCAGCCAGGGCACGCGCCACGAAGTCAAAACCGCCGCCCGGGGGCTGCGGCACGATGACGCGCAAGGGGCGGTTGGGCCAGGCAGCCTGCGCCCAGGCCATGGGTGCCAGGCCGCTCAGGGCCAGGGCGGGCACGGCTTGCACGAGCCGGCGCCGGTTCAGGAATCTTGTGTCCATGCTTGTCTCCTCGGTTTGAAAATCGTCAGAGGCTTGAGAACTTGCGCATGAATCTACTGCGCAAGCTCTCAGCGCTCCAGCGGGCCACCGGCCAGCCAGCGCGCGCCGCGCTTGTAGAGTTCGTCGACCACCGGGCCCTTGAGCATGGGCATGTCCATCTTCACGGTGTAGCCGATGCGGGTCTGGATGTAGGCCAGGTGGCGATAGCCCTCGGGAAAGGTCGCCAGCGCTTTCTGGTCGAGCTTGAGCACGGCGGTGGAGTCCACCGGGTCGATGCGGTCCTTCTCGTAGATGGGCTGGCGATGGATGAGCTTCCACTCGCCGTTGTGCCGGGTGACGAAGTCGTAGAAACGGCCGGTACAGACCACGTCGCAGAGCACCGGGCCTTCTGCACCTTCGACCATGCCGCGCTGCGAGATG
>JACCDR011943711.1_pt1 | contig 10588 bp, 9 predicted proteins | sample 7446431 | NCBI WGS metagenome assembly JACCDR01 (sample SAMN15323443, study PRJNA562643) | freshwater metagenome | isolation source: river surface water | place: USA:Blue River Watershed | collected 2017-08-17 | reverse complement strand
GCGTTCATCATGACAAACATGGCGTTGAGGCCTTTACCCACTTCGCCCACCAACCAACCGCGCGCTTCGTCAAAGCGCATCACGCAGGTGGGGCTACCGTGGATGCCCATTTTTTCTTCGATACGTTCGCAATGCACGGCACTGCGTGAGCCATCTTCGTAAAACTTGGGCACGAGGAAAAGCGACAAACCTTTGGGGCCTGCCGGTGCATCGGGCAAACGGGCCAACACCAAATGCACGATGTTGTCGGTCAGATCGTGCTCGCCACCGCTGATGAAAATTTTGGTGCCGCTGATGTGGTAGCTGCCATCGGCCTGCGGTACGGCTTTGGTACGCGCCAGCCCCAAGTCGCTGCCCGCGTGGGGCTCGGTCAAGCACATGGTGGCCAGCCATTCGCCAGTACCTACTTTGCTGAGGTACTGTGCTTTGAGCGCATCGCTGGCGTGGTGCTTGATGCATTCATACGCGCCATGCAATAGGCCGGGGGCCATGGTCCAGCCATGGTTGGCGGCAGACAGCCACTCGTACAGCACGCTCTCGAGCACGGCTGGCAAGGCTTGGCCACCGTCGTCTGTGGCGGTGGTGAGCGAGGCCCAGCCCGATTGCCAAAACGATTGGTAGGCTTCTTTGAAACCAGGGGGCATGGTCACATGCCCTTGGTTGAATTGGGCGCCCACCTCATCGCCAACGCGATTGAGTGGGGCGATTTCGTTGGCAACAAATTTGCCAGCTTCGTCGAGCACTTGGTTGATCAAGTCGGCATCGACCTCTGCATACGCTGGCAATTCAGCCATGCGTTGTGGCACATGAAGCACCTTCTCCAAAATGAATTGGATATCTTCAAGACGGGGTTGGTAGTTCATGTGCGTGCTCTTCAGTTCAATCAGGATTCAGCCGTGAAGCCAATGCGTTTGACGAGGGGGCCCCACACGTCGTACTGCTTCTTCATGTCGCGCGCCATGTCTTCTGGGCTGCCGCCGACAGGTACCAAGCCTGAGAGTGCCAAACTGTCGATCACCACTTTGTCTTTCAACGCAGCGTTGATGGCGGCATTGGCGGCAGCCACTGTGCTGGCGGGTGTTTTGGCAGGAGCGTAGAAGCCGAACCATTCTTCAACCACCAAGTCAGGGAAGCCTTGCTCCACAAATGTTGGCACGTCGGGCAAGAACGGTGAACGCTTGGCACCAGAGGTGGCGATCACGCGCAGCTTGCCAGCTTTGTGGTTAGCCAAGAAGTCACCGTGAGGTGTGACCATGGCAGCAAGCTGACCACCGATGACATCGGTCACGCCAGGCACAGAACCGCGATAAGGGATGTGTTTGAGTTCAACGCCTGTGTTGATGCTCAACAGTGCGCCCAAGAAGTGAGGGGTAGAACCCGCAGCAGGCGAGCCATAGCTGGCATCGTTTGGATTGGCTTTGGCCCAAGCCAAGAAGTCTTTCACGTTTTTCACACTGGCGGGCACCATTGGGCCTACAGCTAAACCATGTGTCAGCATGGACGCCATGGCAACAGGGACGAAGTCTTTGAATGGGTCGTAGCTGAGCTTGGCGTAGATGTGCTGGTAGATCGACATCATTGAGTAGGGCGTGAGCAACAGGGTGCTGCCATCCGCAGGGGTAATCTTGACGGCCTCGACCGCGATGCGGCCTGCAGCGCCTGTTTTGTTTTCGACGACGCCAGCGTTTTTGCTGTAGACGCCGTTACCCAATTTGTCGCCGATGCGGCGGCTGGTGATGTCAGCAGTACCACCGGCAGGGAAGCCGTTGATGATTTTGACTTGCTCCAATGGCAGTGCACTGCTTTGTGCAAAAGCACTGAAAGGTGCAACAGCTGCCATCGCGACGGGCGTGAGGGCAGTTTGGATAAATTGACGACGGTTACTCATGGTTTGTCTCCTAGCTATGGTTGTGGTGAGTTGAGTGAGGGGAAACGGGTCAGCGCGGTGCCATGCGCAACGCACCATCTAAGCGAATGACTTCGCCGTTGAGGTGGTTGTTGGTGACGATATGGCAAGCGAGCTGGGCAAACTCTTCGGGTTTACCCAAGCGTGAGGGGAAGGGGATTGACGCTGCCAATGACTGCTGCACGGCCTCAGGCAATGTCTTCATCAGCGGCGTGGCAAACAAGCCGGGGGCAATGGTGCACACGCGAATGCCGTGTTGCGCCAAGTCGCGGGCCATAGGCAAAGTCATGCTGACCAAGCCCCCCTTAGACGCGCTGTAGGCTTGTTGGCCCACTTGGCCGTCATAGGCAGCCACAGATGCGGTGAACATCATCACGCCGCGTTGGCCGTCTTCGCCCGCAGGCAACTTGGCACATTCAGCGGCAAACAATCGGCTGATGTTGTACGCGCCGACGAGGTTGACGTTGACCACGCGCGCGAAGTCTTCCAGCGGTGCGGCGTTGCCGTCTTTGCCCACGATGCGTTTGGCAGTGCCAATGCCTGCGATGTTCATCAAGATGCGGGCAGGGCCATGCGCTGCAGTGGCTTTGGCCAATGCAGCTTGCACGCTCTCGGTGTTGGTGATGTCGCATTGGCAGGCAATGCCACCAATGTCGGCGGCGACTTTTTCTGCCAGTTCTAAGTTGACATCGATCACGGCAACTTTGGCGCCGAGCCGAGCCAACTCGCGAGCGGTGGCTTCACCGAGGCCCGATGCGCCGCCTGTGACTAAAACGGCTTGTCCTTGAATGTCCATGTGCATGTTCCTTTTATTGCGGCAGCAAGATGTGTGGGGCTGTGCCTTCGTGCAGGGCTTGCACCAAAGCATCGCGGTGTTTGAGCACGGCGCGTTGGTTGATGGATCCTTTGTCGGTCACTTCACCTTTGTCGATAGAAGGTGGTTCACTCAGCAACACCGCACGTGCAACGCGTGAGGCACTGCCTGTAGCGGTTTCTGCCAAGTGATTCAACACCCCTTGAAAGTGCGCCAACACAGGTGCACTGCTCAGCACATCAGCCAAGCTGGCGCTTGCATCCAAACCGCTCAGTTTGCGCACAGCTGCTGTGGGGAAAATCATGGCGCCCACTTCTTTGCGGTTCAAGCCGGTGACGACCACGTCTTGGATGTAAGGGGCGCCTGCGCCAATGACTTTGGCGCGCAATGGGCCCACGCTCACAAAGGTACCTGTGGCGAGTTTGAAATCTTCTGCAATGCGGCCATCAAACCTCAGGCCTTGGTGCACATCGTCTTCGTCAATCCATTTCACCGCATCGCCTGTGCAGAAGAAACCTTCTTCGTCAAAGTGCTCATGCGTTTCTTCTGGGGCGCGCCAGTAGCCAGGGGTGATGTTGGGGCCTTTGTAGCGAATTTCGATTTTGTCCCCGTCTGGAATGAGCTTGATTTCCAAACCCGGGGTGGGCACACCAAGGTCAGCGGTTTTCACATGTGGGTTGGTGACAAACAAGGCGAAGGGGCCCGACTCTGTCATGCCTAGGCCTGTGGTCATGGCAATGCGTTCGCCCACTTCACGTTCCTGGCTGGCATACAGGCTGTCCCAAATGGGCTGAGCCATGGCAGCACCGGCATAGAAAAACATGCCCACACGGCTGAGCAAGTTTTTGCGCAGCGCATCGTCAGTTTGCATGGCGTTGGCAATGGCTTCAAAGCCGGTGGGGACGTTGAAGTAAACGGTGGGCGCAATCTCGCGCAAGTTGCGCAGGGTTTCGTTGATCAGTGCTGGCGTGGGTTTGCCATCATCGATGTACAGCGTGCCGCCGTTGTAGATGACCATGCCAAAGTTGTGGTTGCCGCCGAAGGTGTGGTTCCATGGCAGCCAGTCGATCAGTACAGGTGGCTGCTCTGCCAACAAAGGCATGGACTGGCACATCTGTTGTTGGTTGGCGCACCACATGCGGTTGGTGTTCATCACGGCCTTGGGCATCTTGGTAGAGCCCGAGGTGAACAAGAATTTGGCGATGGTGTCAGGCCCCGTGGCTTGCATGGCTGCATCCACTGCGGGTGTGATGGGGGTGGCCAAGAGGTCTGCAAATGAGGTGTTGGTGTGGCCTTCAGCCGAGCCATGTGTCAGCACCACTTCCACATCAGCGGGCACAGCCGTTTGAATGGCTTTGCCATAGCGCGCGGCATCGGCCGCAAACACCAAGCCGGGTGTGAGCGTGCTCAAGATGTGGCGGAGTTTGTCGTAGTCTTGGCTGATGGTGGAGTAGGCAGGCGACGCAGGGCAATACGGCACACCGGCCACCATGCAACCCAAAGCCATCAAGGCGTGTCCAAGGTCGTTTTCAGACAAGATGACCACAGGGCGGTCAGCACTCAGGCCGCGGTTAATCAAGCCCTGTGCAATGTGCCGAGCCGAATCAAGCGCTTGCGCGAAGCTGATGTGTTGCCAGTCGCCAGAGGTGCCATCTGCATTTTTGGCGCGGCGGGCAAACAAGGTTTGCGTTGGTTTTTCTTTGGCCCAGTGCACCAAGTGGTCGGTCATGCGCTCGGGGTAGGGGGCCAGTGCTTGGTCTGCCACCATGTAGCGAATGCCGTTTTGACCTTCACGCATCTTCACGCGTGTGACGCCAAACTTCATGGGGCGAAATTTCACTGCAGTCATGGTTTGTCTCCGGTTACGGCTTTGATCAGCTCTTTTGAACCTTGGCTGCGCGGCCTTCAAGGAAGTCACGCACACGTTGCTTGGCTTCGGGGGCTGCTTGAGCAATGGCAGACATCATGGATTCGGTGATGAAGCCTTGGTCTGCTGGCTGTTCGGCAATGCGCGGCAAGACGTTCATCAAGGCATAGTTGGTGAGTGGAGCATTGCTGCCAATGCGTTGTGCCAGCTCAAATGCTTTGTCAAACGATGTGCCGGTGGGCACGAGGTATTGCGCAAAGCCTGCACGTTCGCCATCGACGGCGTTGTAGACGCGACCGGTCATCATCATGTCGGTCATGCGTGCCACGCCAATCAAGCGAGGAATGCGTACCGCGCCACCGCCGCCGACAAAAATACCGCGTGTGCCTTCAGGCAGTGCATAAAAAGTGCTTTCGTCCGCCACGCGGATGTGACACGCGCTGGCCAGTTCCAAGCCGCCGCCCACCACCGCACCATGCAAGGCTGCCACCACAGGCACTGGGCCGTATTGCAAACGCTCTAAGGCGTAGTGCCATGAGCGTGAGTGGTGCATGCCTTGGCCTGCATCGCGCTCTTTCAAGTCGCTCAAATCTAGGCCAGCGCAGAAGTGATCCCCATCACCTGCGATGACCGCAGCCTTGGTGTTGTCGGGGAGGTTTTCAAAGATGTGACGCAATGAGGCAATCAAGGCATCGTTCAATGCGTTGCGTTTGGTAGGACGCGTCAAACGGATGACTGCGATGTCGCCGCGCATTTCAAAGTGGATGTCTGGGTTGGTGTTCATGGTCGGGTTTGCTCTCGGTTGCGTTGTTTCTGAAAAGGAATTATGGTTATGTTCAATAACTAAATAATCAGGACTTACCCTAGACCTAGGGCAAAATCAAAAACACTTTGGAGATTGACCATGGATTACAAAAACCTCGTTGCCATCGACATCCACACCCACGCTGAGGTGAGCTGTCGTAACCCGTTTGACAACTACGGCGAGGAGTACGACCGAGCCGCCGACAAATACTTTGGCTCTAGCCATCGCCCCACGATTGACGAAACGGTGGCGTACTACCGCGAACACCAAATGGGCTTGGTCATGTTCACGGTGGACAGCGAATCACAAACAGGTCGCCGTCGCATCTCGAATGAAGAAATTGCAGATGCGGCCAAAAAGAACAGCGACATGATGGTGGCCTTTGCCAGCATCGACCCGCACAAAGGCAAGATGGGCGCCCGCGAAGCCGAGCGTCTGATCAAAGAAGACGGCATCAAGGGCTTCAAGTTTCACCCCACGGTGCAGGGCTACCACCCCTACGACAAGATGGCTTGGCCCATCTATGAAGTGATCAACCATTACAAGCTGCCCGCCATCTTCCACACGGGGCACAGCGGCATTGGCAGCGGTATGCGTTGTGGTGGTGGTTTGCGTTTGGCTTATAGCAACCCCATGCATTTGGATGATGTGGCGATTGACTGGCCCGACATGCAAATCGTCATGGCGCATCCCAGTTTCCCTTGGCAAGACGAGGCGCTTTCGGTGGCCACGCACAAGCCCAATGTGTGGATTGACCTCTCAGGTTGGAGCCCCAAGTACTTTCCGAAGCAGCTCATTCAATACGCGAACACTCTGCTGAAAGACCGCGTGTTGTTTGGCAGTGACTACCCATTGATCACGCCCGAACGCTGGATGAAAGACTTTGAAGTGGCAGGCTTCAAGCCTGAGGTGATGCCTGGCATTTTGAAAGACAACGCTGTGCGTTTGTTGGGCTTGGCCTGATGGTTTTCGGGCAGCCCTGTTCGCGCGGGATAATCTGCCCATGACCTTGATTTCAATTCTTGTCGGCACACTCGTCGCTGGCATGGGCAGTGTGTGGCTGGCAGCCTTGTTGGCCTATGCACTGCTGTCGCGTTTCACCCAACATTTACTCAGTCTTGCCGCAGGTGCGCTGCTGGCAACGGCTTTCACACGCTTGTTGCCCGAGGCATTTGAGCTCTCGGTAGAAGCGGGGGTGTCCGCACAGGCACTATTTGGCGCATTGCTGGTGGGCTTGGTGTTTTTCTTTTTGCTCGACAAGGCTGAGCTGTGGCACCACGGTCATGAGCACGGGCATGATCACGCACCGGCACTCAATGCGAATGGTCACGATCATTCACATGATCATGACCATTCGCATGACGAAGCCACGCACGCTCACCATGCGAGCGCCCCCCACACACACGAAACACATCACCACCATGGGCATAGCCACCACACGGGTGGCTGGGCGGTATTGCTAGGCGACAGCGTGCACGCGTTTGGCGATGGCATCTTGATTGCCGCCGCGTTTGTGGCGGACCCACGTTTGGGTATCGCTGCTGCACTGGCTGTGATGGCGCACGAAGTGCCGCATCATGTGGGCGACTTGGTTGTGTTGCGTCAAACCCTCAGTAACCCACGTGCTGCTTTGTTCAAGCTCACACTCGCAGGTGGGGTGACAGCCATTGGCGGATTGGTGGGCTATTTGCTCGTTGGCGCACTGCACGAGTATTTGCCGTTCTTTTTGGTGGTGGCTGCTAGCAGCTTTATTTATGTGGCGCTGGCTGATTTGATTCCGCAGTTACAAAAGCGGTTAAGCCCGCGCGAAACAGCCGCCCAAGTGGCTTGGTTGTTTGCAGGCATTGCCCTTGTCGCCGCTTTGGGCGAGTGGGCGCAACACTAATTTAAGATTTTTCGCAGGGCAGGCCGGGCGTGTTGCACCACTCGCTCCAGCTGCCTGCATACAGCGCGGTGCGGCCTAAGCCAGCGACTTCCATGGCCAGCACATTGGGTACGGCACTCACGCCGCTGCCGCAGTGGTGCACCACGGTTTCTGCTTTGGCGTTGCCCAGCAGGGCGGCAAATTCAGCACGCAATTCATCTGCACTTTTGAAGAAGCCATCGGCATTGAGGTTGGTGTTGAACGGACGGTTCAGTGCGCCTGGGATGTGGCCCGCGACTGGGTCGAGTGGCTCTACCTCACCGCGATAGCGCGGTGCACCGCGTGCGTCGACGATGGTTTGAGTGTCGTCGCCCAAATGCGCAGACACGGTGGCGGTGTTCACCAATTTCACCAGTGGCTCACGCAAGGCAAAGTTGCCTGCTGCTTGTGTGGCACGGGTCGTGGCTGTTGCGTCGCCCGAAGCTACAGAGCCACCCGCAGCTACCCACGCCTGAAAGCCACCATCGAGCACCGCCACGGCTTCATGGCCGCACCACTTGAGCATCCACCACAAGCGGCCACAGTAGTTCATACCGTTGCGGTCATACACCACCACTTGGGTGTCGTTGTTCACGCCCACGCTTTGCAACCACGCTGCAAACACCTCACGTTGTGGCAGAGGGTGGCGTCCACCGTTCACGCGTTTTGACGCATCGTGTGTCGCCAGGTGAAGGTCCAGGTCAGCGTGTTGTGCACCTGCAATGTGTTGCTCTGCAAACTGCGCGTGGCCTGCCGGTGGGTTCATCAAATCGAAGGTGCAGTCAAACACGGCCAACGGAGTGCCGTTGGCTTGCAAGGTTTGGAGCTGCGCAACAGAGATGAGCGTGGTGAACATGATGGTTTCCTTCAAGGCTTCAAAGCGTCACGAATGATGGTTGGTGCTTAGTGTTCTTCTGCGGGTGCACTAGGCGCAGCGCGTGCGCGCAGCAAAGTAGCAGCCATACCGCTGACGGTGATGAGTGCCATGCCCGCCCAGCCGATGAGGGGGATGTCATCACCGAACAGCAACAAGCTGTACAGCGCGGCAAACACAATGCCCGAGTATTGCAAGTTGGCCACCACCAGCGTGGCACCGTGGCTGTAGGCGCGGGTCATGCACAGCTGACCGAGCGAGGCAAAAATACCTACGGGGATGAGCCACACTGCGTGCTCCCACTCCCAAGTCGAGACACCCATGAAGGCCATGCCTGCCAGCCCCGCCACGATGGTGCCGATGGCGAAGTAAAACACAGTGCGTGTTTCGGGCTCGCCTATGCGTCCCAATGCAGTGACTTGCATGTAGGCAAAGGCCGCGCAAAAACCAGACATCAGTCCAATCAGACCAGCATAAATTTGATCTTGTGCCATGGTGGGGCGCAGCACCATGATCACGCCCGCAAAACCTGCCATGACGGTGAGTGCCAAGGGGCCTTGTGACCAAGGGCTTTGGCCTTCACTCGGTTTCCAGTTGATGAGCGAGCCGCCCACGATGAACGCCGCAATCCAAACGCTGCTCATGTAGTTGAGCGTCATGGCGGTGGCCAAGGGCAATTTGGAGATGGCGTAAAACCAGGCACTTAACGATGACACGCCAATGATGGAACGCCACACATGCATGCCCACGTATTGGGTGCGTAAAGAGATGTTTTGTTGCCGCGCAATGACGGCTAAGAAAATAAAACCCACCACGCCTCGGTAGAACACAAGCTCTGCCGAATTGAAGTGGGCAGAGCCGTATTTGACGCAAACCCCCATGGTGGCAAAAAAGGCTGCACCCAGCAGCATCCACAGGGCTTGCATCTGTCCAGCTTAGCTTTGTGCGAAGTTGAGTTTGCCGCGGTACCACTCATGGAAGTGCTGCATGCCGTCTTCCATGGGGCTTTGGTAAGGGCCGACTTCGTTGTCACCACGGTCCATCAATGCCTTGCGACCGGCGTCCATGCGTTCGGCAATTTCGTCGTCCTCGATGCAGGTTTCCATGTAGGCCGCACGCTGGGCTTCGACGAATTCGCGTTCGAAGGCGACGATTTCTTCTGGGTAATAAAACTCCACCATGTTCAGCGTTTTGGTAGGGCTGATGGGGTGCAGCGTAGACACGGTCAGCACATGCGGGTACCACTCCACCATGATGTGGGGGTAGTAAGTGAGCCAAATCGCACCACGTTCGGGCAATGCGCCGTTGCGGTAGTTCAGCAACACGTCGTGCCATTTTTTGTACACATCAGAGCCCGGCTTGCCAAAGGTGTTGGCCACGCCCACAGTTTGTACTGAGTACTCGGGCTTGAATTCCCATTGCAAGTCGTCGCAGGTGACGAAGTTGCCAAGGCCCGGGTGGAATGGGCCGACGTGGTAGTCCTCGAGGTAGACCTCGATGAAAGTTTTCCAGTTGTAGTTGCACTCGTGCAGCTCGACGTGGTCAAGGGCATAGCCATCAAAGTTGAGGTCTTTGGCAGGGCCCATGCCCGCGAGGTCGGCCAAGATGTCGCGGCCATTGTCTTCAAACAGCATGCCGTTCCACTCGCGCAACTTGTAGTTGTTGAGGTTCAGACAGGGGTCGTGCGCAAAGTGAGGTGCGCCAAGTAGTTCACCGGAAGGTGCATACGTCCAACGGTGCAAGGGGCACACGATGTTGCCGCCCGCAGAACCCGGGGCTTGGGTGTTGAGTGAGCCACGACCCTTGAGCATCACCGCTTGGCGGTGGCGGCAAACGTTGGATACCAGTTCTACGCCACTGGCCGAGCGCACAAGCGCACGCCCTTCGCCTTCATGCGGCAAAGCGTAGTAGTCGCCCACATTGGGCACGGCAAGCTGGTGGCCCACATAACGGGGCCCTTGCTGGAAGATGGTCTCCAGTTCGCGCTGGAAAAGCGCTTGATCGAAATAACTGGTAACTGGTAGTTGGGCTTGCGCCTGCTGCAGTTGAAGACTTAAATCAGACATGGGTGACCTGACCTAAAGACTCCCCACAGGGAGATAAGTGGACAAAAATAAATCGGCCCGAAGGTCGATTGAAGGAAGCCCATTGTACCCATGGGGCCAAACTTTGCCCCGCATGCAGCCTAAAATGACAGGCTATTTGACCCACCTCAAAACGGATATCCGCACACCATGCCCAAGGCCAAAACTACCCCAAGCGGCGCAGACACTGCGCCCGTCAGCTATGAGGCTGCTTTGAAAGAGCTAGAAGGCTTGGTGCAACAAATGGAGTCGGGTCAATTGCCTTTGTCCGATTTGTTGTCGGGTTATCAACGCGGCGCAGAACTTTTGGGTTACTGCCGTGCGCAGTTGGATGC
>JACCDR011890315.1_pt1 | contig 10588 bp, 13 predicted proteins | sample 7446431 | NCBI WGS metagenome assembly JACCDR01 (sample SAMN15323443, study PRJNA562643) | freshwater metagenome | isolation source: river surface water | place: USA:Blue River Watershed | collected 2017-08-17 | reverse complement strand
TCGACGCGCTGTGGGCGCAGTGGGAGGCCAACCGGCAGGCGGCTCTCGCCGGCGGTAGCGACTTCGGGCCGGGGCCCGGGTTCCTGCCGTGGCCGAGCTCGCCGGGGGCGTCGCGTGGCGACTCCGGCGTGTGGAAGAACATCGTCGAGCTGATCCGCTCGACAGGGCCGCTGAGTGGATCTTTTGGGAACGCGTACAGGCACGGTGATCCGCTGTGGCACGGGTGTGTCCCGATGGACACGCAGGTACTCACCCGGCGCGGGTGGGTTGCGTACCCGGATGTGCGGGTCGGCGTCGACGAGACCGTCGGCTACAACCCGGCGACGGGGCGGTCGGAGTGGACGCGCATCGTCGGCCTGCGCCACTACGACGCCGCTCCACTGTGGACGGTCACGGATGGTGCGGGCTGGACCGTCGAGGTGACGCCGGGCCACCGGTGGTTGACCGAGGACGGGCTGATCGAGACCCGCCACCTCGACGGCGAGTCGACGATCCGGCTGTCGACGACGCTCGCGCACGACGTCGCCAACAGCGTCGCGGTGTCGCAGGCACGCCTGCGGGACTGGGACAGCGGCGTGCGTGGCGTGCACGGCGTCAGCGAGCGCCGGGCCGAGGTGTTCTGTCCGACGACCGAGCTCGGCACCTGGACCGCCCGTCAGGGCGCAGAGGTGTTCCTGACCGGTAACAGCGGTCGGGCGGTCGACTGGATGGGCTACAACCAGGACGCGCTCGCGCAGTTCCTGGCGGCCCGTCGTCCGCTGGAGTTGATCCACAGGACGAACAGCCGGGACTACGCCTACACGCGCGGCGTGAACAAGGGATCTTTCAACAACCAGTTGATGCAAGATCATCGCAATCATATTCACATCGCGATGCGTCACGGTGGCCTGGTCGGAGCGCTCGCCCAGCGGTGGGTCATGGACCAGGGCGGCTGGCTCGAAACCGGCTGGAACCCGCCGATCTACAACGGCACCAACGGCCCGGAGGCCGTCCTGTCGCCGAGCCAGTGGCGGTCGATCGACCTGATGGTCCGCCAGAACGCCACCGGCGGCCCCCGGACGATCAACAACTTCACGTTCCGGGACACGACCCTCACACCGGGCAAGCTCCGCGCGCTCAACGACGCCGAGGCGGCGTACGCGCGGGTCGGCCGTGCCCGCTGACAGCAGTTCCCTTTCGTCCGCGGCGTCGTCCAGGGGGTGAGCCTTGACCGACCCCCTGGACGGCAACGCCGGCACGATGCTGGCCACGTTCATCGACCCCAGCGGTGTCGAGTGGCCGCTGACGAACATCTCCGACGACGTCGGATGGTTCACCACGCAGGACATCTCCGGGTGGGGCGCGCCGACGTTCGAGTACACCCTCGACCCCGTCCCGGCCGGCGGGGACATGGTGCGGTTCATCCGCACCGAGGCCGCCCGGATCGTGTGGCCGATGCACATCTGGGGCGACACGTACGAGGAGTTCACCGACCGGTTCCGGCTGCTGCGGCAGGCCGTCATGTCGACGGTCCACCTGAACACCTCGGGCATCCTGCGTGTCGCCCGGCCCGACGCGACCGCCCGCGAGATCGACGTGTTCTACGAGGCCGGGTTCGAGGGACAGGGCGGCGAGAACTGGATCAGCGCCAACCCGGTAATCACGTTCCTGGCGCCGAACTCGTACTGGCGGTCGACGACGGCCATCGAGATCCAGCGCGAGTACATCGGGTCCAGCCAGAGCTTCCTCAACCCGTTCATGACGCTGTCGTCAGGGCAGATCCTCGGCGAGAGCACCGTCAACAACCCCGGCGACGTCCCGGCGTACCCGGAGTGGCACCTGACCGGGCCCATGTCGTCGCTGACCGCGACGAACCACCGCACCGGTCACGAGTTCATCCTGTCGTACTCGCTGCTCGCCGGCGAGACGGCCACGATCACCACCGAGCGGCCGACGGTCCGTGGCCCGCTCGGCCAGAACATCGTGTCGTCGCTGAACTGGCCCGACGCGTACCTGTGGTCGTTACTGCCCGGCGACAACGACGTGGAGTTCTCCGCCGGCGGCCCCGGCACCGGCACGAAGGTGGTCCTGTCGTTCCACTCCCGCTTCAACGGCGTCTGACCCCGGGGAGCGCGACGTGATCGAGATCCGGCCGGACAAGTTCACCCTGCTCATCACCGACGCCAACCTGGAGGTCCTCGGCGACCCGATCACCTGCTGGACGTCGCTGGACTGCACGCTGCGGTTCAACGAACCCGGCTCGGGCTTCTTCAAGTCGCCGGCGTACCCGTGGCTGCGCGAGCAGATCATCCCCGGCGCGCGGGTCGTGGTGAACCGGCACACCTGGGACGGGCCGGGCTCGGGGATCGTCATGGCCGGCCCGATCGAGAAGTACATCGACGAACGGTCCGACAACGGCGAGAACGCCGGCGACGGCAAGATCACCGTCAACTTCAGCGACGACCTGGCCAAGGTCGTGGCCAGGCTGGTCTACCCGAACCCGGCACAGACGCCGTCGGCCCAGACGACCGACGCCTGGACCTACACCGGCAACGCCGAGCTCGCGCTGCGCGAGGTCGTAAACAAGAACGCCGGCCCCGGCGCGCTCGCCAACCGGCAGATCCCGCAACTGGTCCTCGGCTCGCTGGCCTCCGTCGGTAGCAGCGTCACGGTCACGTCGCAGCGGATGCAGCCGCTCGGCGAGGTCGCCCGGCAGATCGCGCAGGTCGGTGGCGGCCTCGGGTTCCGCACCCGCCAGGTCGGCGACCAGATCGTGTTCGAGGTGTACGCCCCACCGGACAAGTCAGACAACGTCCGGTTCTCGTTCGCGCTGAACAACATGAAGTACATCGCCTACGAGGTGACCGCGCCGAAGGCGACCACGGTCATCGCCGGCGGCCAGGGCGAGGCCGCCGACCGGAACCTGCACGAACGCAACAACTCCGCCGAGGAGGCCGTCTGGGGCCGGTACGAGGCGCTCGCCTCGACCGCCGGCGGCGACGCCACCGCGGCGCAGGACACCGGCGACCGGATGCTCGCCGAGTCCGCCGCCACCGTGCGGATCCCGTCGAACGTCGCCGACTCCCCCGACCAGCGCTACGGCATCGACTACGAGCTCGGCGACATCGTCGCCGTCGAGTCGCGGCCCGGGCAGCAGATCCTCGACGTCATCCGCACGGTGCACCTGCAGGCCTGGCCGACCGCCGGGTCGATCTTCGCGCCGTTCGTCGGTGACCAGTCGGCGCAGACGACCCCGCTGTGGGCCAAGCGGCTACGCGAGCTCGAGGAGCGGCTGGGCACCCTCGAACGCGTCGTCAAGCCGGCCGTCCCCTGATCCCCTCGCGCGCATACGCGTGACCCGCTCGACCGCCGGGGCCTCCGGCAGAACAGGAGGCCGCGATGGCCGAATCCTCGTGGCCATCGGTCGCCGGCAGCCGCGTCGTCACCGACGACCAGTTCGAGTTGATGAGCGTCCCCTGGTCGCCGGACGGCGTCGAGGGGACGCTGACCCAGACACCGGTGTTCGGCGACTCGTCGGGCCGGCAGGTCAAGGTCCGCGCCGGCGTCGAGGCGATCGTCGGTGGGCACGGCTACACGTCCGGTCCCACCGACGTGATCAAGGCGGTCTCCGCGAACGCGTCCGGCTCGACCCGCATCGACGCCGTGGTGCTGCAGCTGGACCGGACCACGTGGGCGGTCACCAGCGTGGTGAAGGCCGGTACCCCCGGCGCGGGCGTGCCGCCGGCGCTGACCCGTAACACCCGCGGCTCGTCGGCCGGGGTGTGGGAGATCCCGGTCGCGATGGTGTCGGTCGCCAACGGCGCGGCGACGATCAGCGCGGCCAACGTCACCGACATCGCCTGGTACGTCGTCGGGGACATGGTGTCGACGACGTCGACGAACCCGCTGCAGCCACCGGCGACGGACTACACCCGGATGCGGCACAGCGACACCGGCATCGAGTACACCTCGGTCGCCGGCGCCTGGCGGCGCTCGCCGTGGTCGGTCGCGTGGGGCATCATCGGCGGCCGCCGGTACAACAACAACACCCAGGTCGCCGGGCCGATCGGCACCAGCGAGGCGCTGGGCAACATGTCCTCGAACAGTGTCAGCTTGATCGCCGACCGCAGGTACCGGATCACCGCCCGGTTCCAGCTCATGGCCGACGGCACCAACCGTACGTTCACGGCGCGGCTGCGCGAGACCAACCTCGCCGGCGCCGTCGCCGCGGCGTGGCAGCAGTGCGTCCCCGACTCCGGGTGGAACACCTACTACGAACTCAGCAACGAGATCGTCGCCACGGCCACCACCTCGAAGACCTACGTCCTGACCGTGCAGACCGACGGCGGCCTGGTCAACGTGAACACGGGCACCGCGTCCTACCCGACCGGCATCTGGGTCGAGGACGTCGGGCCGGCCGTTCCGAGCGTCGTCACGATCACTCCGTGACCCGCCACCGACACCAAAGGAGGGCACATTGCCGCACGCCCACGGGGACCCTCTCGACGCGATCAACCTGATCGCCAACGTCACCATCTTCCTCGGCTACCTGGTGGTTCCGTTCACCGTTCTCGTCCGGATGCCGTTGACCATGTTCGTCAGGGTGTCCGGCGCGCTGTTCTTCCTCACCTGCGGCATCACGCACCTGGCGATGGCGTTCGGGCAGGAACGCCACGACCTGATGGTGTTCAACCATGTGGTCCAGGCCGCGGCCGTGCTGTGCTTCGTCCTGTCGTTCGCGCGGATGGTCGCCGTGGCGTCGACCCGACTCGAGGAGAGACGGAAGGCGGCGAGCGCGGCGCCGGACGCGGGCGGTGCGCGATGACCGCACACGTCCCGCCGCAGCCGGAGGACCAACTGGCCGACGTTCTCGCCGCGCTGCAGGCGCATGTCGACGACGCGCAGATCCACGCCCGCCAAGAGGCGGAGGTGGCCAAGAGCGACCGGTCGAACCGGTTCACGCTGCTGTACGTGCACGCGTTCTTCGCGATCCTCGTCGCGCCGCTGTGCGTGTGGCACGGCATCGTGACAGGCCTGTCCGGCCCGTCGTGGTCGGTGGCCCGGGCCATCCCCGGCGTGCCGTACTCGATCGGAACGGTGCTGTTCGCCGGCGGTGTCATCCTGGCGCTGGCAACCGCGGCCCGGTCCCGGGCATGGATCATCGCCGGACTCGCGGCGATCCTGTCCTGGTACGTCATCATCGCGCTGACGTTCTCCGGCGCCGTGGTGCTGTGGCTCGACGCCGGCGCACCACTGGCCCGGCAGCAGGTCCCCGCCACCTACGCGGTGCTCGTCTACGCCGGGTACGCAGCGATCCTCGGCATCCACCTGCGAACCGTGGTGCGGGCAGTCCGGGACCTGCCCGGACCGTGAAGCTCGACCCGACCACCGCCGGGCTGGTCGGAACCCTGTCGGCGGCGATCATCGCCGCGATCAGCGGGTGGGTGGTCCGCCGCGCGAACCGGCGCGTGGACGCCGCCACCGTGCGCCGCACCGAGGCCGAAGCGGCCTCGATCGAGGTCAAGACCGCGCGGGAGCTGCTCGCCGACGTGAAGACGTCCATGGCCGAACGCCTCGCCGAGCAGCGCACCGACTACGAGCAACGGATCACCGCGCTGCGGGAACGGCACGATTCGGAGATCAAGGCGCTGAACGAGCGGATGAGCGGCCTGGAGGACCGGTCGACCAGGATGCTCGCCGCGATCCTGGCGCACGTGCCGTGGGACGCCGACGCCCTCGCCGAGGTCCGCCGTATCCGGCCGGAGTGGCCGAGCCCACCACCGATCGACAGATACTGAGGCGCCGATGACGAATCCAGACGACCCGCTGGCGCGGCTGGAAAAGGTCCTGTCGTCGCCGCCACCACATGCTGTCGACGAGCTCAACCGGGCCGGATCGGCGCTGCGGACCTCGCTGTGGACGGTGCTGATCGCGCTGGTCATGGCGGGGGCGGTCGTGGTCGTCGCCGGGACAGCGGCGTACCTCGGCGCCGATTACGCCGTGCGGCAGGCAGCCCAGGGCGACGAGGACATCCGCCGGGACCAGGCCGAGGCGCGGGCCCGCCGTGATGCGCAGATCGCGCAGACCCAGGCCGTCCTGGAGGAGTACCGGCGGCAGCAGTGCGCGATCACGAACGCCCTGCCGAAGCCGCTGACGGCGGAGATCGTCAACCTGCGCAGACTGCTGCGGTGTGATGCCAACCCGCCGACGCCAGTCGGTCCACCGTCGCCGGGGCAGAGCCCGTTGCCGGTTCCGTCGGTCCGACCCTCGTGATAGGAGCAAGTCCGTGAACGACACAGAGATGTGGGGCCTCGTCGTCGGGTTCCTGTCGGCGACGTTCCTGCTGCCCATCGTGCAGCAGCCGTCGTGGCCGTCCCACGTACGCACGGCGGTGACGTTCGGCTGGTGCATCATCGCCTCGATCGGCACGGCCTACCTCACCGGCGCGTTCGCCTTGGCGGTCGACGTGCGCAGCTGGGCGACGGCGTTCCTGACGGTGTTCGTCGGTGCCATCACCGGCTACAAGGGCTTCGCGAAGCCGATGGGCGTGGCCCCGGCGATCGAGCGCGCCACGTCGCCGAAGGCCTCTCCCGATCCCCGCTGACCGTGCCCTGACCTGATGCTGCGCCGTCCTGTTTCCCCGCCGGAGCGCCCACGCCACGCCCACCCGGGTGTGGCGTGGGCGTTTCCGTCGTCCCCGGCCGCGTTACCCTTCGCACATGGTCGGTCACGCCCCGGCGCGGGAGTTGCGTTCGCGCACCGCGCCCATCGAGGCGCAGCTGCTCGCCAGCCGGCGCGAGTGCCGGATCCTGCGCGCCCAGAACGACGTGCTGGCGCTCGTGGTGCGCTACCTCACCGGCCCATCCGACGCCGGGCAGGCGCTCACTGCTGTGCCGGCTGCTCCGTCAGCGAGCGGACCAGGTCCCTGACGGCCGGCTCACCGAACTGGGTGTCGACGGGGATGTCGGGGTTCTTCTCCGTCCCGGTGGTGTTCCAGAAGATGTAGCGGCGGCACCGCTGCCCGGTCGGGTCGCTCATCAGCCACTCAGCTTCGCGGCGGATCGCCGCGGCGCGGCGCTGGTGCTCGCTGTCGGTGATGAAGCCGCGTTCGGACACACCCCAGGGCCTGCCGGCGACGACGTACTCCATCCACCGCTGCCAGCCGGGATGCTCGGGCAGGATCATGTCAACGGGGGTCGACTGGCCGGAGTAGATGTCGATGGTGTGCAGGTCCGCCTCGACACCCTGCCAGTGCTCCGGCTCGGACGTCCAGCCCTTCACCGTCCCCTCGGTGCGGCCGGGCAGCCACTGGTAGGCCATCGCCGCGTAGATCAGCGGCACGGTCTCGTTGGCGGTGCGGAACTGCTCGGCGATGTGGTTGAAGTACTCCGGGAACCGGCCGCGCAGGCCTGCGTCGTTCTCCGGTTCGTGGTGGATGACCAGCTCCGACGGCGGCTGGTCGTGGTGCCAGTCACCGAGCTCGCGGATCCACTCGTCCCACCGGCCGGCGAGGACCTCGTCGACGTCGAGCTTGAGGGAGTACTGCGGGACCATGCCCGCCTGCCACGACGGCCGGCAGACCGCTTCGACCTTCTGCAGCAGACTGCGCGGCCCCCGCAGCACGCCGGAGATGAACGGCCTGGTCAGCACCACGCCGGGAAAGGTCTCCTTCACCGTCGCCGGTGGGCGGCTGTCGTGGACGCCGACCCGTAGCGGCCAGACCCGCGGCCCCGGCTCGGGTTTCGGCGCGGGCTCGGGGGCGCCCGGCGGCGGGTAGTAGGTGATCGTGGTGGTGATGCGGGCCCCGTCGGGAAACTCGACGGTCTCGCTGTCGGTGTAGGCGATCATCGGTGGTCCCCCGGTCAGATACTCAGCCGCGCCATCGTGCGGGCGCCGAAGACGCCGTCGGCAGTGAGGTCGCCGGCGGCCTGCTGGGTAGCGCGGGTGGCCGCCTTGGACCGGGCGCCGAACACGCCGTCGACGGTGAGGGTGTGACCGTGCACGTTGAGCAGCGCCTGCGCGATCGCCGCCCACGTCTTCGGGCCGACGACGCCGTCGACGCCGAGCTTGTACGTGGACTGGAAGGCACGCACCCAGGCGATCGTGCGGGTGCCGGCGATGCCGTCGACGGCCAGGCCGGCGCCGAGCTTGTTCGCCGCGCGCTGCAGGACGCGGCCGACGGCGGTGACGGCGCTGCGGTTGAGGCGCACAGTGGCGAACCGGCTGATGCCGCCGCCGGTGCTCGAGCTGCCGGTCGGCGCGCCGCCCTTCGCGTATCCCCACGGCCGGGAGTCGTTCTCGGTGGCGGCGGAGTCGGTGTCCTCGAAGTGGCCGTGCTTGCGGTGGTCGTTGAGGCCGTCGTAGTAGCGGCGGCGCCATCCTTCGCGGCGTAGCGCGATCTGCCGGTCGAAGATCCACAGGTGGGAGCGTGGGTCGGCCTGGAACGTCGCGATCAGGCGCGGCATGTCGGTGCCGTCCTTGTCGACGTCGAGTGCGTGCACGACGCCGCGTGGATTCGCCGAGTGCTTCGTCCTGGGGTAGCCGCGCGAGGCGTGGGCGGCGTCGGAGATCCACCCGTCGGACGCCTTGTCGCGGTTCGGGTTCGCCGTGTTGACCTCGGACCGCAGGACGACCAGGGAGGTCGACAGGCGCGCCATTACCGTGCCCCGGCCTGGTCGTCGGGGACGCCGTCGCCGTCGAGGTCGTTCTCGCGCGTGGCGGTCTCGGCGTCGAGGATCGCGCCGGCCTCGTCGTCGTCGACGAACGCGCCCAGGTAGGCCTCGTGGTTCTCGGGTCCGTCGCCGTCGTGGTCGGCGGCCGCGATGTTCGGGTCGGTCGCGGGTAGCTGTGCGGCCTCGTCCTCGGTGATCTCGTCCCGGTATCCGGCATCGCCTGCAGGTTCGGTCACGGTCCGCTCCCGTCATGAGACGCTACGTAGTCGCATTCTCACGATATCGGGTGGTCCGCCCGTATTTGCCCGCATCGGCGGTAGCATTCGAACGACCCCAACCAGCCGTTCCTCTCACGGGGGAAGCCGGCAGGCACGCGATGGGGGGAGCACGAGGCCCTTGGCCCCCGTGCCGCGCGCCGGCCGGAGAACGGCACCGGACCGCCACGGCGACCGGTGCACACATGGAGACGGGGCCCGCGCCCTGGGGGGAGCGCGGACCCCGTCTCCTTGTCGCGGTCCTTGTTGCGGTCTCGTCGCTGCGTCGTCAGGACTCCGCCGACGGTCCGTCGTTCCACTCGTGGAGCCTGGCGAGCACCGCGTCCACCTCCGGGTCGGGGTGCTTCTCGCGGAGCCGCTCCAGCAGCCCCGGATCGCGCAGCATCGCCGACAGATCGGCGAACATGCGCTGGTCGCCCCACGTCGGCGAAGCGATCCCGACCAGCCACGCCCTGCGCAGCTCCTTCTGCACGCTGCGCCGCGTCGGGAACGCCCGGTACACCTCGCGGGCGTTCATCTGCCCACCGATGCGATAGGTCGGATTGCCGTCGATGCGCTCGACCCACACGCCGGAGGACCGGCCCTCGTCGGATCCGTCCCACCGGTCGTAGTCCATCTGGCCGGGCGCGTACAGGTCGTAGACCGGGCCGATCGTGTACTTGACCGCGCCGGGCTCCTTGCCGGCGTAGTACAGCAGGTTGTCGAGCCAGTCCTTCGTCTCGTCGTCGGCGAACCCGACCACGCAGGCACGGGTCGCCATCGACGGCAGGTCGTCGGTCGCCTCGACGCGCCGGCCCGGCCGGAAGTCGAGCACGACGAAGCCGGCGCCGCCGAGCGCAAACAGCGCCTCGAGCATCCGCTGGTCGCCCTCGACGTCGGCGGCCGGCGCCGTCGGCCAGACCGGGATGCGCTGGGCACGCAGCTTGGCCAGGTCGGCCATGGTGCGCGCCTTGCGCCACCGCCACCGGCCGGCGACCACCGCGAGCGCGGTGGAGATGAAACTGCCCATGATGGGCCTCCTAAAATGGGGGATGGTGAATTGCCGTAACTAACTGGGGTGGGCCTGGGCACTTCGGGAGCCGGGTCGTACCGGTGTCCAGGTTGGTGCCGGTGTTGCCGTCCGGCCAGGTCCACGTCTGGAACCACGTGACGTGGTTGCCGATGTGGTCGTTGACCACCTCGATGCCGCAGTGACGACATATCCGGACGTGGATCTTCGGTTTGGTCCATGAGTGGTTCTGCAGCTTCGGGTTGTAGCGGGGGCCGCTGCCAGCGGCCTTCGCGCTGCTCTTCCCGCCGTTGCTGGGAAGGTCGAGCTGGGCCTGGTCGCTGGCGGGCTGGCGTCGGGCGGCGTCACGGCGCGCCTTGACGATCTCGCCGAACCGGCTGAACGTGATGTGCTGGGCGCCGAGGTGCAGCGCCTCCTGCCGGACCGACTCGGGCACGTCGAAGTGGTCGATGCTGCGGTAGGTGCACTTCGCCTCGTCGCAGCGGCGGACGAGACCCGCGCCGTCCGCGAGGAACGCGGCGAACGCGGCCAGCTCGAGCGGGGTGTCGGCGATCAGGTGCGACCAGAACACGGTGCCGCGGCCGGGCATCTCGCCCATCTTCTGGTAGTTGGCGACGTACACGGTCACGGCGGCCGCCTCGCCACCCGGCGCT
>JACCDR012552251.1_pt1 | contig 10590 bp, 6 predicted proteins | sample 7446431 | NCBI WGS metagenome assembly JACCDR01 (sample SAMN15323443, study PRJNA562643) | freshwater metagenome | isolation source: river surface water | place: USA:Blue River Watershed | collected 2017-08-17 | reverse complement strand
ATCCCACACGTCGTCCTTCAGCTCCACGCCCGCCTTCTTCCGCCCGCGCTGCACCTGTGACTTGAACACCGCCCGCAGCGCGTCCAGCTCCTTCACCACCTTCTCGCGGTCCTCCTCGCTCAGCGGCTGCGTGCTCGGTGCCACCACCTTCTCCGTGCTGCCCGTGCTCGTCAGGTAGGTGAACTTCACCCCCATCAGGTCGTAGTACGCGGACCAGTCCTGGTGCAACACCACCACGCCTATGCTCCCCACGCCGTTGGTCTCCGCCACGGAGTAGATCTTCGACGCCTGCGACGCCACCCAGTAGGCAGCACTTGCGCAGGTGCCCACCACGGCCGCATGCACGGGCTTCACGCTCCTGTACACCGCCGTCGCCAGCTCCTCCGTGCCGTCCACGCGCCCGCCCGGGCTGTCTATCCACAGCAGGATGCTCCCCACGGCAGGGTCGCTGTTCGCCATCGCCAGCGCGGCCGCAACCCCCTGCGTGCCCTTGGTCCAGCCCCACGTGTTCCAGTCGAACTCCGCGTAGCGTGACATCACACCCACGAGGGTGATTATTGCCACCTTGCCACGGATCACATAAGGGGGCCTTTTACCATTGCTGCGAGGCTGGTCGTCATCGCCGTCGAGCCATCCCGCATTCACGCGGTTGCGCTCCTCCGTGGCCGCCTTCGCCATCGCCAGCTCCTCAGCCGAGGGCGCGACAGGCCGCGAGGCCGCGCTGAGGTGCAAGTCCCTCCCGCCTTCCATCGCGTAATACGTCGCGCCTTGTCCGTTCCTGATACTCATCAGGGGCAAATGTGGGAGGCATAAAAGCGAAACGGGCGAAAGCCCCGCCCGTTTCTAAAAAATTTTTAGTTTCCTCTTACTGGATCAGCCCCTTTATCGCGGGCCGCAGCTTCCGCCACGTGTCGCGGTGCACATCGCACGGCACGCCGTTAAACCACCTCGACCTTTCATCCTCCATCGGGTCGCGCCACAGCAGCTCCATCAGCGCCCTCAGCAGGTTCACAGGCTTGTAGTCTCCCCCGTCCCCCGTGTGTTTTGCCGTGAGGTCCACCCACATCTCCCCCCGCAGCTGGTCTTTAGTGGTGTACCCCGGGCTCGCGCTCGTCCTGAGCGCCTTCATCAGCCGGAACCCCGTCAGGGCCTCCAGCAGGTCCACCCACTGCTTGTGGTCCGCGTGGTCGTGCCGCTGCGTCCACTTGACGAACGCGTCCACGCTCCCGCCCGCAAGCTCCCTGTCCATCAGCATCTGCCAGCCGTCCACCTCCACGAGGTAGTACACACCCTGTGCCTCCTCCTTCTTCTCCATCAGCGAGAGGTTCACAGACCTGACCAGCCACAGCAGCCACTCCCGCCCGTTCGCGTCCTTCCACACCAGCGCAGGCTGCGGCGTGGACAACACCTCGCCGCCGTCCTCGGCCTTCAGCTCCTTGTCCTTTTTCTTCACGGCACCCTTCGGCGGCTCCTTGACCCACCCCAGCACGCTCATCAGCGTCGTCGCGGGGGCGCACCACCCGTGCCCCGCGAACACCGCCTTCGCGGGTGCCTTCAGCCGCTTGCCCATGTCCTCAAGCCACCCGTCGGTGATCTCGCTCAGCGGCGGCACCACCACGTCGGCGCGCATGTTGTGCCTCAGCACCTCCACGCCCCCGCCCTCGCGCACCCCGTACATCACGTTCTTGCCCGTCGTGTACACCTGACCGGCCACCATCATGCGGGCGTCGGTCACGCCCACCTCGGTGAACACAGGGGACTCAGGCCACTCGATCCTGCCCCCCTTCATCTCATTGCCTGTATTTTCCATCCGTGCCTAAAAAATTTTTAGTTTTTGCTTATCCAAATGAAGCCTTCCGCTTCTTCCTGTCCAGCTCCGTCTCCGCCCCTTGCAGGTCGCTCAGCACCACGTAAGCCCTCACGGGCGGCATCGACTGCATGCCCTGCTTCACCGCGTCCTGCACGTCCGCCGTGCTCACCGCACCGCCTTGACCCTGCGACCCTCCGGAAGGCACCGCACCGCCCCCCGCGAAATACCCCGCAGGGTAGCCTCTCGGCACACGCGGCACGTAAGCCCCCTCGCGGTTGATCTTCTCCAGCAGCGGGAGCGTCTTGGCGTTCACCGACGCCTTGCGCACGATGAACTCCCCGCCCTCGAACTCGATCGGCTGCTTAGTGGAAGACACCCTTCCCGGTATGCCTCCCTCCGCGTGCGACGGCCCCTGTGCAAGCCCGCCCCGCAACCCGACCTCGCCGCCGTCCTCGAACCGCGCCGGGGCGGTCAGGGTCCTTATCTGCGCTATGCCCGCAGCCACCGCCGCTATGATCGACGCGATCGCCACCAGGTTTCCCGGAAAAGGCACCTTCGCGCCCTCGGTGATCGCCTTTATGGAGTTGGTAACGATCGACACCTGATCGATCAATGCCTGCGCCGCCGCCACCCTTCGGTTGAATGCAAGGGCCCGCTCCTTGCGCGCCTCGTCCTGCTTCAAGGCTTTGTCTAATGCCTCCTGCTCAGCCTTGCGCTCTTTTTCCCTTCTGTCCATCACCTGCTGCACAGCTTTATCCTGTGCTGCCTGCTGCGCGGCGGTTACAGCCTCCATCATCTTTATCCGCTCTATTTCCTGAGCCGCAGCCAAATCCTTTGCTTCTTGTTCAACAGCTGCATTGTAACGGATACGTTCTATCTCCATGTCCGCGTCCTGCGCTTGCAGGTTGCCTATGGCGGTCAAGGCGTCCGCGAACCCTTCCACGGCCTGCTTCTTCAGCTCAACCGTCTTCGCTATGTCGGCCTGCTTGCGCTCCTCCGCAGCCCGCAAGGCCTCCGCGTCCATGTTGTACAAGGCCGCCGTGCGGTCGAACAGCTCCTGCTCCAAGGCTATGCGCTGCTCCGCCGTCAGGTCGGCCACCATCAATGCCTGCTCCGCCGCCTCCTGCTCCGCCGCCAAGGCCGCGCGTGCGTTCGCCGCCGCCAGCTCCTGCCGCTTCAGCGCGTACTCCTCCTGTATGGACTGCCTCAGCTCCAGGGAAGCGCGTGTGCTGCCCTCCACCAACGCGAGCTCGGCCGCCTCCTGCGCGTCCAGCGCCTTGGTCGCCTCAAGGTTCAGCTGCTCCTGCAACGCAAGCGCGGCCTCCTTCCCTGCCTTTATGTAGTCCAGCGTCTCGGCCACAAGCTGCTCAAGATCCTTCTTGGCGTCTTCCGCCCGCTTGGCACGCAGCTGCTCCAGCTTCGCGTCGATGTCCCTGTCAATGGCGTCAAGCAGCACCTTCTGCTCCTCCGCCTTCAGCCTTGCAAATGCCTTGTCCTCCTCAAGCTCACGCTTGCGCGCCGCCCTCAGCTCCTCAAGCCCCGCCTCCGTGCGCTCCCGCAGCACATCCTGCTCGCGCTTCACCATGTCCCGCAGCCGCTGCAATGCCTGCTCGGCCTGCGCCTCCTGCTCCTTGCGCACCCGCCCCCGCTCGGCTGCGGCCTCCTTCATCTGCTTGGCGTTCTCCAGATCCTTCTCGGCCTGCTCCTGATCGAATTTCGCCTGCTCCTCCCTCGACGCGGTTATCGACTTTATGAACTCGTCGTTCACGATCTTAACCTGCTCGGTGAAGGTCTTGCCCGCCAGCAGGCTCTTGTCAAAAGACTTCTTGAAGTTGTCCAGTTCCGCAGCCGTCGCGTTGTACTTCTTGCGCAGCTGCTCCAAGGCGTTGCCCACGTCCCCGAACACCGCCTTCAACTTCTCAAGGTTGTTCAGTTCCTCGTCGGAGGTGCCGAATATGCTGCTTATGAGCTTTATCCCCGAGAACGTAGCCACCGTGTCCGCGAACGACTTCACGCTGTTTATCGCCTCCTTCACGAAGTTCACGATGGCCTCTACCGCGTTGCCCACCGTCTCGAACGCCGCCTTCAGGAACGGGGTCTCTTCGATGAAGTCCGCCACCGCCTCCTTCACCTTCACCAGCACAGACACAGCCAGCGCGACCTTACGCCCCATCTCCACGATCGGCTTGATGAAGAATCCTATCGTCTGCGCCGCGCCCTTCAGCAGCACCTCAAACACGTTCAGCTTTATGCCGGCCGACTCGAACAGCTTCCCGACCTCGGTGAACACCTCCTTCGTGGTCTCGTACAGCTCCTTGAACGGTGCCGTCAGGGCAGGCAGCCCCGACTTCAAGCCTTCCGATATGTAGGCAAGGAAGCCCGTGAACGCCTGCGTGGCATCACGCGCCCCCGAACTGAACTCCTCATAGAAGGTAAGCTGTATGCCCTCTATCGTGGCTTCCAGCTTCTTCAGGTCCCCGTTGAGGTTGTCGTTGTTGATGCGTGCCTGCTCCGCCGCCACCCCGCTCTCCGCCGCCAGCGCGGTCGTCAAGTCGGTGAACCGCTCCCGTGAGGATATCAATGCCTGCGCCGCCGCCACGTTCTCAAGGCCGAACTCCTCGGCAAGGAATTTAACATCCTTCAGGTTGGGCGCCAGTTGCTCCAGCGCAAGCCCTAGGTCGAGCGTCCCGTCCTTTGCCTTGCCCAGCCCGTCCTTTTGCAGCTTTACGAATATGTTCTTCAAGGCGTTGCCCGCGATCTCAGCCTCGAACTTGGACTCGCCCAAGGTCTCAATGGCCGCCACAGCCTCAGCTGTGCTCACCCCCGCGCTCTGCGCCACGGGGCCGAACTTCTTGAAGGCGTCCGTAAGCTCGGGTATCTCCACCGCGCCCAGCTTCGCGCCCGCAGCCAGCAGGTCCACCACCCGTGCCGCCTCGCTCGCGGGCAGCTTCATCTGGTTCAACACCGTGGTCAGGGCGTTCGCGGCCTCGGGCACCTCAAGCCCGGCAGCCTTGGACAGCGTTATCGCCGCCTCCGTCACCTGCACCAATGCCTCCTTGTTGCTCAGCAGCTCGGGCTTGGCCGACGCTATCAGCTTGAAGCTCTCCGCCACGGCGGCCGCCCCCTTGCCCGTCTCCACGCCCAGCCGCTTTGCCTCCTCACGCAGGAACGCGAGGTCTTTCCCCGTCGCCCCCGTGATGGCGGACAGGTTGCTCACGCTCTCCTCGAACGCCCTTCCCACCTTGATCGTGGACGCTAACGCCTGCCCCGCCTTCTCCACCACCGCCGTGATCGAGAACGCCGCAAGGAACTGCGCCCCCACGGCCTTCATCTGCGCCCCCAGCTGCGGGTAGTTGCCCACGTTGCGCTGGAACCGCCCGCTCGCGCCCTCGGCCTTCTTCAGCGTGTCGCTCAGCTCCCGCGCCTCCTTGGTCATCCGCTCGAACGCGGGGTTCACCTGCCCGTCGATCTCGGGGGCGGTGTTGTCCAGCTCGCGGTTCAAGGCGTTCAGGCGTGCGCGGAGGTCGTTTATGCTGCCTTCCGCAGCCTTGGAGGCCTGCGTGCTGCCGCGCAGCGCGGCCTGCTGCGCCTTGATCTTCCCGTCAAGCTCGCCATACTTTTTCGCGAGCTCCGTGTAGGCGGGGTTGGCCTCTCCGTCTATCGTGGACGCCGTGTTGTTGAGCTCGGCCCTCACCTTGGCCAGCTCAGCCCGCAGGTCGTTCAGGCTCCCCGCCGCCGCCTTGGTCTTGCTCCCCCCGGCCTTGTCGGCCATGTCCTCGGCCGCCTTCGCGCCGTCCTTGAACAGCCCCGTCAGCGACTCCACCACCTTTATCAGGTCCTTGGTGGACCCCGTGGCCTTCGATATCTCGGAACTCAGCGCACGGAAGGCCTGCGGGCTCAACTTCCCGATCTCCTTGAGCACGTCGCGGATCTCGCGCAACAGCTTCACCAGCTCCACGCTGTCCTTCGCCGCCTTCTCGGCATCAAGCACGAGCCGCAGCAGGGCTTCCTTTTGGATTTGCGCCAATGTAATGGGGGCGGGTGTCTATCCCGCAACGGCCAAATATAACTGAAATCCCCTGAAAATGGAAAGGCCCGCCGTCATGGCAGGCCTTTCGCATATCAATTTAAACAAGGTGACTGCAAATATACACAATTTCAATCCACCGTGAACAGCTTCCGCGCAGTCCCGCCTTCGACCACCACATATGCCGCGCCGTGCGGGGCTTCCGCAAGCTCCTTGCCCGTCATGTCGATGTAACGGGTGGCTGCGGGCGTGGTGCCTCCTCCTTGGGCAGCCTTGCCTTTAACCAGGCTAAGCGCGTCAAGGTAGCAGTAGGCGGTCTCAAGGTCACCGCCACGTGCCTCGCCCCTGCCCGCGCCCTCTATCCGCAGCGTGACCCATCCTTTATCCAGTTCTACTTCCGCCGTGTGCTTAACCCACGCGGTGTCGGCCACGTCCACGGCCACCACCTCCTGCGCACCCTTCCCGCAGTCCACGGCCACCTTCAGCTTTCCCGTGTACTTGCTCCTTCCGGCCAGCGCGGCGTGCAGCACCAGCGTGTGCCTGCCGCCCTCCGGCACATAAAAGCTCACCTCCATCAGGTCGCGTGCCCCTTCGCAGTCTCCTGCCTGCGTGTACTCAAGCATCAGCCCCGCGTAGGCCTCGCCGTCGTAGGGCATGAGGCTGCCGAACAGGTTCTGCGGCGCACCGTTCCCGGGGGAAGGGCTCTGCGTGTTGAACAGGTCTGCGGTGCCGCCACCGCATGTCTCGGGCGAATACCAGCCCGCAGGCGGTTGGTTGTGCCCCGTAGGGGTGCCCGTCTCAAAAGAGGGGTTGGGGATCAGGTTCTGTTGCGCCTGCGCAAGGCAAGCCATGGTCAAAATCAGTACAAAAGCGTAAAATGTTCTCATAAAATGCAGCTAATTAAGTTCCATCTACTTACAGATGGTATATACCCGCATTTTCCATAAAGGTTCTAAAAATTTTTTAGTTTTTCGTATTTATTACCCTAAAAGCAGCCGCGCCGTCCCCTTTCCCGTGGATGCCGACCAGTCATCCACCCCAAGCAGGAGGTAACGTGCCTGCCCCGTCAGCTCCGACACGATCATAAGGTAGTCCGAGAAGCTCAATTCCTGCGCCTCCAAGGCCTTCAGGAACACCGTCGCCACCAGCACCCTGCCCCGAAGGTTCGCCTCAAGCAGGAATACCCATGCGGTCGTCTCCTGCCCCGGTGCCGTCACCCTCGTGCCCGGCCCGAGGTCGGGGGACTGCGTTATGACCTCAAGGTCTGCGTACCCGATGCCGTCCCGCGTGCCTTGCCACCAGTCCATCAGGTAGGCGTGCGGGTACCACGCCTGCGTGGCCGCGCCGCTGCCGTCCTCGTTGTCGTAAGTCCACCCCACAGGTGTGAACCACCCGAGGTCCGTGTCGTCCTGCAAGCCCTCGTACACCGCTATGCGCGGGTTGAAGTCGAACGATATGAACTGCTCCCTGTCCATGCTCGTCAGGTCGTCAGCCGTCAGCATCTTCTTGGTCATCGACAACCACATCGGCAGGAAGCTCGACCCGCCCCCCGTCATGCCCGTCTGTGACGTGTGCTTGTTCCACCCCTTCTTCTCGTTCACATGCCACGTCGGGGCGTAGGTAGGGTTGCGGTTGTCGTTTTGGCAGGTAGCCAGCTCGTCCGCCACCTGCTCCAGCGAGTACAACTCGATCCCGTTCTCCTCCTTGTACTTGGCCAGCAACGCGTCCGAGCTGTCCTCCTTGTACGCGATCAGGAAGTTCCGGCATGAGTCTCCGTTGAGAGACACCTTCCGCGCCGTACTGCAGTCCACCTTCCCGCTCCAGTCCTGCACCGCGCCTTGCGCCACCGTGCCCGTCCCCGGCTGGTAAGGCGTCACCGTCCTGTTCGCCGCGTCCGTCTTCCAGTACAAGCCTTCGAGGTGCGTCACCCCCGCGATCACGTCCAGCACCGTCAGCGCAGGGTCGATTACCGAGCACAGCGGCACCACGTCCCCGTCGCAGGGGTAGCCCGTCTTGACCGCAGACACAAGGATGTTCCCAGCGCCTGCGCTTATGTCCATGTATATAGGGAACAGGGGGTCCGCCCCGGCCCCCGCCTTGATCTTGATCTTCACCTCGTCGCCCGCCGCGAGGCACGCGGTCCAGCACATCGTCATCCCCGCTATCGCGGAATAGGAGGTCTGCGTGCCCGCCACCTCCGCGCCGTTCAGCTCGAACACCCAGTCCACAGGCTGCGCCAAGGTCATCCCCGCCCCGATCGTGAAGCATATCTCCACCCGCGCAGTGATCGGCTGCGTCCACGTGTCGGAAGCCCAGTTGGGCGTGTTCGTGGTGTTGGATGTGAACCGCAGCAGCGCACCCGGCACAGGCACCCCGCCCGGGGAGTACCTCCGCAAGGTATCCTCAGAGACCGCGTTCCCGTTCAGGCTGTCGGCCTCATCCTGCGTCACCCCCCACTTGCCCCGCGTGAACAGGTGCACAAGCGAGCTGAACCTGTCCGTCTCCGTGTAGGCACCGGCCAGCGTCCACCCCATGTACTCGAACGCCTTGGTCAGCATCCACCGTATGTACATGTGGGGCTTCAGGTCATGACGGGAAATGTAGGTGCTACCGTTGCGCCACCACCCGTAGTGCACAGGGAAGAACACGCACCCCGCGTAGTCCCAAGGGTAGGGCGTCCCCAGCCTTCCCGTCCTGTCCCACGTGTTCACGGGCAGCGTGTCGTCCCACGTGATGCTCCCCAGGTGGTTGAGGTCGCACCACTTCAGCCGTGAGGCCTCCGCCACCCAAAGGAAGTTGCCCCCGGTCAGGTCGCACTCGTAGTCCACCGTCCCGTCCGGGTTGTACACGAAGCCCTCCACCTGCAACACGCCGCTGCCGTTCAGCACGTCCACGCCGTCGATCACCAACCGCGCCGCCAAGTCCACGCCAAGCACCTCCGGCACGTCCACGATGTCCATGCGGTAGCAGTGCCGCAACGCCTTGTTCGTCTGCCTCGTGCCCGCCAGCACCACCCCCTTCGAGAACGGGCTCTGCGGGCTCACCAGCGACTTCAGGTCGTTAGCCTGAAACGTGGTCGTGATGCCCGCCGCGTCACGAAGGTCCGCCCTGAACTCGGTCGCAGGGTCGGCGGGGTTGGCTAGGTACAGGCAGATGTCAGCCATCCTTACTTGTCCTTAAGCACTTTGGCCAACTCCACTAATGCGTCATGCGCGGCCATCAGCAGGGAGGCCGCGAACACCACCGCCGCGCCGTACATCAGCCCCGCACCCACGCACACCACGGCCATTTCGGACTGCCACTCGTGCAGGAGGTAAGAAGCCATCGGGAACGCCGCCCATAGCGAAGGCATGCAGCGGTAGCAGCCAAGGAACGGCTTGCTCCAGTAGGTGCCGAGCCGCCTGTCCAGCCACTCCTTCAATGGCCGCAGGATATAAGGCCTGCCGGCGTCGTCCTTGTAGTTTGCCGCGATCCACACCCCGCAGATGAGCGCGGCGTTCAAGAGGATCATCGTAAGTATCTGTGTGCCCATTCTAAAAAATTTTTAGTTTTTAAACAACCTCTACCCAATCGTCCGCGAACATATCCGTCTGAGAGGCAAGCCATCCTGTCAGGATTTTATCGTCCGCAGTCTTCATGCGGATTGAGGGCAACGCATCGAAAGTGTCCTTGCCGTTGTTCTCAAGTATCTCCCTGAGCTTAGGGTCGTGGATCGCCACCTTGGGTATCGTGCCAGCAGGCAGTAAAAACAAAAACATCCCCTTGCCGTTCCACCCTTCGCGGGCCACCTTCTTGCCTTGCTCAAGGGCTTCAAGAGCTGCACCGAATTTCATATACTATCTGTGTTAAATGTTCGCATTCGTCAATTCCTCACCGTAGGCGAGCTCCAAGGCCACCTGCACATGCGCCTGCTGCCCGGGCTTGATGACCACGTTCCCGCGCTGCATCACCACCCGCCGCGTGATCCACGTGTTGCCGTCCTTGTACTGGTGACGGACGTCGGGGCTCGTCAGCAGCGAGACGAGCCTGTCACGCACCCCGTCCTCCATGGCCTCCATCTGCGTGTACGCCGTGAACGACTCCCCGTACGTGTTACGGAGCTCCTTCCGCCCGCCGCCATTCAGGCAGTCCGCGCAGCCCGTGAACTCCTCCGCCGCCGTCTCCACGCCTTGCAGGGACTTAGGGCCGAGCTGCACATGCTCGTACATCCCGAAGCTGTTCAAGAACACCAGCAGGTTCGCGCACGTGCAATCCCCATCGTAGCTCCACGTCACCTCCTCGTGCGCGTGGCTGTCCGAGTCCCGCTCAAGCTCCACCAGAACGTCGCCCTCGTAACCCGTCGGGAGCAACCCAGCCACCGGCACCTCACGCACCGCCCACCTGTAAGGGCTCACGTTGATGACAAGCGGGCTCGTGATGTCGTTGAACGTCAGCGTCAGCGTGTAGTCCTCCCCCGATACCAGCGCGTACAGGTTCGCGGGCGCGCCCTTGCACCACACCGCGCCGTCCGCCACGTGGTTGAGCCACTTGCTGCCCCGCAGCCCCGCGTAGTCGGGAGAGTAAGGCTCGTACCCCGCCTCTGTGTAGGGGGCGCACCGTGCGGGCAGGAAGTGGAACAGCGGCGACGTGGACCACGGCCCGCCGTTCAGGCTGTACCGCACCACCGACTCCGCCACGCAGGTGTAGCGCAGCTCCTCGCTGCCGTTCGCGGGGTCGGGCAGCACCGTCTCCAGCACCGCCTGCGCCAGCGACT
>JACCDR011123407.1_pt1 | contig 10590 bp, 13 predicted proteins | sample 7446431 | NCBI WGS metagenome assembly JACCDR01 (sample SAMN15323443, study PRJNA562643) | freshwater metagenome | isolation source: river surface water | place: USA:Blue River Watershed | collected 2017-08-17 | reverse complement strand
GTAGGTGTGACGCACGAAGAGGTAACAGACATCACCAAGCAACTGTATGACGAATACGAACGACTGCTTACGGCGTTTCGGCCCGCAACCACCTAGGGACATCCCGGTGCTCACTATCCTAGAATCAGTCGTGTTCGTAGGAGACACCGAATCCGACGAACCGCAGATCAAGAAGCCGACGCTGACGTACTGCCCGCTACTCGAATGGTATCTACTCCAGTCGGACGGCGAGTGTGGGTTCATTTCTTCAGCAGGCTCGATGCTCGCGCGCGCGGAAGTGGGCCCAGCCGCCAACACGGACGGTAACTTCCGAGCCGCGTACGTGAACGACCTCGGTGAAACGTATCGCGGCGACGCCGCCACCGCAGTCAAGCAGCTCCACAAGGGAGGCTACGCCAAGGCGTTGGGTTTGCGCGCGCCCAACGCCAAGGGGCTCAAGGAGGATTTCATGCATTGCGGAGGGCGTGCGCAGGCCACGTACTCCACCGCAGCAACCAATCCGTATTCGTCCAAGCAGTGCGACTATAACAGCTTCTCCACGTTCGCGCTAGCGCGGCGGTGCTGGCAGGCATGGACGATGCTCAACCTAGAACACCAGAGGTGGTTGGCAGCGCGATACTCGGTAATCAGTCCCAACTGCTCTGCCAAGCTTGCGATGCAGCTTAGCGCCAAGTACGGCGAGTTTGCCGCCACCGCGTACTGGATGTCGGAACCAGGCCAAGAGCTCGAGGCTAACACGCCCTATTTCGAGCTAGGCGTGTTCTCGGCACACAGAGCTTGGAACAAGGCACACAGCCGTTTGGAAATGTGATGGCCCAATATCAAAACACAGAGTTGTCAATTAGGGCGGTGCTGCAGGCTCTCAGGTTGCCACACCGAGAGAACTCAGTGCGGCTGCTGCGCCAGAAACTCAAACGCAAGGGCGTCGCCAAGCTAGATCAGGAAGGCAACTACGTGACCACGATTGCAACCGTTCGGAAACACGTACCCGAGCTGTGGGAGAAACATCAGCAGGTGAAAGCAGCGGAAGAGCGGGACCGTGCGGCGGCGAAACTCGAGCGGCGAACGCAGGAGGCGATTCAAAATCTTCAGCAGGAAGTTCGCAACATTGCCGAGAAGGTCCGGAACAGAACCGGAACGAAATTCCCATAAAAAAGCTAGTAAGCCAGAACCCCTGCGTCGCAGGACGGTTGGAATGTAACCCTACGTACTCCTCGCATGTCGCAACCCAAAAACTACGACAATGCGCGGCGGCTATTCGCCAAACACCTCACACCGCGCTACCGCGAACTCGATAAGTTCGAGGCGTACGTCGAGGGAAGGCAGTACGTAGGACTCGCCAACTGGTTCAATGATGAAGTGCCGCTAGTAGAGCGCGCACCGCACGTAGTAGAGCCGATTGTCGAATCGGCGATTGAGACGTACCAGGACTTCATCTTCGGAGAAGGGCATTTCCCGCGCATCACGTCGAAGGCGTCTGCAGAAGACGAAGCCTTCGACGCCCAGTTCGGGCTGTCCGAGCCGGACAGCATCAAGCTCGATCATCTAATTAGGGCGATCATCAAGCAGACCGAGCTTCAGCAGGTCTGTCGCGAAGCGCTGGGTCGCGCGATGGGTCAGCGCACGGGTGTGCTGATCTGCGGCGTGCGCGACAGTAAGCTTTGCGTTGACCTGGTTCCGGCCAAGGCCTGCACGCACGTTTTCGATCCGAAGCGGCCACGCGAAGTGATCAGGCTCGAGATCAAGTATCCATACATCGAGACGTTCTGGAACTCTTCGGAGAAGCACTGGGAAGACCGGTGCATGCTGTACAGGCGCGTCATCGACGCCGTTTCGGACGTCGAGTTCAAGCCGTTCAAGGCCAACGAAGAGGGTCAGTGGCCCGCTCCGGGGTCCTGGACACCCAACCCCGATCGGTCACACAATCACGGCCTGGGATTCTGTCCGGTCGTGTGGTATCCGTTCATGCGAATCTCGAGCTCACGTCCGGACAGCGACGGAGTCTCCATTCACGAGCGGGTGCTAGACGAGATCGACGCCCTGAATCGCGGCTTGTCGCAGCGCAATCGCGCCGGCGTCTACGCGGGTGACCCGCAAATGGTCGGGTCCGGCATGGGCGAAGACGAGGCGATTGCGCCGGCAGGACGCGCGGCAATGCCGCCCGGCATGTTGCTGGACTCGCAGGGCCGCATCGTCGAAAAGGAAGGTCAGGCTTCTGGCTCCTTCTCGTACGCCCCACTCAACAACGGCGGCGGCAGCGGCGTGCGCAAGCGCGGCGTCTCCCAGTTTTGGGCCCTGCAGAATCCGCAGGCCTCGGTTGAGTACGTCACAATTCCGGAAGGTTCGTTGCGTCCGCTCGACGAAGATGTCGGCAAGCTGCGCTCGCTAATCGCGGAAGCGATGTCCTGGGTTCGCCCGCTCGAGGCGAGCAGCGAAAACAGCAGCATCAACATCTCTCGATTGTCGAGCAAGACGTTGGCCTTGCTGTTCAAACGGCAAACGTCAAGGTGTGACACCATTCGTCCTGACGCATGGTCCCGACTGCTGCTCCCGCTTATCAGCATGTTGCTGCGTATCGTATATGTATACGCAGACGGCAAGAACGGTAAGCTGTACCTGGGCGGCGCGGACGGTGCGCGGACGCTTTTGGATAGATTCTGGGCGCCGGTCACCGACACCCAATATCGGTGGTTCGACCCGATTCTGAACCCAATCTGGGGCCACTACTTTCCGCCCGACGAACAAGACCTGCTTGCGGAAAGCACGATGCTTCAGCAGGAGTACGAGGCTGGATTCGTCCAGCTGAAGACCATTCTGGAAAAGCGCAAAGAGTACTACGGCATCGAGAACGTCGACCAGTACATCAAAGACCTAAAGAAAGAGGTCGAAGAGCGCAAGCAGGAAGAAACCGACCGCGAGATTCAGACGCAAGAGGCGATTCATGCCCTCAAGGGAACTGACAGCGGCGGAGCAACGTGAAGCCGAGCAGAACGCCAGACAACTAAAAGCGACCGAAGCAACTGTATTAGCTTTGCTTCTGGCAGCGATTAAAGAGGTCGTGGACAAGGCAGCGCGCCGAGGCTTATCGCCGGAGGCGATAGCTCCCGTTCTGACATCGGCGGTGCATTCGGCGATTCTGAAGTCGCGCCGACTGGCTAGAACAGCCGGTCGTGCGCGACTCGTCGCCGAGGCGCACGCGCTTGGCGTAGTTGTGAGCAATCAGCTCAGCGAGCTGACGGCGCTGTCGGACTCCTCCCGCGCCTCATTGCTCGCGCTACGACACGGGCGCCGGTGGCTCGAGGCCGTCCGTAAGGCGGCGCTACAGCGACAGGCCAAGAAACTCGTCGCTTTGGACGCAGACGACGCCGACGGGAGCACGACCGGCACAAGTGCCCAGCCTGCCCCGTTAGTTGTCGTTGCGTCCAAAGCGACGCTGAGCGCAATCGAGCGTATCGCAGCTACGGAGACAGCTCAAGCCTTCTCCGCCGAGCGCGAGATTGCAGCCAGGCAGACGCAGGGTCTGTTATTCAAACGCTGGGACGCCACGCTAGACGTAGACACATGCCCGTTCTGCAAAGATGCAGACGGCACGATTGTCGAACTTCACGAACGTTTCCCGCAAGGAGAGCCGGGCGACGTGCATCCGTGGTGTCGTTGCACCTGGTTGTTAGTCAAATAACGGCAAGGAGTCGCCGTGATCTGTAATCATTGTAGTCAGGATGTCCACCCCGTCCAGGAGATGACGGGCTCGGGGTCCTTTTTTTCGAAGTGCCCTACTAGTGGTTGCGGAGCACCGCTGACGGTCGAGCCGACCACTATCGCGCCGTCTCGAGCGTCTGTCATAGCCTCGATCGAAGACGATCTAGAGCGCCTTAGAGACTCGACAGCCGAGATCAAAGACAAGCCGCAGATGATCGACGCACTCGAGCGGCGATTGAGAAGGCTGCAGCGCAAGTCAGCAGCCCCGGTAGTCCAGGTGGCGCCAGCGCCGACGCCCGCACTGCAAGCGCCTCCGCCCGTGGCACCGTCGCAGGCAACACCGACGCTCGTCATTGCGGGCGACGACGACATCGTGAATTTCATGCGCGCTCGTCTACAGACGATCGAAGCGCAAAAACAGAAACTAGATCAGGAAGCGCGAAAGATTCGCGCCATGTTGGCAGTCGCAGACGCGACGCCATGAACAGGGTTTACATATGGCAGTCGTAGTTGGTGTGATCGATAGCGTGTCCGATGTTGGTGAGTCCAATGGCCCGGGATCGGCGACGGTCAAGGTGATGCATTGCAGAGTCGGCGTGACGTGGCCCACGGGCACCTATGCGCAGGCCGACAATGCAAACTTTACCGCAGCGACGGCCATTCAGAACTGTCGCAGGAACGGCAAAACGGTCACGGTACTGCGAGCTTGTTTCGCCGCGCCTGGTGAAGAGAACGGCACCGTGATTGGCGCCGGCGACTGCACCGTCTCCAGCGGCGTCGTGACGTGTCCGTTGACCACGGCCGATCTGGCGACCGAGCGCGCCGACGGCGCGATGAACGCGAATTTCAATAAGCCCGTGTTCTTCGACGTGACTTTTACCGAGACTAAGTGATGAAGATCTGCGCAATCTGCAACACGAAGAACGCAGTCGACAACCCGACGTGTCTTGGTTGTGGATGCGCAGATTGGTTGCCGACTCAGATTAAAGCGCCCGCGCCCAAATCTGAGTCGGAGCCACCCCCTCCCCCGCCTCCGGTCGAAACGACCGTCGCAACATCGCCTGTCGAGCCGGTGTCCGAGGCTGCAGAATCGACGCCTGCCACGGAGTCAGATACGACCACTCCGCCCGCTGAAGCGACCGCCGTGCGTCCACGACGTCGTGCGCAGTCGCAGTAAGCACTCTTCATACGTCCGCCGGGACGGCAAAAACACGCGAACGGAGAGTAGTAGAATGAGATTGTTCACCGCATTAGGTATGGGCCTGTTGATGAATGGCGCCGGCACCGAGAGTGCCAGTGGCGCGCAGCCCCCCACGCAGACCCCTGCGCCCGCAACGCCTACCGCCACGACCGAGGAGCCGGCATGGCTGCCGGACAGGTTGGCGCAGAAGGAAAAGTCCTTGCTGAAGGACCTGGGTGTCGCGAATATCGACGAAGCCAAGGCTGCTGTGAAGGCAGCCAAAGAAGCCGAGTTGGCGAAGAAGTCGCTCGAAGAGCGGTATTCGACGGTGAACACGGACCTAGTTCAGCTGCAACAGCAGCACAAGGAACAGGGCGAAATAATCAAGATGCGTGCGGAGGCAGAATTTTCGTCTCTCACGCCCGAACAGCAAAAGGCTGTGACGGACATCGCAGGCGACAATCACGCCAAGCGATTGCAGACTATTACGGCGCTATCGCCGACCTGGAAGAAGCCCGAGTCGGCCCCCAAGGTCGAGACGAAGGCCGAAAAGAAGCCAGTCGGTGAGGCCAAGCCCACCAGTAACGACGGCACCAAAACAGCTCCGGGCTCGGACGGCGAGGTCGACCACCTCGCAGTCTATGAGTCTTGGCAAAGCAAAAACCCACTTCGTGCAGCTGCCTATCTCGAGCTGCACTACGACGCCATCGAGAAGGCGCGCGAATCCCGATCTGCTTAATTCGGCGCTAGCTTCCTTAATCTTACTTACGAGTCACCTACAATGACGATCAATCGCGCCACCCTTCCGCAAGAATTCTTCGACAGGACGACCGCGCGTCTTCTGCTTCAGCCCGAGCCGCAATATCTGCACGCGCGACTGTTGAAGATGGCGCTTGGCGCGTCGTTCGATCCGCTCGGCTCGCTTGGCTTGCCCATTCAGTCCCGAGAATTCGGCACCAACGGCGCAACGTACACGCAGAACGGCGAAGGTCGTTTCGTTCTTAGCGACGGGATCTATAGCGAGACCTTCCAAGTCGTCACCGAGCTTGGCAAGGGCGAAGGCCACACGATTCGTATGAATCGTCCGGTGTACGCGAACACGAAGTACGAGCAGAAGGATCGCGAGATTCCGTCTGGTACCGTGATCGATACTACGCCGTCGAAGATCGGCTCCGAGCAGGTTTCGATCACTGTGCGGCGTTTCGCGGGCCCGTTCAACACGACGACCAACAAGGTCGGCCCGCTCGGCGTCGATCGCTTCGATGCCAAGTTTGCGATGCACAAACCGGCGCAGATGGCGAGCTTGCATCTTGCGCGCGACTTCGACCGCACGCTCGATACCTTCGGCGTGAAGCTCTTGGATCAGGCCAACTTGATTGTGCGGCCCGACGCGGAGTTCACCGCGGACAACGACCACACTGAGGTTGGCGATGGCCCGATGTCGTGGGCGCTTCTGCAGAACCTCGAGCGGCGAATGGACGAGGAGAACATCCCGCAGTTCGCCAACGGCAAGCGCGTATATGTGGCGACGCCGTACCAGATCGAACAGCTCACGCTCGATCCCACCTATCAGAGGCTCGCGCGGTACGAGCACGCTAGCAACCCGTTGTACCAGGGCAATTACGTCGCCGACGTGGGCGCTTGGACCATTTTCAAGAGCAACACGCTCACGAAGGTCACCAACGCCAACAGCATCCCCGTGCACTACGGGCAGGCGTTCGGCCCCGGCTCCGTTGGCGCAGGCATCGGCGAGCTCCCGCGCGCCGCGTACCACACGAACGACAACTACGGCGAGACTGCACTCGTGATCTGGCTCATGTACGCCGGGTTCGAGGTGTTCGACAATCGCTTCATCGCGTCCGTGCGCACCACGTGATCGCGGGTTGAGCCGGTCAAAGGACTAACATGCTGAAAACTGACTCACAGTCGACCGTGCTCACCATCAATGGTGTTGCGGCCGGCAGCACGGTCGCAGGACCGCGCCTTCGAATGAATCGCGTCAAGCGCGGCACGCTCAGCGCGCGTTGCAGCGTCGACGCCGAGACGTCTTCACTCACGCTCAGCGCGGTGTGGGAAGTCTCCGACGACGGGACGAATTGGCGGGCCATGCGCGACTCTGTCAATGCAACTCCGGTTGTGTTGGCGACGGGCACCGGCGGCGCCGACGCAGCTGTCGTCCGCAACATCACGGCGCCGGCAGGCGTGTACGGGTGTCGCTACGCGCGCTGCTCGATCGGTGTCGCTGGCGCGACGGGCACGTCGTCCGACCTCGCAACGGTCTCGTACGACTATCTGACGTTCGACTCGAACTGAACCAAAGGGGGCCGCATGGCCTTACTACCTTCCGAGGTACAACGCATACGCCACGAGCTGGGATATCCAGTCGTAGGAATTAGTGCGGCCCCGTACGTCTCGTACGTATCTATCTTCGACCAGGTTATTATACCATACCTGAATATGGGTGCGCGCACCTCGAGCACCACATATGTGGAGTCGTCTGGCGCAGACGCCCCATTCGAGATTGAGCTTGCCAGCCCGACAGGCATCAACGAGGGCGACATCGTTTGGTTGGACGTAGACGCGCGCCAGGAGCGCGCCACTATCGCTCAGCTGGACGGAAACACCATGACGGTGTTTCTGAGGCTCAACCACGGTATGGAAACGGGCACACTCAAGTACCCAATCACCGTCGAAGGCGGCGAGGCCATTGTTCGGCAGCTGTTGGCAGACATCGCAGCGCTCAGCAAGCAGATGAGCTTGGCGGGCGCAAACGAAGGCAACGCCGCGATGCTCGCGTCCGGCGGCGGGCTGAAACAGGTCGACGAGATTCACTTCTTCCAAGGAAACTGGGCCAACACGCTCGGCGGCGGAATGTACGTGAATTTAGGTATCCAGCGGTCGCAGAAGCGGCGCGAGTTAGCGTCAGCGCTAGGCGTTCCTAATTTGTGGGACGTGAAGCGCAGCGGCGGCAGTTTCCAAATGGCACCGTACTGATGGCGGCGCTATTCGATAAACTGTTCGAGTTGCTGGCTTCGTGGATCAGTTATCTAATCCCGTGGGCGATTCTGTCAGACGATCAGTGCGGCCTGGTGCGCCGGCTGGGCAAGTTCAATAGGTTGCTCCAACACGGGTTCAACTGGAAATGGCCAGTCATCGAGGAGGTGTTATGCACTTCCGCCGCCCTAGAATCCGAAGTGCTGCGAGAGCAGTCACTCACTACGCGAGACGGCGCTTCCGTTACGTTGCGTACGGCAATAAGCTATCGTGTCATTGACCCCAAGAAGTATATCTTGGACTGCGGCACGGTGCTAGGCATCATCAACGATGTCGGCTGCACAGTAGTCGCGGAGCTGGTGCCGCAGTTTTCGGCGCAGGTTGTGTTGGGATACGCCGGCGACGATGCAGACGCATTCGCTGCCAAGTTGGAGCGCAATGTCAAGCGCCGAGCCAAGCGTTGGGGGATTGAAGTTGACACGTTTGGCATTGTCGAGCGCGTTCGCGCGCCGGCTTTTCGACTTATCACTAGTGCTGGCGCTGGCGCCGGCGTGCACCAGTAGCGTAGCGCAGTCGCCGCAGGCGCGCTCGGTATCTGATTGTCGTGTGGGCGGCGAATTTACATATAACAGCGACGGTAGCTGGAGTGCAAGCACTCGCACCGATTGCCAGGTAGACTAACATGCGAATTGCCATTGGCGAACTAGGCACTTTGATGACGGCTTTCAAGGCCCGATTCAACAGCGCCACCATCAACATCTACAGTGGTACGCGGCCGGCGACGCCGGCGACGGCACTGTCTGGAAACACGCTGCTCGCCACGGCCACGTTCAACGCCACGGCGTTCGGCACCAACGGCGGCAGTGCGCCCAACGTGACGGTGACTGCGAACGCAATCACGCAGGACTCCGCAGCCGACGCCGCGGGCATACCCACCTTCGCGCGCATCGTACACTCGGACGGCACCACGCTTCTCGCAGAGCTTTCTGTCGGCAAGACGGGCGGCGCTGAAGAGCTGCTGATCAACACCGTCGACGGTTCCGGCAACGCCTATATTGCGGGCGGCGGCCCGGTTTCAATCTCCAGCTGCACCTTTACATTTAGCGTAGGTAACTAATGGCGTTCGTGGGCTGGCGGCGATCCGGGTCATTGTGGGTTCGTGAAGACGAGACACTAGGCCCCTCGGCGCTGTCAGTCTCCGCGAACGGTAGGTACTTCGTGAACGCGAGCGGGACGCCCGTGTTCATGCGCACGTTCTCGCTTTGGCCGGGCGCCGTATCCAATCCAGCGCGTCGCGCATCCTTGCTCGCGAGCATCAAGGCGCGGAAGTTCAATACGCTCAAGGTCTACACCATCGGTAAGTGGGGCCAGGCGTCCGGCAGCAACCAGGCCAATGCGTACGGCGGTATTACGCCTTTCACGGGCGCCAACTTTACTACCCCGCGCGCCAGCTACTTTGACAGGATCGACGAGTTCTGGACAGCGGCAACATCGGAAGGATTCTACTTCTGGAATGCGCTGTTGTACTTCGGCTACCGTCCCGCAGGGTCAGGGCAAGGCTGGAAACCCGAAGCTGACGCCGCAGGCGTGAGCGCGGTACAGTCGTACGCCGCGTATATCGGAGCACGCCACGCGACTCGCGGCAATATGTTGTGGTTGCTCGCCGGCGACCACACCCCCGATCATACAGGAACGACCGAAGACAACCCCAAGATCCTGAAAGCTGTGCTCGATGGCCTGCGCGGCGCCGGCGCGAATCAGCCTGCGTTCCCGCACTTCGGCGGCGAAGACACAGACGCGATCATCGTTCCCGACGGGCACACGTGGGACGCGCGGTGCATCTACACGTGGACGAAAGCCGGGGTTTCCACGTTCGCGGTCGACCGCTATCACGCCGGCGGCACTCCTAAGCCTTTGATCGCCACCGAGCTCTACTACGAACGCAACGGCGGCACCGACAACGGCAAGGAGCTCCGCGCACAATGGTGGCGCGCGCTGCTCGGTGGATGCATCGGCGGAGTCGATTACGGCAACGAGGCCTGGGGCTACCCGGACTCCGGTGGCTCCGAACCATTCGCACAGGGGGGCGATTGGCCCTCTTACACAAGCGATTCTGGGGCAGCCTGGTACGAGATTATGGCTGACGTCGTCACGGCGGAGACGTCGTGGTGGCTGCTGGTTCCTGAAACGAACGGCGGCTCTACGATTGTCACGAGCGGCGGAGGCACCATCGGAACTACTGGATACGTGAGCCGCGCGCGCGCGAGTGACGGTCGTGTCGGGTTTTACTACATCTACGGCGGCGGCTCCTTCACGGTTGATCTGAGCGGCTTCGCTGGTGCTGTCGAAGCGCACTGGGTCAATACGACCACGGGCGCAACCACATCGGCCGGCACTTTTAGCAACAGCGGCACTCAGTCGTTTACAGCGCCGTCTAGCGCAGATTGGTGTTTGCGCATTCGGAGAACTTAAGTGGCTTGGACGTTTATCGCGACCGTTGGCGGCGACACCGGCGATCCAGATCCCACTGGTACTCCTGGCACTACGCTTGACGCAGGCGCGAGCCTCAATGTCCAAGCTGGCGATTTGCTCGTTGCGTGGGTTAAGTGGGAGGCAGCGACCGCGGCAGCGCCGTCAATGGCCGAAGTCGACGGCTCGCAGTCGTTCACGCTCGGACCCAATGTAGACCACGGCAACGGCGATCTCTCGTCGGCGTG
>JACCDR012361800.1_pt1 | contig 10591 bp, 11 predicted proteins | sample 7446431 | NCBI WGS metagenome assembly JACCDR01 (sample SAMN15323443, study PRJNA562643) | freshwater metagenome | isolation source: river surface water | place: USA:Blue River Watershed | collected 2017-08-17 | reverse complement strand
GAACGTTTAGAGCATTGTAAACTTGCGGACGATTGATTGTAAGAACAGCAGTGCCGTCTTTGATCTCGTACTTAATTGTTTCAAATGTTTTCATTCTTTAACCTGTGTAAAGTCGATCGTGTGATTGATAACTATTTCTTTTTCCATTTCACCGTAAGGAAGTTTTCTTACCTGATCTAAAATGCATGCATTGAAGTTCGGGTCTTTTTTAAAAGTATAGTGAGTGATTTTTTCATTCACTACTTTCCCTTCTTTCGTCACGGTAAATTCAATACTCATTTCACCTTGAGGTTTTGAGAAGCGGCCACCGTATTGCTCACTTTCGTGATAGCAAGTTCTGAAGGATTCATTTCTTTCTTTCAGAGGACCTTTGATCGGGTCAACAATGACCGGATCGTGAGCGCAGGCGCTCAGAAAAATCAAAAGGCTAATTGCCTTCATATTTTGGTTCTCTTTTCTCCATGAATGCCTTCATTCCTTCTTTCTGATCTTTCGATGAAAAAGTGAGATAAAAATTTCTTCTTTCAAATTCAAGACCGTCTTTCAAAGAACCTTCAAAGGCCATATTCACGGCTTCCTTTGCAAGTTTCACAGCAACTGGAGCTCGATTTGCAATCATTTTTGCGATTTCGAAAGTTTCCTGCAGGAGTGTTTCAGCGGGAACGACTCTTGCCACAAGACCGTTTCTTTCGGCTTCGTAGGCATCCATCATTTCTCCAGTTAAAACCGCGAGCATTGCTTTTGATTTTCCAACTGCTCGTGTGAAACGCTGAGTTCCACCGGCTCCAGGAATAGTGCCGACTTTAATTTCAGGTTGACCGAATTTTGCTGAATCACCAGCGATAATGAAATCGCAGGCCATCGCAAGTTCAGAACCACCGCCAAGAGCAAAGCCGTTAACGGCAGCAATAATTGGTTTTGAAATAAGGCCAAACTGTTTCCAGGTTCTAAAACGAGTATCGTTCAATTGATCGATTGAAGAAGCTTCTGCAAGTTGCGCCAGATCGGCGCCTGCTGCGAAAGCACGGTCATTTCCTGTGATGATAATCACTCGCACATCTTTATCGTCTTCAAGTTGGAAAACGGCATCAACCAGTTCTTTTAAGAGGTCAGTTGAAATGGCGTTCAGGACTTTGGGGCGATTAAGTTGAATGAGAGCGATGTGCTGGTGTTTTTGAAAGTTTTTCGTGACGATGATATTCTCAAAAGCTTCTTTAGACATAGTAACACCTTGCGACCAAAAATTGATGGGTCAACGATACGAAGAGGTGTCTCAGATGTCAAAAATTTAGAGCTCTTTTAGCCGAATCGGCCCTCAATATAAGCTGCTGTACGGTCTTCTTTCGGCTGGTTGAAAACCTGCTCCGTTTGACCCATCTCAACAAGCTCTCCCATGTACATAAAAATCGTTTCGTCTGAAACGCGTTTTGCCTGGTTCATCGAGTGAGTCACAATGATGATCGAATAGTCTTTTTTAAGATCTTTAATGAGTGTTTCAATTGCTTCAATTCCTGCAGGATCGAGTGCTGAACATGGCTCATCAAGAAGGAGAAGTTTAGGTTTAAGGGGAAGAAGGCGAGCGATACAAAGTCGCTGCTGCTTCTCTAGTGAAAGTGAAAGAGCGGGACGGTTAAGTTGACCTTTAAGATCTTCCCAGAGTCCAACACGCTTAAGAGACGATTCTACCATCTCATCAAGTTGAGCTTGTTTCACGCTCTTCAAGTGCGTGCGAGCACCAAAGATCACGTTCTCATAAATTGTAAGCGGAAGTGGATTCGGTTTCTGGAAAACCATGCCAACTTGTTTGCGAAGTTCAGGAAGAGCGACCGATGGGTGATAGATATCCTCACCAAAAACCTGGATTGAACCTTCGTGAGAAACTTCTGTTCCTCTTTCGTTCACGCGGTTAAGGCATTTCAGGAAAGTACTCTTCCCACAGCCAGAGGGACCGATAAGAGCCGTAATTTTGAATGCCGAAATATTGAATGTCAGTTTACGAAGCGCCTGAAAGTCGCCGTACCAAAAGCTGAATTCGTTTGTGTTCACTACATGATTTCTATTCATAATTTATCCGAAAAGACCTTCAATATAATCTTTAGTACGAGCATCGTTCACCTGTCCGTTAAACAACTTATCGTTGTCGTTCAGATCAAGAATACTTCCATGAAGCATCATCGCTGTTCTGTCACCAAGACGTTTTGCCTGGTTAATAACGTTAGTCACCATCACGATGGTCATGTTCTTTTTAAGCTCCTGTAAAACAGCTTCAATTTTCATCGTCGTTACTGGATCGATAGCAATTGAGAATTCATCAAGGCAAAGGACTTCAGGATGGTGAGAAAGAGCGTGAGCGATCGTAAGACGCTGTTGCTGGCCACCTGAAAGTTTTGTTGCAAGTGTATCGAGACGATCTTTCACTTCATCCCAAAGAGCTGCCTTACGAAGACAGTCTTCAAGAATCGAATCAAGCTCTGCCTTGTCTTTACAGCCGGCCATTCTCGGAGCGTAAGTGACGTTCTCTTTGATCGTCATCGGTAGTCCCACCGGTAGTGGGGAAACCATTCCGATACGACGGCGAAGGAACGTTGAATCTTCATCTTTATAGATCGATTCATTATCAAGAAGGATATCTCCCGAAATTTTTGCGTTAGGGTTGAAGTCCATCATGCGGTTGAGACATTTTAAGAGTGAGCTTTTACCAGAGTTCGCTGGACCAATGATCGCAAGAACTTCGTTCTGGTAGATATCAAGGTTTAAGTCCTTGATGACATCTTTATTACCGTAATTAACAGTGAGATTTTTAATCTGAATCTTTTTAATCATGGCTTACCACTTTCTCTTCGTACGGAAATAAGATCTAAGCACGACTGCGATTGAATTCACCGAAAGAATCATGAGAATCAAAACAAGTGCCGTAGCATATGGGTATGCATCTGGAACACCAACTACCTGAGTAGAGATAGTGAATAGGTGCATTGAAAGCGACATACATTGATCAAAAACTGATTTCGGAAGAAACGGAAGGTAAAACGCAACACCTGTGAAAAGGATAGCAGCAGTTTCGCCCGCAGAGCGACCAACAGAGAATACGAGTCCAGTCAAAATCCCTGGGAGAGAGTTTGGAAGAACGATGTGACGGATCGTTTGAAGTTTACTCGCACCCACGTTCCATGAAGCCTCTCTGTAAGATTGAGGAACAGCTTTGAGAGATTCAAGAGTTGAAGTGATAATCACCGGAAGGTTCATCACGGCGAGTGTGAATGAAGCGGCAAGAATACTTGTACCCATTCTCATAAAGAGTACGAAAGCTCCAAGACCAAAAAGCGCGTGAACGATAGAAGGAACGCCCGCAAGGTTCAAGATCGCTAGACGAATGATACGAGTGAGTTTGTTATCTGCGGCATATTCCGAGAGATAAACTGCCGCGACGACACCTAGTGGACAAGAAACAAGAACGCTGATCACGACAAGCCAGAAAGTTCCGACGATAGTCGGGAAAATCCCACCGGCCGTCATTCCTTCAATAGGATCCATCGTGAGGAAGTCCCAAGAAAGAGCTGAGTAACCTTTAATGAAAAGCCAGAAAATGATCACAAGCGCTGGAAGGAAAAGGAAGAACGTGATTGTGCTGAGAAGATTCTTAAACTTCTTCTCTCTGATTTCTTTATTAATGAGGTGAATACTTGGTCTGAACATAATTACTTCCTTCTTCCGCGGATGAGGTAATCAGCAGTGAGGTTCACAACGAAAGAGAGAATGAAAAGAACAAGACCGATGGCGAATAAGGCCTGGTAGTGCTCTCCACCTTTCGGTGATTCACCAAGCTCAGCTGCAATAGTTGCAGTTAAAGTACGGCCTGGTTCGAAAATACTGTCTGGAATCTGGATCGAGTGACCAGTGGCCATGAGAACGGCCATTGTTTCACCAAGGGCACGGCCAACTCCAAGGAGAGCTGCGGCCATGAGACCATTTTTCGCTGCTGGAAGAAGAACACGTGTCGCCACTTCCCACTTCGTTGCTCCCATAGCTTCAGCAGCTTCACGGTAAGTTTCAGGAACCGCGCGAAGGGCATCTTCACCAACTGAAACAATCAGCGGAAGTGACATAAGAGCAAGGATGATCGAAGCGTTCAGGATGTTCAAACCAATCGGTACATCAAACATATTGATGATCGCTGGGTTAATCATCATGATCGCGATAAAGCCCCAAACAACTGAAGGAATAGCAGCGAGGAACTCGATCAAAATTTTATAGATCTCACGAACTTTTGGATTACAGAATTCAGAAATGTAAAACGCACAAGCAAGTCCAAGTGGAACTGCAATTAACATTGAAAGCACAGTTACCATTACCGTACCAACAAGGAGGGCCAGAATACCGTAGCGGATTTTAACCACAGAAGCCGGGTACCATTCTTCAGAGAAGAAGAATTCTTTAAAATCAAAAGCACCGATAAGGAACGGGTACGATTCTTTCAGGATGAAGAAAAGGATGGCCGCAATGAGAACAATAGAGCTAAGTCCACCGATCTTGATCAGACCTTCAATGATCTTCTCCGACATTGGCTTAGAGCCTTTCTTTTGACGCCATTCCATTGTGACCGGAGTTGTAGTTGTCACTTTCATTTCCATATCTACCTTTTCGGAGCAGGAACGTATCCTGCTTTGATAGTAATCGCGTGGGCCTTCTCTGATTGAGTCCAATCAAGGTAGGACTGAACTTCTGCTGAAGGAGTTCCCGACGTATACATGTAAAGCTCACGAGAGATGGGATAAGATTTATCCATCGCTGTCTGAACTGTCGGCTGAATACATGGAGCATCGCCGGTTTTAGAAATACAAACTGCTTTTACGTGAGGATTGAGATAGCCCATACCTGAGTAACCAATCGCGCACGGAGTTTTTTCCACAAGATCAATTGATTCTCTTGAACCGTTTAGATCCATTGAACCAAGTTTTAGATCTCTTTTTTTGCCGAGGATGGCCTCGCGGAAATATTGATATGTACCAGAGTTTGATTGACGAGAAACACGGATGATTTTGTTGTCTTTACAGCCTTTCACCTGGATACCGCGCACATCGTGCCAGTACTTGCAGTGGCCGCCTTCACCGTAAATGCAGGCAACTTCTTCGAGAGTCATTCCAGAGATCGGATTTGAAGGGTGAACGAACACTGCTAGAGCATCCATCCCCACGATAAATTCTTTAACATCCTGGCCGTTATTTTTTTTTGCTTCATCTCTTTCTTCGTCTTTCATCGCACGAGAAGAATTCGCAATATCAACAGTGCCGTTGATGAGAGCTGCTATTCCAGTTCCTGATCCACCACCAGAAACGGCAAGAGCAACATTTGGGTTAACGTTTTTGTATTCTTCTGCCCACGCTTGCGCCAGGTTGACGAGAGTATCAGAACCTTTGTTCTGAATAATCTTAACGTCAGATTGCTGCGTACATGCAGTTAACAACAGTGAGAGAAGAATTAATCCAATTCCGCGCATAGTGCTTATAGTCCTTAAAATTTGGCTCATATTAACTAAAGGGGCCTAAGAATATCTACCCATTATGTATTCTTAACGTAGTCTTAACGTTGATGATTTTTGGACTAACATTTGGCAGTGAATCGGCCTATAATCTCGTATGGTTACAACTGAGCTCATCATTCTTTGTTTGGCCGCTTTTGGGGCGGGTTTTGTGGATTCTATCGTTGGCGGCGGGGGACTCATCCAATTGCCTGCGTTTATGATGGTTTTACCTCAATATCCAGTCGTGTCATTGCTTGCCACCAACAAGCTTGTTTCCATGACCGGAACAGCAGTTTCAACGTGGCGTTTTTCACGTCACATACCGTACATCCGGACGATCATTATTCCGGCCGTTTTAAGTGCGTTCGTTTTTGCTTTTCTTGGGGCTTACACCGTCTCCATCGTGCCAAACGATGTGCTTCGACCGGTGTTCATGGTCTGCATGTTTCTGGTTTTTCTCCTCACGATTCGCAATCAATCTTTTGGAACTGTTGATCACGATCCAAATGTTGTGATTCCTGTCTGGAAGCCAGTAGTGATTGGATCACTGATTGGTTTTTATGACGGATTTTTTGGTCCGGGCACGGGAAGTTTTTTGATCATCGCTTTTGTAGGATTGATGGGGATGACGTTCGTGCAAGGTTCGGCGTACGCCAAGGTCATTAATCTCACGACGAATATCGCTGCGATATTGTTGTTCTCTATCAAGTCAGAGTTTCTCTTCCGTTACGCGATTCCGATGATGTTGTTCAATGTTGGGGGAGCGATGTTGGGAGTGAAAATGGCCCTCCTAAAAGGAAATACGTTTGTACGTGGTCTTCTAAGAGGGATTGTATTCGCGACAATTTTGAAAATGGGTTACGACGTCTTTAAAATGTATTTTTAAAGATAACCGCGTTCCATCTGGTCTCTCTCGATTGCATCGAAGAGTGCCTGGAAATTTCCGTTACCAAATCCCCAGTGATTTTTTCTCTGAATGTATTCAAAGAAAAGCGGCCCGATGTATGTGTCAGAGAAAATCTGTAAGAGGTATCCTTCAGGATCTCCGTCACAAAGTAGATTGAGTTTTTCCAGAACATTCAGGTCTTCAGTCACTTTGAACGGACGCTTTGGAAGATCCTGGTAGTAAGTTGAAGGAACTTTCAGGAATCTCACGTCACGCTCGCGAAGCTCGCCAACAGTGGAAATAATATCTGGAGTCATAAGAGCGATGTGCTGAACACCTGGTCCTTTATGGACATCGAGGAATTCCTGAATCTGAGATTTACCGCCTTCACGCTCAGGCTCGTTGATAGGAATGATGATTGAGTTATCAGCGAGCTGAACAACTTTAGAATTTAATCCTGTCTTGGAACCTTTGATATCAAAGTATCTTGTTTCAATGAAACCGTATGTTCTCTTATAAAAATCTACCCAATGTTCCATCTGACCCTTAGGAACGTTGTTCGTCAGGTGGTCGATTCTTGAAACACGTGTTGTGAGTGGACGAGCGTTTGCATCTGTTGCAACAGAGTTGAATCCGGGACGGAATTCACTAGTTGGACGTTCAACAAATTCGTTTACTACATCGCCGAAACCCTGAATGGAAGCCGTCTTCGTGAGACCATTTGCTGTCTCTTGGACTTTCAAATCAGAGATAAGCTTGGCACCGTTTTTAAGAGTGATATCGAGTGCTTTTTCAACACTATCTACAGCGAAAGAAATTTTTGAAACACCTTCACCGTGAGCTCTGAAATATTTGCGAGTAAGATTGCTTTCATCTTTGGCAGCTTTAACAAGGAATCGTACCTGTCCTTGAGTGTAGAGTTCTGAATCCTCATTCACGGCAGTTTTAACAAATCCCATCGTCGAGAATAACTTCACAGTCGGCGATTGAAGTGTATCCACAGTGAATTCTAAGTGATCGATATTTTTTAAACCAGCTGGGTTTTGCGACATGTTATCTCCTGGGGGATCAAAAAATTAATGGCGACGTGTTTTCTTCTTACCATGAGCCGGTGCAAGAGAGAAACAATCATCTTCAATAATGGGTTGGAAATAATCCGCTTCTTGCTTGAGAATTTGAGCTGTAGTGGCTTCGACTGCACAAATTTCAACACGAACACCTTCAGATTTTAAATGGTTTACGAGTTCAACGTAATCCGAATCTCCTGAAAGAATCACAACTGCATCCACTTTGCTTGCAAGTTGTGTGGCCGTAATACTCAGAGGAATATCTGCGGATTTATGACAAGGTCTCACGGAGCCGTGAAATTTTGTATGTAATCTCTCAGCTAGTTTAGAAGAGATATTTTTCCCTTCGCGAAAGTAAATAAGACGGTTTAATCCACGCCCTCGCAGGATTTTCGGGATTAACACATCAAAGTTGATCATCATGTTCTGTTTAAACTCATTTTCGAGAGAACGTTCGATATTATTCCCATCGACGAGAACTGCAACTGATTGAGATATGTGGATGTTTTCTTCCATGATTTAAGTCCTTGAATTTGCTTTTTGTTAATTGCTCAAATGTGAGCGGGAGGGTATATAAAAAGGGATCATTTACCCTCGAGATTTACAATGAGCTATAAGATTCTCAATGGCAACGAATTACTTATTCAGGGCGCGCTCGAAGCGGGCTTTAACCTGTACACAGGTTATCCTGGATCTCCACTTGCTGACTTCTTCAACATCCTTCATGAAGAGCGAGATGAACTTCACAAAAAAGGAATTCGAGTTGTTATAGCAAACTCTGAAGCTAACGCTGCTGCGATGGCCTCAGGTGCCAAGATGGCAGGACAGAATGTCCTTGTTGCGATGAAGTCGATGGGATTACATGTTGCTTCTGATGCATTGAGTGTTGGAAACTTCGCTAACCCGGGTGGGGAAGTGAAGACCGGTGTTGTAGTCGCCGTTGGAGATGATCCTTGGTCTATCTCAACTTCAACTCCTGCTGATTCACGCTATTTATTTAAACATCTTCATATGCCTTTCCTTGAACCTTCTTCTCCTCAGGAACTAAAGGACTGGATGGCAAAAGCTCTGGAGCTCTCTCAGGAAAGTTCTGTGTATGCAGGCATTCTTCTCACTACGTTCATGGCCGAAGGTGGCGGACGAGTTCTACTGGGAGAAGAAAAAGTTCTTTCCAAAGAACCCGTAACTCTTGATCCATCGAAATTCAATTTGTCTGCAAACGTGATGGTTCCTCCTAACTCACTCATTGCCGATAAAGAAATGATCATGAATCGTTTCCCGAAAGTTTTTAAGGCTCTTGAGAAGTTAAATCTCGATGCCATTTCCGGCGCTGATTCAGAGATGGCCATCATCTCGAGCGGTGGGGTGTTCGAAACTCTGAAACAAGTTTTGGAAGAGTCTGGCTTAATCGAAAAATTTGCTCTCTACAAAGCTGCTTCTTCCTATCCATTCAATGAAGCTCAACTCATGCCTTTTCTTAAAACGAAAAAGACAGTTGTCGTTGTCGAAGAAAAAAGAGGTTTCCTCGAAGCAGAATTGAGAACTCTCATTGGTAAATATCATCTTGGAATCGAAGTTTATGGTAAGGAATTTGGAGAAGGTGTTGAAGGCTTCCCGGCATTCGGCGGCCTTTCTTACGAAATCATTTACCAGAAGCTGAATCTTCTTCAGGATGTTCTGGATTACAAAATCCAGAACGCAAACTGCGCGATGCCCGTGAAGCTTGATATCGCTGTTCCGAGACGACTTCCGACTTTTTGTCCGGGGTGTCCACATCGATAAACTCTTTCGATCATGAAAGATGTGCGTGGCACTCTTTCAGATAAAAACATCAACCTCATCTCTCACGGAGATGTAGGGTGTTACTCACTTTCTTTCCTTGAGCCATTCAAAGAGATGCACGATCTCTCGGCCATGGGTCAGGGTGGATCGCTTGGAGCAGGAACGGATTTGTTCACGACCAATCCGTCAGTTGTTCTTATGGGTGACTCCACATTCTTCCATTCGGGAATGACATCCATTTCGAACTCAGTTCAGATGGGTCACAATATTACGTACATTCTTCTTGATAACGATAACACGGCGATGACTGGTCACCAGGTAACTCCTCGTACGGGAATTTCTGTTGAAGGCGAAAAACGTCCTCGTCAGAATATGCTTGATGTCGCGAAATCACTCCGAGTAGACACGGCCATTGAAGTTAATCCTTCTGATCGCTATTTTTATAAAAACCTACTTCTTGAATATGTTCAGAAACCAGGTGTGAAAGTGATTGTCTCAAACAAAGAGTGCGGTCTTACTTTTCATGGTAGAAAAAAACGCGAAGAACGAAAGATTTTCGGCAAAGGTGAGACAGAAAAAGTTCGAGAGTTTTACCAGATCAACACACTTGCCTGCGAAGACTGTCGTGCGTGTGTGGAGATGACGGGATGCCCGGGTCTTTCCCAAACTTCTGATGCCTACGGTACAAAAGTGATGATTGATCCTCAAATCTGCGTCTCGGATTCCTACTGTACGAAGATCAAAGTATGTCCAAGTTTCGAACTCGTGAAGGTGAGTGATTATCACCCGACTAAATATAAAGAGACAAAGAAGGCCGATGCTGTCTTCAATCTCACTGAACCTCAGGTGGTGAAATCTCTTGCGAATATTGCTTCAGGGTCAGACTTCAGATCCATTGTCATTGGTGTCGGAGGCTCTGGGGTCACGACAATTTCTCGAATCATAGCTGAAGCATCGACAACGATGGGTGGAAGAGACGATTTACAATTTAAGTTTATGGACCAAAAAGGTCTCGCTCAAAGAAACGGATCAGTTATCAGCCATCTCGCTATTTTCAGCTCAATGAAAGTTCATGGTCCGGTTGTTCCGGTAGGAACGGCAGACCTTGTGGTTTCTCCTGATCTTCTTGAGGGGTCTCGTGCGATTGAATATCTTGGTCCAAATGGACTTCTCATTGTTGATGAAGAGTTCCAGGTTCCTCTTTCAATTCTTCTTGATCGTGGAATTGATTCAACTGTTACAACTCCTGAATCACTTCAAGCCGAATTGAAAAACAAACTCGGCGACCGAGTGATCATGGCGCCATTGAAACAAATGAGCTTTGAGAGATTCCAG
>JACCDR010381229.1_pt1 | contig 10593 bp, 6 predicted proteins | sample 7446431 | NCBI WGS metagenome assembly JACCDR01 (sample SAMN15323443, study PRJNA562643) | freshwater metagenome | isolation source: river surface water | place: USA:Blue River Watershed | collected 2017-08-17 | reverse complement strand
GGAGGGCACCGGTAGTTGGTCCGAATCAAACGGGTCTTCCAACCCTCGGCCCCATCCAAATTGACCACCAGGTCTGGCCTAGCCCCCCTAAATTGATAGATGCACTGGTCAGGGTCACAGACCATCCAGAACGATTTCCCGTCCTTGCCGTCCGTGATGTGCTCAGTCATGAGCTGCAGTACCTTGAACTGTTCAACGTTCAAATCCTGCGCTTCGTCGATGATGATATGGTCGTAGGCTGCGTGCACCCGTTTCCGAACCTCTACGTTGCGTTCCAAGATCGATCGGAACACAGAAATCATGTCGTCGAAGTCGCCGATCCGAACTGTGGATTCAGACCCGAACTCATCCCGAACAACCCGATTTTTCTGAATGAAGCGGTCGTACTCCTGCTGAGCTTCAGCCTTTCCAGCACAGTCCGGGGCCCAACCTGGAATTGACCCCTTGAGGCCCTCGTACATTTCATACCAAAGCGCCGCTTGAGCATCACGCTTGGTCAGAGCCTTAGCTTTAGCCTCGGCTGGGCTCACCCCGTTACCGGCCCACTTCGTTTTGGCCATCAACATCGTTTTAGCATTCGGGGCTTCAGCATCCTTCAGCTTTCCATCAGCGGTCTTGGTGGCAAAACACTTACGCCAGAGCCGGTTCACGGCCGAGGCTGTTGTAGACCCCGTCAGGACGCCAATACGACCTCGGAACATAGCCTGCTCTTCTGCAGAGCCGTACTTCGTGATAGCCCCCTTGAACAGACCATGCTGGGTACCAACGTACATGGCCTGCGCCCGCTCACCCCCAATGGCCTTGCCAATCTTGTTCTTGAGTTCTTCAGCAGCCTTCTTGTTGAACGAGCTGACCAGAACCCTTGAAGGGTTGACCCCCCTCTCCTCGACCAAGTACTTGACCCGCGCCACAGCCGTAGTCGACTTCCCAGACCCGGCTCCTGCCGCAATCAAGGCCTTGCCATCGGTCAAAGCGGCCGCCCTCTGCTCAGGGTCTAACTTCCGTAGGGCCTCTGGGACATTGGAAGGGTTGTCCATGTCCGTTGCCGCGGCCAACGCGGCTGCCGCCGCAATGCCTACGACCTCACTTCGAGTGGGGGGCTCATCCGAATCACCGGATACCTCCAAAGCAGACCTTGCCGCCTGGGTCGCCTCTGCCTGGACATTGTCTAACAAACCCTGACGCTCGATTTGAGCCTCTTGGACTTCCTCAGCCCCAACCGCCCCGCCTTCGTAGGCCTGCTGAGTCTTGAGAGCCACATGCTGCCCAATCCCAGCTTCTGTGGCCTTGGACACAGGGTTCTGCATCACCGGGTTGACCACACCCTCACCACTCAAGACCTGCTCCCGAGCCTTCTGAATCCACGCTCGAATACGCGTGTTGCGCATCGGTAGGGCAGCGTAGGTGTCCAACGCTACGCTGGGCTCGTCCATCATGGCAGCCGCAATGGCAGCTTTGACCCCGCGTCTCGCGCGAGGGTCATCGAAGACAGACCGGATAGCAGAAGCGCTCCGGTTCAACGCGGTACGCAGAGTCAAGGCCCTACGCCCCACCTGCTCGATGTTGCTCACCGTGATCCGAAAACTGCGTGTTATCGCCTGCTTGGATTCAGCCCGTTCTAGCCTCTCCAGGAAAAAACTCTCCATGTTCGGAAGTTGATGGTCGGTCATCCTCAACAACCGAAGGCCCAACCCCGTCAACTCGTCATTGGCCGGATTCCCTGTAGTGTCCTCGACGTACCCTGCATAGGTGTCCAAGGCCATCAGGAGTACCAGGTACTCCTCAACGGGTATTTCGATGTTGTCTTCGTCCTGGATTTCCATGGTTTAGTGAGGCTTGCCCACAAGAAGCTTAGGGTTTGATCGCGTACTTCAGCTTCGTGGGCTGCCAGGGATAGATGGTCACGTCACTCCAAACCTCGGGGTCGTTCGGGCCTTGGTGCTGAACCTCGACTTGGATCTTCTCCGCCGTCGAAATCGTCACGGTACCGAAGCCCTCCCACAGGATGGCGAACCCTCTATACACCGTCGTCTTGTAGAACGGGCCCACAAGCCCCGAAGCCGGGGAGACGCCCCACTCCACGTAGTTGATGCAGTTGGGGCCCATCAGGGTGTCACCTTTACGGCACCCATAGGCCCCAGCTTGGCTGGACCAAGATACGAAGGGGAGGGCTACCAGGGCAATCAGTACAATTAGCTGTCTCATGCCCTTAGTATGCCCAACCTAGGCTAGAGGGGTGAAAAAAGCAAAGGGCCTGGATCGCTCCAGGCCCTTTGGCCTACGTGTCCCTGAAAGGGACTAGAGGGCTCAGGTCACAGCCGTGAACGCAGAGCGAACGTGACGATGATGTACAGCAGCGGGAAGACAGGTGCGTACGAAGCCTCGACGTTCAAAACCGTGGGGTCCTCGGGATCGACCGCAGCCGAGATCTGGGCGTAAGCCCCGATGATCTCTGCCTGGACCAGACCTTGGAACATGGCCGTCAAGGAGATTTCTACGTCGTTGACGCGGCTGGCCAAGAACTTGGTCCCGATGAACACGTCCAACGTCGTCCTCGCACTCTGCTGGACATAGTCCGCGATCTGGATGACCGTGGGCAACCGTGTCAGAACGTTGGACATGTCCGTGGTCAAACCCTGACGGATCATAACCAGCGGGTTCAGGTCCTCCAGGATCGTCACACCACTCATCGCGGTCAGATTCGCCTCGACGGGGTCCATGATCCGAGGGATCCGAGTCAGGCCTTGAATCCGGCGTCGCGTGTAAGGCGTCGCTACGTCAAAGGCCGGGCTCACGGAAGACCCAACCACAGCTGCCGCCAGGAAGGTACCGTCAACCAACGACTCGTAGCTTGTCCCAGTCTCGTCCGTCAGCGTGATGACCCCAGAATCGGGGTAAACCGCTACGATACGGCTTGAGGCTAGGCTGCGTGCCGTCGTCTGGGCCGTCGTCGGAGACGCCCCAGAGGCGAACCCGATGTAACCCATGCGTTCGCTTTGGTTCCTCGGGGTCGACATGACCTCGCAGTGCTGCATCAGCTGCGAGTAGACCACCGAAGAGGTCGCCAGAGGGACGATTACGTCAGGCTTGATGCTGCCAGGCAACGGCTTCTCCAAGTCCTTCAGGGCTTGGATGTAGCTGGTGTCCGTAGCCTGGTTCCGCCCAGGCTCCTTCGCCACCTGCTGGATACCAACCACGACCGCACCGTTGGCGATCATCAAGAACGCCGCCAGTGAGACCCGATTTTCGGGTGAGACCGGACCGTAGTTGGCCTCGATCAGCTTGATCTGGGCGAACAACCGTGGCGTGTTGAAGTCCGTCTTCCGGTAGCGGTAGCTGACGTAGTAGCTGTCCCCGATAGCCGGCTCCAAACCACCAGGGTTGAAGGTCTTCAACAGGCTGGTGTCATTGACCCCTACCCCAACTGTGTCGGTAACTACCAACTCCAGACCGGGCACACTCATATACGGAATTGAAGGGTTGACCTTCCAAGTCTCACTGATGAGGAGCGTGAAAGAGCCGGTCGCCGTGTATGTGCCGGTCGATGCGGGCAAGATGCTGAAGCGCAGACCCGTCCTTGCATCCGTATAGGTCTGGCCAGGGTACCCCGTACCAGCCGAGCCGGAAGCATTCGAGGAAGTAACCACGAAGTTGTTTCTCGCGGCCTCCCCCGAGTCCCCACTGACACCGGGCACGATGCCCAGGCCTGTAGTCGTGTTGAACGCAGAAGCGGTACCTGCCACGAAAACGATGGTCGAGCCCGTACCGGTATCAGCCGCCTCGATGTGGAGGTAGTTCTGGTTGTTGATGGTCTTGACCGAGGCCCAACCCTCTGCAGTTGCCGAGAAAGGTGTCGCCGCGAAGGTCACCACAGTGCCCACGATGGCATTCGCAATCTCTTGCGCCTTGACGCGGGTCTGGGAAGCCTCGTCACCCGTGGTGAACCCAAGCGTGGCGTTGGCCGTGCCCGTCTTGATCAACAAGCGGCTGCTCGTGTTCGCTGTCGTGCTGGTCAACCTGATCCGGTTGAGGTTGCTAGCGGTACCCACCGAGGCGACCCCAGAAATGACAGCGTTGATGTCCGTCACTACCTGGGCTGGCGTACGAGCAGCACCCGCTGTCAACGTCACCGTGTAGTCCACACCATCGACCTGGATAGCCAGACCGTCGTTGACGCCAGAAACAATCGCGAAGTTGCCCGCAATCGAACCCACCAAAGTAGCCGGCTTGTTCGTAGCCCGTGACGTACCGTCAGACCTCTGGAACGTGGTGAACCCAAGCGTACCTTCAGCCGTACCCTGACGTACTGCGACATAGTACGACTCGTCGAATCCAGCAGGGAGAACCGATGGGGTGTTCAATCCGCTGATCAAGATCACGTGGTCCCCACCAGCAGCCCCACCCACACGGATGAAGTTTGCCAAGTCGTTGGGAGCCGTCGTTGTGAAGTTGATCCCACCTGAACCCGACGCGTTGGTGGCATCGATCGCAGCGTTGATTTCCGTCACAATCTGAGTGATCGTTCGGGTACCCGCCGTCAACGTTGCAGCAATATTGGTTCCATCGATCGTGAAGTTGAACTGGTCGTTCACACCCGTCGTGATCGTTACTTGGTCCGACCCGTTGACCTTGATACGAGAGCTTACCAAGTAGCCGGGACGCGCCAAATCCAAGTCCACCGTTGCGGCAGACCCGTCCAAAGTCACCCGGAACTGGTCCGAAGTATTCGTGAATAGGTCGTAGGGCTCTGCCTTGGTTGTCGTGAACGTGGCGTTGGTGGCCAACGTGTTCCCAAACGTCACCGTGACAGTCTCAGATACCGGAGTGCCTGAACCGGAATGGAAAGCGTCCGGAACCGACTCCGAGCCACGAGGCCACTGAACCGTCTGGGAAAGGCCCGTCTTGGTCCCAAACCGGATCTGGTGCAGGTTGCGACCCTGCAAAGCTGACCGCAGTTCGAATTCCCCAACACCGACCGCGCCAGCCACCTTGTTGGTCAAGGTGTAGGTGTCGTCCGTGGCCCGGCTGTAGTTGAACGTCGCGTAGACCGTCCGATCTTGCGGGACCTCCTCAGCCACCTTGAATCGAAGGGTCTTCGAATCGACCTCTTTGATCGTTAGGGGCGACCGGCTCAACGCATCTACAACATCCGTACCCGCCCAAGCCTGAATCAGGTCGGGGCGATTGCTGGGCAACGACACGCGGTTGTTGGCAACCGCATTGTACAAGGTCTGCCCCAGAGCGGTGTCACGACCATTCCCTGTGGTGGGAACCTCGGGCAGAATGAACTCGCTCAACGAGCTGACCGCCGGGACCACGCTCGAATTGACGTAGCGAGTCGTGGGAGCCAAGTACATCTTGTTGTCCACCAAGGTGGGGATCACCTGGGAGGAATCAAACGCGGTAGCCCCTGCCGTGGTAGTCCCAGCTGCAACGCTGGTCGAAGTACCCCAGTGGATGACCGAGATATCCGCACGCGGGTTCTCGATGACGAAGTCTTGACCTTCGATGAAGTCGTTTCGGCTCGGAGCGAACCCACAGCGCACGACATTCGTGACTAGCGTGTTGGGCAGGTGGTCGAACGTGTCCTGCCAAGTGTTGGCCCAGTACCTGACCAAAACCTCCGATGCTGGGGGAGGGGGGTAGGCCAGGGTCACCAGACCGTTGGTTCCATCCACCGCCGCAGGCACCTGCTGAACGCCATCTACGAACACCACAACCTTGCTGGTGTCAGTGGTCGTGACACCACCATCGGAACCGTCCACGATGGGACGCTGGAACACTCGGAATGCCTTGACCCGGTTGGTCTTGTTACCAACCGTAAAACCCAAGATCCCATTGACCGTGCCCGACCCGATCTGAAGCTCCTTGGCCGCAGTGAAGGTCAGGTGGTCCTTACCTTCATTGTCGGTGAACACCGCAGTCGACAGGCCGGATACCAGCTGGGAGTCGATCGCCGTCTTGAGAGCGGCAGCAGTCAAAGACCCGACCGGAATGGTCAACGTGCTTGACGTGCCGTCCACGATCAAGACCAGAGAATTCGTCTCTGCAGCAACCACGAAGGGGGCTACCGCCGGTGTCGTCAACTCCGCCGGTGTCGAAGTGACCTGGTCGCTGACATCGTCCGTGAAAGACGTGTCCGTACGTCGGAAATTGTACGAAACCCGCACGTCGTCGCCCGGCTGCGGAGGGACTTGCAACGTTACGTAGCCATCCGCCCCTTGTACCGAGCCCACGGCTACCTGTAGCCCATTGATGGTAACGGCTACCGAACGCACATCGTTGGTAACTCGACCAACCCCTGCCCCATCCACGATTGGGAAGTTGCGCACTCTAAACTTCGCCACCGTCCCGTCTGCGGGACCTAAAGCCGGATTGGCGGGATTCACCTCACTGACAACGAAGCGCCCCGCAGTGTCTTCGCTGATGATTTTCTCGTCCAGACCTGCACTCGACCCCCGGATCATCTCCAAGTTGGTCTGGGTGAGCTCCTCTTGGCCTACACCGATGACTACTGGGATCCTCAACCCGGAGACCAGGTTGGCAGCGTTCGTCTCAGTGACGGTTTGGACGTAGGGACCTGGTTTTACGTAAGTCGCGAAGGTTAGAGCCATTAGACAGTTCTCCTAAAAACCTAGTTCTCATATGGATATGTCTTTCTGGGTCTAGAGTATGGGATGTGAGGTATGGGATGTGGACAGCCAGAGGCTGTCGCTAAAGATCGGCGAAACAACGCTTTATCAGACTTTTTTCTCGGGGAGGATCGAGGTGACGATGCCGTCCTTCTGGGCCTTGTCTTTGAAGGTACCCTCCAGGGCCTTCCTGGCCGCGAACTGCGATTTGCCCAGCACATGGTACTCGCTCACCGCCTGGCCGTTATCGACGAAGTCTCGACGAGACAGGGCCAAGCCCTGGTCCCGTATCTGCCCCTTCGCCCGATTGCGCTCGTGCAGGATGTTCCACCGAGCCTCCGCTGACCTCCCCACGATGTTGTCTGCCGTCGGGTAGTCGTCCTTGGACACCCCTGAATTGGCTTTGGCCGTACCTGGCGAAGCGGAGAACCCGAACCCGAACCCTTCGAGTTGGTGCGTCGCCTGCTTCGCACAAGAGGGGCACTTGTGTGCTGGGTCGGCCGAGACGGCCATACGGCGCTTGAACTGAAGGTTGCAAGAAGAGCAGTAGAAGGAGTACTGAGGCATGTTCAGGAAATTCTCTCGAAGTCTGCGTTTCGGCCCACTACCAAGGGTGCCGTGTCGAGGTACAGCTGTGTCGTGACAGCCGTGACTTCCGTGATCTCCACTCGACTGATCGTCAGGGGCAATGGCACGTGGACCTCCCAATCGGCTCGAAGTTGAACGCTCATGTTGACCGTGTACTGGAAGTCCTGCCCCGTCTCGTCGATGGGGTCCTCGCTTTCACCCCCTTGAGAGACATCCAAAACCTCGATGCCCTCAAACCCCAAAGAGGCCCTCTTTTCAGACCAAAGGTACATCCAAACCAGGTCTGCGATCTCGCTGCACTGAACCGTGTCCCGAGCCACGACCTCAAGGTCGTACGAGATCTCGTTCTTTCCCCCATAAGCTTCCGCGGTGTCCACTCGATCGGAGTAGACAACCACGGCCACCTTCTGGCCGGGGGCAGACCTCTTCCCGAACGCAAGGACAATCCCCGGCAAAGCCGTCGTGTTGGCGTGGTTCCAACGAAATGAGAGGGGCGGCGTGGACGCCCCAGGATAGCGAGAGGCTTCCGTGATGATACTAGAAGTAGGCATGGGCCTCAGGAACTTGATGGCCCCTAAAGGCTCCAACGTGTAGTCCTCCCCTTCTCTCAAGGGCAGGACGCCGTTGATGTACAAGCGTAGCGTACGATCCAAAGGTTCGTGCTGGAGCTGCCCCTCTGTCTCGAATCCCGTAGTGAAGTAGAGGACCTGCTCATCCGTGACTGTGAGCAGTGGGTCGAGGATGAAGAAACCCTCCTCATTGGGGTTCGTAGGGGCCTGCAGGATCTCCAGGTAATAGACCCCGGGCAAAGTAGGGGGCCGGCCTCCGTTGAGACGAATGCTGTCCAAGTCTTCCTTGACCCATTCAAGCGGAAACTCCAGCCCCCCGTCTACTTGGGCCAACATGACGTAGCTCTGCACGGTCCCGATGAAGTTGGAGGGGTCTAACTGCACCTTGTTGGTGCTGCTGCCTTGTACGATGATCCCAAACTGCGGGCGCTCCTCAAAACTCTGCTTGTTTTGAATCATAGGCACGATCTTCTGGTAGACCGGGTGCCGGCTGAAGCTGTCTTTAAGCTCCAGAACCAAGCGATTCTTCAGAGCGCCTGCTAGATTGTAGTACAAGAGCTACCTCCTCAACTGTCCTCGTACTCTTCGGCCGCGAGCAGGCAAAGACCCTGAGCAACCGCAGTCAAGGGGTTCTTGGCTTGCCGGATTTCGCTGATCTCGATAGGGAACCTCTTCCGAACCTTCTCGAACTCCTCTTCGAAAAGGGCCATGAAGCTGCCCGCCTTGGTAGTGCCTCCACTCACGATGAACGGAATCGCTGTGGGCAAAGACACGGTCGATTGAACCTTGCGGAACTCGGTATCGATGGACTTCAGGCAGTACTCGATGAGGTGCCGGATGTACATCGCTATGGCTTGTTGGTCTCGCCCCTCCGGCTTGATCAAGTCGACCCCACGCTCCTTGATGGCGCACATCTGAGAGGCCGTCTTGCCGACCGCCTTGGCTGCATGCTGGTCAATGAAGTCCCCTCCACGCGCCACGGAGAACTCCATGCCGCAATTGGCTTGGTACGCCAAAGCCACGTTACACATACCAGATCCGAAGCTCACGGACAGTCCGCTGAACTGGTCGTTGGCACATTGCGAAATCACAATCGCCATGGCCTCATTCTTCGGATGGGGGGTGTAGCCCAGCTCCTGGAGGATCTTCCGGAACACCTCAGTGTGGTAGACGATGTCTTGACTCGGGTCGTCCAAAGGCGCAGCTGGCACCGAATAGTAGCAGTGCTCCTTTTCCTGGATAGGTGGTCCGATGACCTTGGAGATCAGGAGGCTCAGAATCTCTTGGGCATCCAGCTCCCCCGCCGAAATGACGCCTCGACTCAAGGGACGGCGCGCTTCTCGTTTGAAGAGGTTGGCCATCGTAAGGGCCCCGTCCCCCAAGACCACGAGCTTTTTATCGCCCTCCTTGCCCAACAAGACATGGTCGACCCCGGAGAGCTTCAAGCTTTTCCGAGCGTCGAGGTCCAGATCGAGGAAGGCGTCTCGAATGGGGGTGGTGTCAATCTTCTGATCCTGTGTCTGGCGGGCCGCGACGATATTCATCGTCCCGATGTCCAGACCCACTCCTGCTGTATGAATCCCGTCTTGCCTCTTCGTTGCTGTCGTCATTGTTCACATCTCCATCTGTTGGATTACAGCAGCCCTGCATTGGTCAGGAGCCCCGTAAAGGTCACTCTCCCAGAATCGTAGCAAGGAGATACCCCGGCTCCGAAGGTAGGAATTGCATGAAGCGTCAATCTTGCGCCGCACCAACTGTCTAGTGGAAGGCGCCAAGTAGATCAGAGGGTTGGCGTGCCAGTAGTCCCCGTCGGCCTGGATGACCAGGTTGTGGTCCGCAACGAAGAAATCCACAGTATGAGGGCCGAACGCCACCTGGGTCTCGTACGCCACACCAAGGCCGTCCAATAGCCCAGCCACAATCTTCTCAGGCCGGGTAACCCTCCGAGTGAACTTGGCCAACCTGCGAGGGGAAGCCTCTCTCAACTTCTCCCGGATGACTTCCGCTTTGTGGGAGCCATAGACCTCCTCGTAAGACCGACCGTTCTTCTCTGCCGCGTGTTGAAGAAGCCCTCGCACGATACGGGCCACATAAGAAGGGTCCTCGTAGAGGTGACGGCAGGCATGCACCGGATTGGCAGCCCCCCTTTGCTTCGACCCAAAGTCCGGATTGGCCCGATGCCATTGCCGTAACGGGTGCCGGCTACCCTCCAACCAAGGGCGCCTCTTTTCCCCAAAGTTAGGGTTTTTCTCCCCAACCCTTCGCGATCCGGCTTCGGACAGCTTGAGCTTAGCCTCAGGACGATGCTTCCGCTCCGACCAAGGCCGGGTGCTCAGGCCCAAGTCTTTCAGCCGTCGACTAATGGTAGTGGCCCCACACCCGAATAGGTTGGCCAGCTCTTTTTGTGTGATGTTGGGGTCCCTTTGCAACGCCTCAACGAGAAGCTGACCGTCGATGGCATGACGGCTACCTGCCATAGCTGTACCCTGACAGGGCGGATCTCTGCTGCAGAAGGTACACGAAGGTCTCGTGCAAATCCGCTACCCCTTGGAGTAAGTTGTCGATACCATCTGACAAGGTGCCTGCATTTGCTAGCGTCTGCCTGGCTCGGGCGACGCAATGCAACACGTAGCGCTCAAAGGCCAGGCTGGTCGCGACCAATTGCTCCGGACTAGAATCCTTGTAGAATCGGCGCGTCAAGTCTAGGATCTGTGTGGCCTGCCACACAGGATCAACTGCGTCGACCCCGTTGGTTCCGACGGCTCGTTCAGCAACCTGATCGATGAAAGGCTGGGACTCCGTGT
>JACCDR011792608.1_pt1 | contig 10594 bp, 10 predicted proteins | sample 7446431 | NCBI WGS metagenome assembly JACCDR01 (sample SAMN15323443, study PRJNA562643) | freshwater metagenome | isolation source: river surface water | place: USA:Blue River Watershed | collected 2017-08-17 | reverse complement strand
CCGAAGGTTCTTACTATTCACAAGGTACCTATTACTCACAAGGTACATACTATACTCAGGGTGCTTATTACAGCCAAGGTTACTATCAAGGTTATTACCAAGGCGCTTATTATTCTCAGGGAACTTACTATTCACAAGGTTCATACTATTCCGAAGGTTCTTACTATTCACAAGGCACCTATTACTCACAAGGTTCATATTATTCCGAAGGTTCTTACTATTCACAAGGCACCTATTACTCAGAGGGCGCATACTATTCTGAAGGTTCTTACTATTCACAAGGTGCCTATGGACCAGAGTGCGATCCTAATTTGGGTACTCCGTGTGAAGAGAACATCTGCGGAGCTGGTCGTATAGAATGTGACGGAGGGTGTTATGGGGTACCTCAGATAGTTTGCGTTGCCTGGGAGCCTGGGGAATGTTATGAGTGGAGTACAGCGGCTGAACCGGAATGTTTACATCAGGCGGAGGATGTGTGCGTTGAAGAAATGTGTATGTAAAAAATGAAAAAAACAATTTTTTGGATTATAGTATTACTTATTCTTTCCACTCTTTGCTACAAATTAGCAACAGATTTTCTCAAGAAAAAAGATTTGGAAAGCAGGTCTGACTTGTCAAAGTATACGTATGAATATGTCATACCAGATAATCCCTTTATGTCAGAAAAAGAAAAGACTCTCTTTTTGAACCTTCCTTCTTCTGCAACGACAAGTAAAGTATTTTTTGAAACCGCTGCTGAAGTCGCCGTGGATGTCTCTTATGTTGAGGTAAATAATGAGTGCAACTTATTTCCAGTAACCTCACATGTCACAAAAGGATCAACTCTTGCTTTCAAAAATACATCCGAATCAACGGTCGAAATACAAATCGGTGGTAAGACTATAATAATAGCTCCGGGAGGGTTGATGGAGACTGCTCCATTTACTTGGAATTCGTCTGCAAGAAAAAGAGTTTATGCGATTTTGTGTCAAGGATCGACTAGTCCATCTGGTTTTGTTTACGCATCTTATTAAGAAGGGTTAGGTAATTACATATATGAAGAGAAGTCATTATGTGTTTGCCGGGCTTGCGGTCGGTGTTCTTGTGCTTGGTTACGTAGTTAATTTTTTTCAGGAATGGGTCATTGTTAAAAATTTTTCTGATAAAGAGGTTGCGTTGACACCTGATGTTTATGTAGGGCAAAACTTTATTGTAGGAATTAAGGGTACAACACTCGACTCTGAGACAGTTGATTTTCTAAGTAGAGTAAAACCAGGAGGAATTATTCTTTATAAATACAGTAATATCGAGAATCGAGAAAGGCTCACCTCTCTTATATCCAAACTTCAAGATCTTGCAGTAGAAACTACAGGAAAGCAGTATTTTATATTTCTTGATGAAGAGCCCGGTGGAGCGAGCCGTTTAGATTTGTTTAAGGAGGTCCTAATTGGTGAACAAATAGATTGGAATAAAATTGAGGATGATGTTCAGGTAATGAGGAACGTTGGTGTAAATGTTGATCTGGCGCCTATCAGTGATTTTTCAAGCAAATCTGGGGCATTTGTATCCGGCAGGTCTATTTCTAAGAATTCGGTGGATTTGATCGAGTTTAATTCAAAGTTTATCTCCGTTTTGAACAAGTATGGAATAGGTGCCACCCTTAAACATTTTCCAGGGTTGGGGGATTCAGAAGGAGATCCGCATAAAAGTATCATTTACATTAAGCAGTCCGCGGATATATTGGAAAAGAATCTGGAGGTATTTGAAAGGGGTATCGAGTCGGGCGCTGGATTCATTATGACGAATCATGCGGTATATATGGGTGTTGATGATACTAATTCGGTCACATTCTCGAAAAAAATTTTAGATACCTTACGTAACGATCTAGGATTTAAAGGGATTGTGATCACTGACGACGTTACCAGCATGCCTCTCAAATATGAAGGGTTTGAGATCAAAGAAGATATTGCCTCTAGAGCAATTCTTGCAGGACACACAATGGTAATGTTTTCTTGGAGCAATGAGCTTGCGGAAAAAGAATGGAAGAGTGTCCTTAAGCAGTATAAAAACGATGATGAGTTTGCAGAAATTATCGAATCAAATTATCGAATCATATCGAAATATAAGGACAAGTATATCTCAACCCCAGTCGGCTTAGCGGAATAAGAAAGTGGTCCTAGTTGTTTCTTACTTATGTCAATAAAAACATCCGCTTTTAGCGGATGTTTTTATTGACATATACTCGCTGTGCTTATTTCAGGTATAGACAACTCTTACTTTGCCAGCGCCTCTTTGATTAGTGATTCGAGTTTCTCGTATGTGGCCATTCCTCGGATTGCCGTATTTCCGTCTTTGGTCATCAATACTGCTGATGGGGTACCTGTTTGACCAGCTTTAACAATTTCTTGTCTGTCTGCCTCTATTCTTGCTGCGTGTCTTCCACTCGCCAGGCAGTCATTAAATGCTTTTTCGTTTAATCCGATATGTACTGCAATTTTGGGTAGTTCGGCGGGGTCGAGCTTATTATTCGAGGGAGTAATTTCAAACAGTCGATCTAGATAAGCCCAAAACGCATTATTTCCACCTAACTCAGCTGCACACTCTGTTGCCTCAGCCTCTTTTTGAGCCTTAGGGTGGATGGCGAGTGGGTTGTGTCGATATACCCACGCAATATCTTTTCCATATTTATTAATGAGCTGATGAAGTGTTTGATGGTATGTTTTGCAATAAGGACACTCAGTATCCGAATATTCAACAAGAACTACTTTAGCGTTTCGGTTGCCTAACACGTGGTCGGTGGGGGAAATGGGGCGGATGTCTTTGAGGGAGGTTGCCAGTTCCTTTGCCGTCGGCGCAGATGACTTGGTTGCTATAGCTTTATTTCCGATGTTTCCAGATGCGAAAATGCTTAACGATACGATAGCTGAACCAATAATGATGGAGATAGGGGTCAACCAGAGCTCCTTATTGAATTTCCCTCGATGATTGTGATCATTCATAAATATTTTCAGTAATGATAACATAAGTAGATTAGGGGTGGATTCTGGCCGTAATATAGCAATCATCAGATCGATAGGCCGTCAGAGTTCTGAGCCGTTATTGTATTTCTCGGCAACAGGGCCGACTTTTTATTCAACCCCCCTTACGAGGATCAGTTTTCGATAGCTATTTATCAAAATTTGCTTCGTGGTTAATTGGGGGATAACTGTATGTAATCTGGTGGTATACTATGTGCAAATATAAAAATAGAATTTATGAATACTATAAGCAAAATTATCCTTGGAGTTTTAGTTATCGCGGCTCTTTTTCTCGGTTACAAGATTTATGAGAAAAAGTCAGTAACGGATTCATTAACTGAGAATATTCCGTCAGAAAGCACCTCAACACAGAACACTACTGAAACTCCAGTCGTTAAAAAGACTCTCCTCACTCCTCCTGGAGAAGGATCTACTGAGGCACAACTTCGAGCGTGGGGCGAGCTCGTTTCTCAAAGCGCTCTTCCAGGCACAACTCTCGAAATAGCTGGGTGTGTAGCTGTTCCAGAGGCTATGGCGCTCGAAGCGGGTAAAGATTTTACAGTCACCAATGCGGACAACATTCCACATACTCTCGTACTTAATCCAACTACTACATTTCTCATTCCTGCAAATTCATCCAAGACCATCAAGGCTGATTTTGGAAAAGGTCCTGGTATCTACGCGTTTAGTTGCGACAATCGACAGGAGGCCGTGGGAGTATTTCTCGTAAAATAATTCATGAGACTTCGTCTCATGAAAGAGGTGAGTCACATTAAGCATCTCGCTCATATCAATAAAGCGATCTTCTTGATCGCTTTAATTGCATTAATTAATATCGTGCTCCTTATCGTGTTTTTGTGGCCGGAACCTGTTCCGTATGGCGAATTGGAGCTCTTGCAGGGAAAGGCGCATTCTTTCAACGAACTAGCTATAATTTTTGGCGATGCATCACATAAGAAGGGTGCGGTATACGGTTTCGAGCTCTTGAGGCGAGCCACTCTGCCTCCCAACATAGATGTGCACCTTTTGGGACATACTATTGGTGACATCTTATATGAGCAAAGGGGTCCAGAGGCAATTACTCTCTGCACACCAGAATTTAGAAATGCATGTTCACACACAATTGTAGTCGGTACACTTTTGGAAAACGGCCCTTCTTCTCTTTCCAAGATTGCTGATATTTGCCGACAGGCACCAGGAGGCAGTGGTGCTTATGGAATGTGTTTTCACGGCCTCGGTCATGGTGTTCTTGCGTATAACGAATATGATATTTCAAAAGCCGTTGCGATGTGTGCAACACTTAAAGACCGCAGAGGCCCTGAGTATGTTGAATGTGTTGGTGGAATGATAATGGAAATGATTGCCGGAGTTCATGACAAAGAAGTATGGCTCGAGCAGACAAAGACTTTTTATAAGGATAACGATCCGCTCTACCCGTGCTCAGGAAGTGTGATTCCTGAAGACGTCAAAAATATGTGTTACACATACCTTACCCCGCACTTTTTTGAAGTAGCTGGAGCAGATTTAGGTAGACCGCAGCCAGAGCATTTCAAAAAGGCTTTTACATATTGTGAGCCACTTCAGGGTGAAAATAGAAAAAACTGTTTCGGTGGATTTGGTAAAGAGTTTGTAGTGCTCGCACAGAATCGAGATATTCGCGCGGTAGGTATGATGGGGGAGCGAGAGCTCGGCAAGATTCTCGAGTGGTGCGATCTCGCCAAGCCGAAAGACGGCAAAGAAAACTGCGTTATCCACGGCCTACGTTCATTATTTTGGGGAGGGGAGAATGATCCGGCAGCTTCGATCAAGTACTGTGCGCTCGCGAGAGATAAGTTTGGAAGCGATGTGTGTACAGACGAATTGTTGTATATAATAAATTACTACATCAATGACCCTATGAAGCGTAGAGCTATCTGCAGTAAGATGGTAGGTAACGACTTGTTACGATGCGAATCAAAACTTCTACAATAAGTCTCTTAAAAACAAGACTCTTTAAAAAATACCTAGTGCTTGTGTGTGCGGTGCCTCTCGTCGCATTGATAGTGTTCGAAATGAACATGCTCAAGGAACCGCCAGCACCAAAACCATATACGAAGTCGGATTATGCTGCTGCTAAGGCTCATTGGGCGGAGGAAATAGAAAATCACGGCACCTTGAAAGCATATGAGCGTTTCAAGAATGACACACTTAAAGAAAGTTATGGTACGGCACATACACTTGCACATATCTTTGGGGAGCTAATATACGAGACTGATGGCCTTGTTGGGTTTTCGGTCTGCGATAGCTCGTTTTCTATGGGTTGTTTCCATAGTTTTTTTGGTAGAGCTATAGATGATCACGGTGTAGATATTGTCTATAAGCTCGATTCAGATTGTGAGAAGGAGTGGGGATCATCCGGCCTTATTTGTGCGCATGGCATTGGGCACGGACTTCTTACTCATTTGGGAGATGAAAGGGTCGAGAGGGCCTTGGAAATCTGCTCGGAGCTCATATGGAAGGAGCCTTTGGGTGGATGCTCGGGGGGAGTCTTTATGGAGCATGATTTTCAGACTATGAGACAGCCTATACATGCTCAGGTAAGAGCTTTTAATCCCGAAACACCTTATGCTCCATGCGATAAGATTTCTAGATATAAAGAGGCTTGTTATTTTTCGCTCGGCCAATGGTGGTTTAGCGCCCTTAATCAAGATCGGGTGCGAATGGGGGAGCTTTGTGCAGATGTAAAGGATGATAACTACAGAAAAAATTGTGGTCGCGGTATAGGTGGGATTATTGGACCGCACGAGGAATTTAATACACTAAATATCGTGAATTCCTGCTCACTCATGCCAAATGACGAGATAGAGGTTTTGTGTTTGCAGGGCGCAGCTTGGTCATATAAGGGTGAGCCAACAGTCGCTGCACGAGCGGCAGAGCCGTGTGTTGGTATGAAAGACGAGGATTACATGATTTGTACCGGAGGCTCGTTCGAAAAGGGAGATAGGTTATAATCAAGAGCATGAAACACCACTTGGCACGTGCGCACCATGCACTAAAAAGAGTCGCTCATCACGCTAAAAGAACGGTTATGACGAAAAGCTCGATACCGTTCATTGTGGGAGGAGCACTTGTTGCACTTATTGTATTAGAAGCGACTATTCTTTTATCTAGCACACTTAGCATTGAAGAATATTCCAAGGCTATTGTAAAAAAATGTTCGCAATCGCCTTATGCGCCGACTTGCTACGAAGAAGAGGTGCCAAAGCTTATGAATCGAATCTCGCTAGAAGAGGCTTTTAAGGTTACTCGCGGCATACAGGACATGGATAGAAGTTTTCAATATTGTCACGTACTTGGCCATAAAATTGCGGGTGTAGAGACGGCTAAGGATATTTCGAAATGGAAAGAAGTTATACAGAGGTGTCCCACAAATATGTGCTCAAACGGTTGTACTCATGGTGCGTTCCAGGAGCGATTCAGAAAGGAATCCCTCTCCCAGACAGAGATTGCGAAGTATAAAAATGACTTTGGTACTATCTGCGAATCTTCTCCAACTAGAAAGCTTACAGGTCTTGAGGAGGCGAGCTGTTATCATGCGCTCGGCCATCTTTTCATGTATGTAACGGATGCTGATGTTGATGCCTCTATTTCGCTTTGCAAGGAGCTCGCCATAAAGCCAGGTAGGGATACATCACAGGTCTGTTATGACGGTATTTTTATGCAGATATATCAGCCGCTGGAACCCGACGACTTCACTCTTCTTGAAGGAAAGAATATCCCAAGCGAGGATCCGAAAGCATTTTGTTCGTCATTTAAAGATACAAAACTTGAGGGCTCATGCTATATGCAGGCGTGGCCTATGGTGAGCAATGACATAAAGGATCCGAAGAAGGCGGTAGCATATTGTTCGTACTTAAAGGATCCTTTTCAGAATGATTTATGTTTCAGTTTCCTGATTCATATCGTTATGCAAATGTCTTTCGACGAGGTAAAAATGTCTAACTACTGTGAGGGTATGCCTTCTGCATGGAAAGGAGAGTGCTATGCGCAGACGGCGTCTACACTTCTCGACACGGACTCGCGATATTACGAAAGGGCGGTGAAGCTCTGTGAAATGGCCTCAAAAAGTGATCCAGAGGACAAGTGCTATCAAGAACTTATAAGGTACTCGACATATATCTTTATTAAGGGGACGCCAGAGAGGGAGAATTTTTGTAAATTGATGTCCGGAGAGTGGAAGGATAAATGCTTTGCCATACGTTAATGAAAATATTGATCTTGTCCCTGGTAATTATCGTGATTCCTTTCGCTGTCTACGCTCATGGTGATGAGACTTCATTTGAAGTGGTTGTAGGTGAGGAGCTTGTAGACATAGGCTACTCAATCGGATCGGCTCCGGATGTACTGAGACTAGATTTTGCTCTTTTTGAAGAGAAAACACGTAATGACGTGCCCTTTGAAAGCGTGTGGGTAAACTTGTCGAAGGGACCGCAGACAGTATTTGCAGGCCCCGTGGCGCACGGCGAGTTTGGCCGCCCCGGGATTAGTATTTTAATAAGTGAAGTTGGCGAGTATACCTTGTCAGCTCGCTTTGAAAAAACGGAGAGAGATAATGTGGAGGTGTCTTTTCCTATTTCAATCGTTGAGGATGAAACTAAAAAAAATTTATTTCCTATAAATGCAGTTTGGTCTTTGCTGGTAATCCTGCTTGTGGTGGGGGCATACTTTATGGGTAAAAAATCATAATATGAAAAAAATATATATTACTATCGGTATTGCTTTAGTGGGCGCAGCTTCATATTTTGTATTCGTGGGCACTCCAGAGGCGTCGCCTGTAGTAACCATAAAAATGGATAAGGATGGTTTTACCCCGAGCGACATCGTAATCAAAAAAGGTGATGCGGTTGAATTCGTAAACACGATGTCCCAAGATTGCTGGGAATCTGATGCTAGGTGCTCGTTTTGGCCAGCGTCAGACTTGCATCCAACTCACGAAGAGTATCCAGAGTTCGATCCGCTTCGTCCACTTGCTCCAGGAGAAAGCTGGGTTTTCCGATTTAAGGAAGAGGGAAAGTGGGATTTCCACGATCATCTAAAGGCGAGACTACGAGGTACTGTGACTGTGACGAAAGAATAACCGCCAGAGCGCGGTTTTTTCATTTGGACACAGACGAAGGTCTGGTTTATAACTATTCAGTCTTAAATACCCAGAGCTTTGAAATGGTGAAGCCTGCTGAAAATGAGAAACATAATGCGATCGCTGCCGCTGCTAAGTCATATATTTTTAGGAGGTCATTGCACGTATAAAAGACGGAAGTGTTGATGATAAGTGAGATAAGTACCATGACGTAGAAACGGCTTATTTGCTTAATATACAAATCTTTATTGACACCAAATGTGAATCGTCTGTTCATGTAGAAGCTGCAAAGTGAACCTAGCATAAAGCATGCTGATTTTACGTAAACCACATTTATATCCTCATTAGATAAGATATATCTGGTGAATATGTAATATGTGCCAATGTCGAGCGTTGTGCTTAATATGCCAACTGACATGTATGTTCCAAGTTGGGTTAGAGCTTGATGTGTTTTGTTGCTTGGCATGCATTTAGAAAGAGAGAATTCTTTGATTGTCATAGAGATTGGTTGATACACATAAGTATATGCCATTTGAGCTCGTTTGTTCTAGTAAATCTTTTAAACGCGGGAGGACCCAATCTCCATATTTGTGGCGGCAGAATGAAACTCTGAGCGGTGTCCGGGTGAGATTTGTGGCTGTGCCAATGAATTTCGTATTTTTTCTAATATACACTTGGTGCTTCGATATGAATATAGGTTATAATTTAACCATTGCCCTCAGCTTCTATCGCACTATGTACATCGAAGAACAACAACTAAAAAATTTCATTGTCGATTCAGGCCTTGTGTCTAAGAAAGACATTGCGGAAGCTTCAACTGAGGCAAAGGCTAAAAACACAAATCTTGGCGAGATACTCGTTAATCACGGAAAGCTTTCAGAAGACGATTTGCGAAAGATGCAGGCGTACATCCTCGGTATTCCATTTGTGGACCTCAAGGGCCAGAAGATTGCTTTTGAAGTGCTCTCACTTGTTCCTGAGCCAATTGCTCGCGGACACAATATCGTCGCATTTAAAAAGTCGACCGATTCTCTCGAGGTAGCAATGCTCGACACTGACGACCTCCATGCGATCGACTTTATAAAAAAGAAGGTGGGGCTAAAGATACTTCCGCGACTCACTGATTCTGATTCGATTAAATCAGTTCTTCTTCAGTATCAGAAAAGCCTCAAGGCGGAATTCGGCGACCTTATTAAGCAAGAGACTGCAACACTTAAAGCGCTCTCCGAAGAACTTGGTGGCAAGACATCAGAAGGGGATTTAAAGAAGCTCGCTGAAGATCTGCCTGTTATCCGCATTGTTGATTCGCTTCTCAAACACGCAATATTGCAGGGAGCGTCAGACATCCATATCGAGCCTATGGAAAAGGAGCTTTTGGTGAGGTATCGCATCGACGGACTTCTCCATGACGCCATGGTTTTGCCAAAAGAAGCTGAGATGTCTATCACAGCACGTATAAAAGTTCTCTCAAATCTCAAGCTCGATGAAAAACGCCTCCCACAAGACGGACGATTCAAGGTGGAGATGAACGAAGAGAAAGTATCATTCCGAGTTTCTATCCTTCCAACATTTTACGGTGAAAAGACCGTTATGCGACTCTTGCGAGAGTCTGTCTCTGGTTTCACTCTTGAACATCTTGGTTTTCACGGGGAAGCGCTCGAGCGAATTCACAATGCCACAAAGCTTGCGACAGGAATGATCCTCGCAACCGGTCCAACGGGTTCGGGTAAGTCGACGACACTTTATACAGTGCTCGATATTCTCAATCAGCCAGACGTAAATATTTCTACTGTCGAAGATCCTGTTGAATATCAGATGCCTCGAGTCAATCAGACCCAAGTTAGGCCAGATATCGGCTTTACATTCGCATCGGGACTGCGAAGCCTCGTTCGACAGGATCCAGATATCATCATGGTGGGAGAGATCCGAGACGGGGAAACCGCTTCCTTGGCTGTTAATGCTGCTCTTACCGGACACTTGGTACTTTCAACACTTCACACCAATTCAGCGGCTGGTGCGATGCCTCGACTTCTTGATATGAAGATCGAGCCGTTCCTTCTCGTATCTACTCTTTCAGTTGTTATTGGTCAGCGACTGGTACGAAGGCTCGCAGAAAATAAGGACCGAAAAGCTCTCACTAAGGCCGAACTCGCTGCTCTGGGCAAAGTAGTCAATCTTGATCGAATGCTCGAGCTTCTGCGAGCGGAGAAGGTGATTGGGCCAAAGGATGGCTGGGACAAGGTTTTGTTCGGCGCTCCACGAGTCACTGCTGATAATGATGGATATAAGGGGCGAGTCGGTATTCATGAAGTACTCAAGATGACCAATACTATCAAAGAGCTCGTTATGAAGGGTGCGACAAGCGCAGTTATCGAAGAGCAAGCCAAGAAAGAGGGAATGATCACTATGCTCGAAGACGGAATCTTCGTTGCTGCTCAGGGACATACTACTATCGAAGAAGTGTTGCGAGTGGTTTCTGAAT
>JACCDR011691969.1_pt1 | contig 10594 bp, 7 predicted proteins | sample 7446431 | NCBI WGS metagenome assembly JACCDR01 (sample SAMN15323443, study PRJNA562643) | freshwater metagenome | isolation source: river surface water | place: USA:Blue River Watershed | collected 2017-08-17 | reverse complement strand
GCAACCTCGTCAACGCCGCGCTGCTGCGCAGCCCGCCACGACCTCAGTCGCCATAGCCCACCCGCACCGGCGTGGCCACGAAGCCGCCCGGCGCGTTGGTGATGCCCAGCTGCCCCCAGGTGGTGACGCCCCAGCCCCACAGGCTGCCGTCGTCGCGCAGCACGATCACCGTGCGGTCGAAGAGGGCGATCTGCACCACGCCCGTCAGCGGGCTGCCGTCGGCCAGCCGCACCTGCACGGGCACGGCGCTGGTCGCGAGGGCCGGGTCGGCGAGCACGCCGCTCACGTTGCGGCCGGCCATCCACACCGTGCCGTCGGTGCGCAGGAAGGCCGTGACCTCCTGGCCGGCGGCGATGTCGGCGATGCGGCCGAAAGGGTTGCCGGCGGCGTCCTGCACCAGCGTCGGCCAGAGCCGTTCGCCGGCGCCACCGCTGGGGCACTGGCCGTAGTCGTTGGCGCCCCAGCACAGCGCGGTGCCGTCGCTGCGCAGCACGAAGCCCACGTCGTAGCCCACGGCCACCCGCGCCACGTTGGCGATGGCGCTGCCGAAGCTGTCGGTCAGGCGTTGGGCGACGAGGGCGGTGGTGTTGCGCTGGCCATCGCCCAGGCGTCCGCGGCTGCCGCTGCCCCAGATCCACACCGCGCCGTCGGTGGCCAGGGCCATGTTGGTGCTCTCGCGCGCGGCGATGCGTGCCAGGCCGCTGAGCGGCACGTTGCCCGGACCCAGCACCTGCACCGGGTTCACGAACTGCGTGAGGCCGGTGCTGCCGCTGTTGTTGTTGCCCAGCCGGCCGCTGAGCGCGTAGCCCCAGCCCCAGGCCGTGCCGTCGCTGCGCCGCGCCAGCACGTGGCCCCAGCCGGCCGAGACCTCGACCCAGCTGCCGAGCACGGTGCCGCCGGCGTCGCGCAGCGGCTGCGGGAACAGCTCGGTGACGGTGGAGCTGGCGAAGCCGCGGCCGATCTGGCCATAGGTGTTGCCGCCCCACGACCAGATCGTGCCGTCGGCCTTGAGCGAGGTGGTGTAGTCGTTGCCGCTGGACACCTGCGTCAGCGACGCCAGGCGCGTGCCGTCGGTGTTGAGCGCGGCGAGGTTGAGGCCCTGGCGCGTGCCGGAGGTGTCGCGCAGGCCGTCGCCGGCGTAGTCGCGCCAGCCCCAGGTGCGCACGCTGCCGTCCTCGAGCCGCGCGCTCACCGTGTAGCCCCCGGTGCTGACCTGCACCGCGCGCGGCGTCACGCGCAGCAGCGCGCTGCGGCTGGTGGCGCTGCCGGCCACGTTGCTGACGCGCACGCTGTAGACCACGCCGTTGTCGGTGTAGGGCAGCACCGGCGTGTCGTAGTCGGCCTGCGTGGCGCCATCGATGGCCACGCCGTTGCGCAGCCACTGGTAGGCCAGCGGCGCGGTGCCGGTGGCCGCCACCGTGAAGCGCACGCTGCGGCCCGACAGCACGCTGGCGTCGGCCGGTTGCGCCGTGATGGCGGGGGCCACGGCCGGCTCGCTCACGCTCAGGCGTGCGGCGTTGCTGGTGACGCTGCCGGCCGCGTTGCTGACCACCACGCGCCACTCGCTGCCGTTGTCGGCCAGCGTCAGCGCCGGCGTGGTGACGCTGGCGGCGGTGGCCCCGGCCACCGGGCTGCCGTTGCGCTGCCACTGGTACTGCAGCGGCCCGGTGCCGGTGGCGGCCACGGTGAAGCTGGCCGTCTGGCCCACCACCAGCGCGGCCGGCGTGGGCTGCGCGCTGATGCGCGGCAGCACCACCACCCCCAGCGCCACGGCGGGTGTCTGCACCATGCCGATGGAGTTGCTGACCTGCACCGAGAACAGCGCCCCGTCGTCGGCCGGTGCGGCCGCGGCCAGCGTGTAGCTGGCACCGATGGCGCCCACGATGGGCTCGGTGCCGCGCAGCCACTGGTAGCGCAGTTCACCGGCGTTGCTGGTGGCGGCCACGCTGAAGCTGGCGCTCTGGCCTTCGTTCACCGTCACGGCCTGCGGCACGGTCTGCAGCGCGGGTGCCGCGGGCGGCGGGCGCACGGTGAGCCGGGCTTCGGCACTGGTGACGTTGCCGGCGGCGTTGCTGAGCTGCACCTGGAAGCGCGCGCCGTCGTCGGCCAGCACCGTGCTGGCGATCGTGTAGCTGGCGCTGGTGGCGCCGGTGATGACCGTGCCGTTGCGCAGCCACTGGTAGCGCACGGGCTCGGTGCCGGCCGAGAGCGTGACGGCAAAGCTCGCCGGCTGGCCGGCGTCGACGCTCTGCGCCGCCGGCTGCGTGGCCACGGCCGGCAACACGGGGGCGGCGGGCGGGTTGCTGGTGTTGTCACTGCTGCCGCCGCCGCAGCCGGCCAGCAAGGCCAGGCCCGCCAGCAGCACGGCGCCGACCCATCTGAAAGCCCGCGCGGCACGCGCCTGGTCGGCCACTGGCGGCCTGGCCCCGTGGGCCATCCCTGAGCAAGTCATCGTCTGTCGCCCCTCGTTCGTCTGGCGGCCTGGGCAGGCCGTTGTCAGACGTAGGCTAGGACGGGGGCGTGACTCAAGCGTGATCGGCTGGCGCCGGCAAGGCCCAGTCCGGCAGCCGCGCCGGCCGCCACCACACCAGGCACAGGAACAGGCAGGCCTGGAGGAAGCGCCGCAGCTCGCGCTCGGACACCCGGCATTCGCGGCGCAGCGCAGACGGCGTGACGCCGCCGCGCGCCAGCACGCGCGCCATGTCCAGGTGCAGCGGCTTCAGCGTGTAGCGGCCGATGGCCCGCAGGTGCACGGGCGTCAGCGGCGCATGCCACCAGTCGGCGGGCGCTTCCAGCAGCGGCAGCTCCTCGGCCGCCAGGCCCAGCATCCACAGCACCAGGTCCAGCTCGTAGTCCGCCAGCTCGCCGTGCGGCGTGGCCCCGGCCTGCAGATGCGGCAGCGGTTCGTGCAGCCGCAGGCTCATCCAGGCGTCGGCGTCGAAGACGGCCCGGCCGGTGGCGCCGTTGAGGATGAGCACGCCGCCGCCGGGGTACACCGCCTGCACGGGCGCGGCCGACGGGTCGGTGCGCAGGGGCAGCAGTGCCTCCACGAAGGCGCGTGCGCGTTCGCTGGGCGCGGGCGCGTGCACCAGGGCGTCGGGCCAGCGCGAGTTGAAGCCGGGGTCGAAGTCGCTGTCGACGGCGCCGGGCTGTGTCTCGTCGGCATCGGCAGGCCACGAGGCCTGGAACACGGCCTCGCCAGAGAGTGGCGGGTCGGCTTGCTCGCGTTGCGCCAGCAGCTCTCGCAGGGGCTGCAGCTGCACGGCCAGGTCGTCGAGGTCCACGCCGCGCGGCGCTGCCGCCGTCGACGGCCCGGTGCGCCGCAGCACCAGGCGCGGGCGGCCCTCGGCCAGCGACGACACCACCGCCGGCGAGACCGAGCGCCACACCGCGTCGTCCACCAGGACGAGATCGCCATGGTCGTCGGCCAGCCGCAGCGACAGGCCGAGCCGCTCGCCCAGCGCCGGCAGCTGCTCACGGATGCGCCGCGCGGCATCGGCGTCGATGCCGATGCCGTGCAAGGTGATGGGCCGCGCCGCCGCGCTGGCGGACCCGCGCCGCCGCCGCATCCACGACAGCAGGGCCTGGGGCAGCAGCGACCGGTTCATGTGTGCGACCTTAGGCCGCGGCCCTGGCGTGCCGCCATCGGGCGACGCCCGGCCCTGTGCTCGGGGAAAGCCTGAGATGGCCCGCGCGCGCCGCGCAGGGCCGTGTTCATTCACACCGGGTCAGGCCCCGGCGATGATCCAGCGCGCGGCCTTCTCCGCGATCATCAGCGTCGGGCTGTTGGTGTTGCCGTGCGTGATCGTGGGCATCACGCTGGCGTCCACCACGCGCAGGCCGGCCACGCCGCGCACGCGCAGTTGCGGGTCGACGACGGCCGTGGCGTCGTCGGCACGGCCCATCTTCGCGGTGCCCACGGGGTGGAAGATGGTGGTGGCGATGTCGCCGGCCAGGCGCGCCAGTTCCTCGTCGCCCTGGAACTGCACGCCGGGCTTGAATTCTTCGGGCGCGTGCTTCGCGAACGCCGGCTGCGCGGCGATGCGCCGCGCCACGCGCAGCGAGTCGGCGGCCACGGTGCGGTCTTCGGCCGTGCTCAGGTAGTTCGGCGCGATCGTCGGCGCGGCGCCGGGGTCGGCGCTGGCGATGTGAACCGTGCCGCGGCTCGTGGGCTCCAGGTTGCAGACGCTGGCGGTGATGGCGGCAAACGCGTGCAGCGGCTGGCCGAAGGCCGGCAGGCTGAGCGGCTGCACGTGGAACTGGATGTCGGGGCCGGGCTTGTCGGGCCGGCTCTTCGTGAAGATGCCCAGCTGCGACGGCGCCATGCTCATCGGGCCGCTGCGCGTGAGCGCGTACTCCAGGCCGATGCGGGCCTTGCCGATGAGCGAGTTCGCCAGCGTGTTGAGTGTCTGCGCCCCCTGCACCTTGAAGACGGCGCGGATCTGGAGATGGTCCTGCAGGTTGGCGCCCACGCCGGGCAGATCGTGCTTGACCGCGATGCCATGCCGCTGCAGCAGCGCGCCGGGGCCGATGCCGGAGAGCTGCAGAATCTGCGGCGTGCCGCTGGCACCGGCGCTCAGCACCACCTCGCGCGCAGCGCCGATGCGGCGGCGCTGTCCGCCCTGCACCACCTGCACGCCGGTGCAGCGCATGCCGCCATCGGCCCGCGGCTCCAGCACCAGCTGCTCCACCAACACGCCCGTCAGCACCTGCAGGTTGGCACGGCCGCGCGCGGGGCGCAGGAAGGCCTTGCTGGTGTTCCAGCGCCAGCCGCGCTTCTGGTTCACCTCGAAGTAGCCCACGCCCTCGTTGCTGCCGCGGTTGAAGTCATCGGTGGCCGGGATGCCGGCCTGCACCGCGGCGGCCGCGAAGGCGTCGAGCACGTCCCAGCGCAGCCGCTGGCGTTCGACGCGCCATTCGCCGCCGCGGCCGTGGTGCGATCCCGCCTCGTGAAGCAGGTTGTCCTCGTGGCGCACGAAGTCGGGCAGCACCTGCTGCCAGCCCCAGGCGGGCTCGCCGGTGGCGGCGGCCCAGGCGTCGTAGTCGCGTGCCTGGCCGCGCATGTAGATCATGCCGTTGATGCTGCTGCAGCCGCCCAGCGTCTTGCCGCGCGGGTAGATCAGCTGGCGGCCGTTGAGGCCGGCATCGGGCTCGGTGCGGTAGCGCCAGTCGGTGCGCGGGTTGTCGATGCAGTACAGGTAGCCCACCGGGATGTGGATCCACGGGTAGGTGTCGGGGCCGCCGGCCTCGAGCAGCAGCACGCGCGTGCGGCCGTCGGCGCTCAGGCGGTTGGCCAGCAGGCAGCCGGCCGTGCCGGCGCCGACGATGACGTAGTCGTAGGAAGGCTCATCCACGCCGGCGATGCTGCCACGGCCGCCCGCGGCCCCGACGATCCCGCCGTGAGGGCAAGCGCGCGCTGACAAAGGCTTGCGCGGACCTTACATTCGGCGCATGACTCAACGCACTGTCCTGTCCCGCGCGTGGCGCGCCCTGGCGCTGGCCGCCGGCCTGTCGGCGGCCTTGCCCGTGCTGGCCGCACCGGCCTGGATCACGCTGTCGTCCGACGCATTGGCCGTGCTGCAGCGCATCTCGCCGCGGGCCGAGGTGCTGGGCCAGGCCGAGCTGCCGGTGGCCGTGCCGGTGGGCCCGCGCGATGCCACCTTGCGCGCCGCCACCGAGACCATCGTCGCCGTCGAGATCGACGACCAATGGCTCGAGATCCTCTCGCTCATGGTGCACCGCGAGCTGCAGCGCTGCGGCGGCTATGTCTTCCACGCCAGCCGCGCCGAGGCGCTGGCCACGCTGCACCGCCTGCGCACGCAGGCCGCGGCCGAGCCGCTGGCGGTGGGCCCGGCACCCAGCTATGCCATCGACAACCCGGCGCAGGTGGCGCCGCTGTTGCCGCTGCTGCAGGCCAGCCACCTGATGGCCACGGTCGACAGCCTCGCGGCCTTCCAGAACCGCCGCTACAACAGCACGCACGGCGTGGCCGCGGCCAGCTGGCTGGCGGCGCACTGGCGCTCGCTGATCCCGGCCACGCGGCGCGACGTGCGCGTGGTCGAGGTGACGCACCCCACCTGGGCGCAGAAGTCGGTGATGCTCGAGATCCAGGGCAACATCCGCCCCGACGAGACCGTGGTGCTCGGCGGTCACCTCGACAGCATCGCGCCCGGCACGGTGGAAGGCTCGCGCGCGCCAGGCGCCGACGACAACGCCAGCGGCATCGCCGGCCTCACCGAGGTCATCCGCGTCATGATGGCCGGCAACTACCGGCCCGGGCGCACGCTGCGCTTCATCGGCTACGCGGCTGAAGAAGTGGGCCTGCGCGGCTCGGCCGAGATCGCGGCCGACTTCCTGACGCGCAGCGACCAGGTCGTCGGCGTGCTGCAGCTCGACATGACGGCCTTCCAGGGCGACAGCACCGACATCTGGCTCTACACCGACTACACCAACGCGGCGCAGAACGCCTTCCTGGCCTCGCTCGTCACGAAGTACATGCCGGGCTACACGGTGGGCTACAGCGCCTGCGGCTACGCCTGCTCCGACCACGCCTCGTGGCACACACGCGGCTTCCGCGCCTCGTTCCCGCACGAGGCCAGCAACGCCAACTACAACCGCGCCATCCACACGGTGAACGACGTCACCGCCACCTTCGGCAACGACCCGCAGCACATGCTCAAGTTCACGCGGCTGGCGCTGGTGTATGCCGTCGAGCTCGGATCGCTGCCCCGGGGCTCGCGCGGAGCCCTGGCGGCGCGCTGACCATGCTGGTGCGCACCGGCACCCTGCGCGGCCTGCAGGCCGTGACCGTGGCAACACCGCCGGTGGCCGCGGCGCACACGCTCACCACGGCCCTGCTGGCGAGCCTGGAGCGCCACGCGGCGCGGCCGGCGCTGCGCTGCCACGGCCGCGCGATGGGCTACGCCGCGCTCGGCAGCAGCTCGCGCGCGCTGGCCGCCTACTGGCAGCAGCGCGGCCTGGCCGCCGGTGACCGCCTGGCAGTGATGCTGCCCGGCGGCCTGCCGCTGCCGGTGGTGGTGCTGTCGGCCTGGCGCGCCGGTCTCGTGGTGGTGCCGGTCGATCCGGCGCTGGCCGGCGAGCCGCTGCTGCACCAGCTGCGCGACAGCGGCGCGCGCGCGCTGGTGGTCGCCGACACGGCCACCGAGGTGCTGCAGCCGGTGCTCGAGGCCCTGGCCCTGCCAGTGGTGCTGACGGTGGGCGCCGGCGATCTGCTCGGCCCGCTGAAGGCCGCGCTGGTGCGCCACCGCCTGCGCCCCGCACGGCCGACAGGCCCTGCGCTGCCGGGTGCGGTGGCTTTCTCGTCGGCACTGGATCGCGGCCGCTCGCTCGAACTGGCGTCCGTGGTGCCGCGGCCCGACGACATCGCCGTGCTGCAGTACACCGGCGGCACCACCGGCGTGGCGCGTGGCGTGGTGCTGCTGCAGCGCCACCTGCTGGCCAACCTGAACCAGGCCGAGCAGTGGCTGCAGCCGGCGCTCAAGGCACGTGCGCATGACGAACCCTGGACGACCGTGGCCGCGCTGCCGCTGCACCACGTGTTCGGCTTCACGCTGGCGCTGCTGCTCACGCTCGCGCGCGGGGGCTGCCTGCTGCTGGTGCCCGACCTGGCCGACACCGACGAGCTCGTGGCGCTGCTGCAGCGCGAGCGCTTCCAGCTGTTCCCGTCGCTGAACCCGGTGTTCGAGGCACTGGCCCGCCACCCGGCGGCCGAGCGCATCGACTGGAGCGGCCTGCGGCTCAGCCTCTCGGGCGGCATGGCGGTCGATGGCGCCACGGCCATGCTGTGGCTGCTGAAGACCGGCAGCCCCATCATCCAGGGCTATGGCCTGGCCGAGGCCAGCCCGGCCGTCACCTGCAACCGCGTCGACGACACGCTCTTCAGCGGCCATGTCGGCTATGCACTGCCCGACACCGAGCTGATGCTGGTCGACGACGACGGCCAGCCCGTGCCCCCGGGCGCCAGCGGCGAGATCGCCGTGCGCGGCCCGCAGGTCATGGCCGGCTACTGGCAGCGGCCCGACGAAACCGCGCGCGTGATGCTGCCCGGCGGCTGGCTGCGCACCGGTGACATCGGCCGCTACACCGACGACGGCGCGCTCATGCTGGTGGACCGCAAGCGCGATCTCGTCTGGGTCGGCGGCCTGCCGGTGGTGCCCAACCACATCGAGGAGGTCGTGATGCGCCTGCCCGGTGTGCGCGAATGCGCCGCCGTGGGCGTGCCGCACCCCGATGCGGCCGAGGCCGGCGAGGTGGTCAAGCTCGTCGTGGTGCGCAGCCAGCCCGGCAGCGAGCTGCCCTCCGAGGCCCAGCTGCGCACGCACTGCGAGCGCCAGCTGGCCGGCTACCAGCGGCCGGTGCTGGTGGAGTTCCGCGAGCAGCTGCCGCGCAGCAGCGTCGGCAAGGTGCTGCGGCGGGCGCTGCGCGAAGGCGCCTGAGCCCATCGACGGCCGATGCGCTTCTTCGTCGAAGGCCCGCTGGCCGCCGGCAGCGAGTGCACGCTGCCCGAGGCCGCCGACCGCCACGCCCGCGTGCGCCGCGTGCAGCCCGGTGACGGGCTGACGCTGCTCGACGGCAGCGGCGCCGAATGGCCGGCCACGGTGCTGGCCGTGGGCCGCGGCGACATCCGCGTGCGCCTGGGCGAACCGCAGCCGCACAACCGCGAACTGCCGCTGCCCGTGACGCTGGCCGTGGTGGTGCCGGCCAACGAGCGCATGGACTGGCTGGTGGAAAAGGCCACCGAACTGGGCGCGCACGCGCTGCAGCCGCTGTGGGCCGAGCGCTCGGTGCTGCGCCTGGCCGGCGAGCGCGCCGCCAAGCGGCATGCCCATTGGCAGGGCATCGTGCGCGCCGCCAGCGAGCAGTGCGGCCGCACGCGGCTGATGCGCGTGGAGCCCGTGCGCGAGCTGGGCGACTGGCTCGCCTCGCTGCCCGCGGCGCCACGCCCGCACGACGAGGCGCGCTGGGTGCTGGACTTCGCGGCCGACGCGCGGCCGCCGGGCGCCTGGGAGCGGCCGGCGGCCATCACCACCCTCTCCGGCCCGGAAGGTGGCCTCTCGCCGGCCGAGGTGGCGGCGGCGCGCGCGGCCGGCTTTCGCCCGCTGACGCTGGGCGCGCGCGTGCTGCGCGCCGAAACGGCGCCGCTGGCGCTGCTGGCCTGGGCCGGACTCGGTTTGTAGGGGTGTCGTGGTGGCCCGCGCGGCCGCGCCAAGCAGAATCAGCCCGTTCCCAAACAACCAGGAGTGACGACATGGGTCTTCTCGATGCAGTGGCCGGCGCGATGGGGTCGGGCGGTGGCGGCCAGGGCGGCGACCTGATGCAGGTGGTGATGAAGCTGGTGCAGCAGAACGGCGGCCTCGAGGGCCTGGTGGCCAAGTTCCAGCAGGGTGGCCTGGGCGACATCGTGCAGAGCTGGATCTCCACCGGCCCGAACCTGCCGATCTCGCCTGAGCAGCTCGGCAAGGCCCTGGGCCCCGATACGCTCAACCAGTTGGGCGCCGGCGGCCAGGACATGCTCGGCCCGCTGTCGCAGCTGCTGCCGCAGGTGGTGGACGGGCTCACGCCCAACGGCCAGCTGCCGGCCGGCGGGGGCGATCTGGCCGGCATGCTCGGTGGCCTGCTGAACGGCGCGGGCGGTGCCGGTGCTGGCGGCCCCAACCTCGGCGGCTTGCTGGGCGGGCTGCTCGGCAAGCGCTGAGTTCAGAGCCCACACCGTTTGGGCTGAGCCCATACCGTTCGGGCTGAGCTTGTCGAAGCCCTGTTGAAGTGGCACCGGCCCTTCGACAGGCTCAGGGCGAACGGTGTGTCTCCTCGCGCCCGAAGTCGCGAGGGATGCGCGCCCACGCTGCCGCCACGAACCCCGGCAGCGTGGCCACGCAGCACCACACGAAGAAGCTCGTGTAGCCCAGCTGCTCCTGCAGCCAGCCGGCGGCCATGCCGGGCAGCATCATCCCGAGCGCCATGAAGCCGGTGCAGAGGGCGTAGTGGGCCGTCTTGTGCACGCTGCCGCCGTCGGGCCCGCCGGCCACCCACAGCATGAACACCATGTACGCGGTGAAGCCGAAGCCGTAGCCGAACTGCTCCACCGCCAGCGCCGCGGCCACCACGGCAAAGCCCTCGGGCTGCGCCCAGGCCAGCCACACGTACAGCAGGTTGGGCAGGTTCATCGCCAGCAGCAGCACCGGCAACAGACGCCCGAGGCCGGCGCGCGAGATGGCCCAGCCACCGAGCAGCCCGCCCAGCGTGAGCGCGGCCACGCCCACGGTGCCGTAGGCCAGGCCGACGTCCTGCGTCGTGAAGGCCAGGCCGCCGTCGGCCCGCGCGTCCAGCAGGAAGGGCACCACCAGCTTCAGCAGCTGCGCCTCGCCCAGCCGGTAGACGAGCAGGAACACGAGCACGCGCACGATGTCGTCGCGGGCAAAGAAGCTGCGGAACACGGCCACGAAGCCGCGCCAGAAGTCGCCCTCGCGCGGCGCCGGGCGGTCGTCGGCCGGCTTGGGCAGCGCCCAGGCGTGCCAGGCCGCGCACAGCACGAACAGCAGCGCCAGCAGTGCGAACCCCACGTGCCAGCCCATCG
>JACCDR011949391.1_pt1 | contig 10595 bp, 6 predicted proteins | sample 7446431 | NCBI WGS metagenome assembly JACCDR01 (sample SAMN15323443, study PRJNA562643) | freshwater metagenome | isolation source: river surface water | place: USA:Blue River Watershed | collected 2017-08-17 | reverse complement strand
CACCACTCATGCAACGCCTGAGACGCGTTAAACAATTAACCACGGTTGATTTGGTTTATCCCGGTGGTAATGGTTCGCGGTTCGAACATTCTCTTGGCGCTATGCACATCGCAGGTATGTATTGTGATGTTGTATTAAAAGATGTATTTGAATCAATTCGCGAAATATTGACCAAAATCGCCCGTGTTGCTGCTCTTATGCATGACATCGCCCATGGACCCTTCTCACATTCATTCGACAAGGCAGTTTATAGTGGAATTTATAGTCATGATACCAAACGAACTAAATCCGATGGACATGATATTCATCGGCATTACATTATCCACAATGATCCTCATATTTTGGAAGCTCTAGAGTTAATGCAAGTAGATCCAGATTGGATTTCTGCGGTTTGGGATTCTGGCTCTGAAAAGAGTTTACAATTAGATTGTTTACGCGGATCTCCTAAACGAGTCGAATTGAACCAGTATCTAATGGTGCTCAGCGCAATCGTTCAAGGACCTATGGGAGCCGATCGTATGGATTTTACTATGCGCGATAGTTATTATACCGGAATGACGCATCATGGTACTATTGCACATACTCGCATCATCGATCATGCTAAGATGTTCTACGATGAGACTACAAGCTTCTGGTGTTTGACTTATTCGAACAAAGTTCTCGAAGATATTTTGCGAGCATTGGATGGACGTCAATACATGTATAAGAATGTGTATTTGCACAAAACCTGCATCGCAGGGAGTATACTGATTGAACAAATCATGGAAAACATCGCAAAATTAGTGGACTTAAAAGCTCGCGTTATGGATCTAGAAAGTTTTACTTATCTGAATGATTCGCTCATTATGGAACCACTTACGATGTTTGGATCGGGCGACCTACTTGAAAAAACCAAGGAGCTGACAAAAAGATATCTTAAGAGAGATCTTCCGAAGCTTGAGTTTGAACAAACACTAGCAGTTGATGAACCAGATCCTGAGGTTGTAAACACATTCAAAGGAGACGGTGAATACGCGATCTATACCACGCGTGTTATCAATAGCATAGATCCGAAGATGTTTGACAAATACGACGTTTACTTTTACAATCGTAACATCGATAAGATCACATGTGTCGAAGCACTTGCGGGTATTGGTTATAGCGTTCCGCAAAAACCATACCGTATCATCAGTGTCTATAGAATGACTCCTTATGAAGATGTTTAATCATAAAAAAATTGATTATTTTTTATAATTATTCGTGCAAACATTCAAAGATAAAAACCGGAGATGAATGAATTACCATATGATATGAAACATTATGAGATTCTAACGCGCTTAGATAACCCTTCGAAATCTACTCTCCGGCGTGCGCTGCTAGGAAGTGAGCTAGAATTAATCAAACAAGATGAATCATGTGTTATAAAGCATGGTTTAGAATTCACTAAATTCTGGTGTTCACAAGGACTTTTAGTTAAATCCGATTTATGCGACCTCGCCGCATCAAATGGTTCCCTGGAAATCTTGAAGTGGGCTCGTGCTAATGGATGCCCTTGGGACGATATTACATGCGCGGTTGCCGCAAAGAATGGTCATTTGGAAGTCTTGAAGTGGGCTCGTGCTAATGGATGTCCTTGGGGCTCGTCGACATGCGCGCTTGCCGCATGGGGTGGTCACCTGGAAACCTTGATGTGGGCTCGTGCTAATGGATGCCCTTGGGATGTGTGGACATGCGAGTATGCCGCACAGAACGGTGACCTTGAAACCTTGAAGTGGGCTCGTGAGAATGGATGTCCGGAATATTAAATAAAAATTGATTTTTTGTATCCAAATATCTGAACTTACAATGAGTCTTTATCGTTGTCGTTTGTCTGAGCAGGACCAGCTTTGCTGGACCGATGCTATTGGCGATCGTACGATCGTCGTTCCTAAGCTTGTCGTACTTTTCGACGTCAGCGCTTCTATGGGGCGTTACATTGGTGTTATTCATAACATCTTGCGGAACCTTATCAATGAGTATCGGCTTGATCAAGTTGTGATCATCACTTTTGGCGCCGGAGCTTCTCGAAGCTCCTGGAGCTGGAAGACTATTGATCGCTGGACATGTCCTGGACAAGAAGGCAGCACTCGTATGCTTCATGCTGTGCGTTTGGCAATTGCTGAGGCTTCGAGCTTTACGCAGTACATGATCATCAGCGACGGTCAGGTGCATGACCTTAAGCAGTACACCAACTGGGGTAATGCTACTCGCAATAGCGAGTGGCTTCTGGAAATGATTCAGAAGCAACAGGCATTGCCTGGTACTGTCCAAGTCGCTGGTATGCGCATTTCCGCAGACGGTGATACGCAAGCTGTGAGTTGCTTCTTCAAGTTTCATAACCATCCTAATCATTCGCCAATGTTGCTGGACTCCGCATATTCTGAGGAAAACATCGGTGTTGGATTGTTGCAAATGTTCGACTTCTTCAAGCAAGGATGCACGTTTGACCAGATTAAGGTAAGTGGTGCGGTTGCGGCTGATATTTTCAGTCCGATTGCAAGCGAGCTTTCAGTCGGTCAAGGACAAATCTTTATTGGAAGCGGAGCAATCTTGGTCAACGGTAAGAAACTTGTTGAGATTGATCAGGATCGTTTGCCTCCGGCAGTCGTTGAGCGTTATCTCGAGGATCTTGCGCGTCGTATTCGCACGCTTAAGGTTTTGGGAAGTGCGGTTGATATCAAGCGTGTTAACACCTTTATGAACAACATCGGTTCGGTTGTATTGCAACCAGCGGATCATGCTTCGGGCTTTCGTGGAAACGTACGAGCGGTTATGCGCGATGCTCAAAGTCGTTATAAGACGATTATTAATGAGATTCAACAGTTATTGAATCTTGACAATGTTGATCGTCTCAACGCTCAACAACAAGCGGATTTCTTGCGAACTGTTGACTCGTCAACTACGACTGGAAGGCGTCTTGCTAAGCGGCACGCTGAGGCTGATGATCCTGAGACGGTGATTCGAACGGCTATTACTAAGATCATGACTGGATTCAAGGATTCTAAGAATCAATTGAGTTCAGTTCAATCATTCTTGAGCTTGGCTTCCACCGGTGAGATTTTGAAAACTGCCTGCGACGAGTTTCGCGCGAATCGCGATGGTTACGAGAATCTCGGTGTGATGGATCTTCTGCGCTGCATCGGCGCAGTTGGAGTTGCTTTTACTGCTCGCGTTGGAGACTATCCTGATCCGTGGAACTTCCGCGTTGATCAAGTTTGGTTCGGACAGTATCTTGCTCAGCCTGATTTGATCAATGCATTCTCTACTGGTACTGCGCTGACTGTTCCCGGACATCCTGACCGCGTTATTTCTGGTGTGGATCCGATTGGCACTGACGATATGGCTACTATGAAGTTCTATTGCCACAGTGGTATTAACCGTTTCCACGCATCCGTATTTATGCGCCGTGTCATCGCTGTTATTCCCAAGGATGCTTTGGCATTGAAGTCAGCTGTGCTCATGCGCATGCAGGACTTGACCGCGCAAGACCCTACTGAGTTGCGCGTCAAGGATACTTTGAACAACTGGCATACGCTTCGCGCTATTGTTACCCAGGATCTCTTCAGTCCTGAGTTCTTGACGAACCCGCTCGATCCTAAGCTTTGGCAAGCCGATTTTGGTATCACTAATGTCTTGAAGGTATTCTGCTGGGCATGCGTTGGGAATGTGCCGCGCGATCAACTGCTGGATCTTTTCAAGAACATGTTGCGTCTGGATATTTTCTACCTTGTGCGCAGTAAGTTCCCTACGATCGCGCTTGATGAGCGTATTCCGATTATACATCAAATGCTTGGAATCGATCCTAGCAAGGATGTTCGTCCTACCCCGATCGGAGAGCCGGAGCCGACTGAGATTGTATTTCCCAATCATTACGACGAGGCTGCTTGTTACGAGCGTATGATCAACTGGATCTCGCCTGAGTGTATCGATCGCTGGAATCGCCTGTTCCATTGGCGTCTTGCCTTGAACTCGCCTGACATGCTCGAAACACTCAAGCAAGCGCGTCCTTATCTCGACACGCATGCTGGATTGCTCAAGACCTGCTTGGCTGCTTTGATGAATCGCGATCTAGCGGATTATCTTACGAACCCTGATAAGGAGCCGGGTATGATTGTTGAGCAACAGTATCGTACTATGTATGAGGAGAAGCTCAAGCAGAAGCTTCAGATTGAGAAGACCAACCGCTTGCAATTAGCGATTGATCGTCTTACTTGGTCTTGCGATACTGACGAGTTCATTGAGATCTTGAATCATGAGATTCCTAACAGTGAAGGCAATGCGTACGGTCTGCTTATCAAGAGTCTCGCGGAACAAGTCCAGGTCCCTTTGCTCGATGAGAAGGTCTGGATCTTGGCTTTTGGACGAGTGCCTGACAGCCTTGATAATGTTATCTGGAACAATGGTAACATCGCTAGTCTTACTCATCGTAAGTTGCTCCAGAAGATCTTGAGCGATGCTCACGTGTCAGCCGTAGGGTTCTTGGAAGCAGCTCGCCGTCTCAGACTCGTTGCGCACGTGTATCGCCAGAGTGACAAGCCCAACCGTCATGGTCATTGCAACTCGAACCCCTTTATGGGTTGATATTCGTATATTCTTTTTTTGTATCTAGTATAGATAATGCTAAAAGTAATAAGATGTGCCGTAATAGTAGGTAATATAGGAAAATCCGCTTATAATAAATTTTGCGCAGTTAAGAAACGTTGGACCGATGGTTATCGCAAAACTGCTGTGGCTGATTGTGTACTTGTAATAGCGAATGTAAGTTGTACGGCAATAATGTTATACGATCCATGGATATTAATGCGACCATTATTAATGATTGTTCCATATGCTGTACAATATGTACCTTTTATCGGCACGGTAAGTGTCGCGAAGACAATAGTAATTTACGGTTTAGAATTTATAGCCATCTGAATTTATAAATTAAAGATTACTAATATATAAATATATCTAGCATGTCTCAAGTATCATGCGGTTCTGGTATAAGTGTTCTGAATAGTTGCCTGAGCGGTGGCGGTGGTAGCGGTACAGGAGGTACTGTAGTCCAAGTATCATTACCCGATAATGCCGCGACGCAAGTTGCCATACCGAGTGTTAACACTGTTGGTAGTTATATGTTTTTAGTACAACCGGTTTCCTTTCCAGGTGCTACTGCTAATTTTGTAGCCGCAAATTCAGATCCAACGCTAGCCGGTAGCGTTGCTCGACTTACTAATGCAGCCAGTCCAACCTCCGAGGAAATAGATATCACATGGGTAGCCGGAAATCCTGTGGCATTATATCACTCGGTACTAAAAGCCGGAGGCACAGGTGCTTTGATTACGTATCGAATTCTTATAGTCTCATTACCATAATTATGAAATTTTCTTTTCTTTTTTTAAAAATTCCAGTTAAAAACTAATCCTAAGATAATTATATCATGTCTACAACCATTAAAGGCGATTTATCAATTGTTGCCGGATTAGATCCTGTGCGTCAAGGTACTGGATCATTAAATGTTGCCAACAATTTAACGGTTGGTGGTAACTTGATAGTTAAAGGCGATAGAGTTAACATAACCGAACAAAATATTCATCTGTTGGATGGATACATTTATCTGAACGAAGGAGATGCTTTACCAACCGATGCCCACGGAGGTTTAGTTTGGACTATCAAAAGCGATTTGCAGACACCGATTATATCTAATGATATCAGTTGTATAAAAGTTACTAATGGTAATGGATTTGCGGCTGGCGATTTAATTAAATTAATAGATTGTGGTGAAAATACGGGTATATATGAAATTGATAATGTACAGAAAAACGAAATTACTATAAGAAATGTCAGAAAGGAAAGCTTTACAAATAATTCTCTCATACCATGCAACGGTGGTATTTTGAAAAGAGTATACTTGTCCATAATGTCAAGTGAAAATGGTTCTGTAAAAGTAGCTTACGGATGTAAAACCCCATTGCTATATCAAAACTTTATGACCACTGACGCTCGTAGAGGTTCACCTGGTTCTTTAGTAGCATGGGGGACTACTGGATCATTGGATAGTACAAAAATATTAACAATCGGTGATAGTATAAAGTGTGGATCAATAGACACGGGAGCTGGACCGGCGCATGTTTTCGATGGTGATCAAAGTTTGAAGACGAATGATAATGTTAGGTTTAATTCGGTTAATACTGGGCAAGGATTTAACAAATTGTACGCTATGAACCAACCTGTATTAACGACAGACATAGTTAAGTTTGCTGGAATTCGAGCTGATTGGATAGATACGGGCGCGGGACCTGTTCGCGTATTTGATCAAGATCAATCGCTTAAGACTGATAGTGATGTTAAGTTCAAAAAGATCACAGTGGATTTTATAGACACGGGCGCCGGACCAGCGCGTGTGTTTGATCAAGATCAATCGCTTAAAACGGACAGTAATGTTATATTTAAAACAGTTAAAGCTGATTTTCTGAACACGGGGGCTGGACCAGCTCGTGTATTCGATCAAGACCAGCCGTTAAAAACAGATAGTAATGTTAAATTTAGGAATATCACGGCAGAAACAATAGATACAGGCAATGGACCCACGATGATCTGGGGTATGAATCAGAAAATTACTACCGATAGTGATGTAATTTTTAATAGCGTTCGCGCAAAATTCTTGAATACAGGCGCCGGTCCAGCCAGGATTTTTGACCAGGATCAAAGCTTAAAGACAACCGATCGTGTCAAGTTTGCAAGCATCGATACGGGCGCTGGTCCAGCCAAGATTTTTGACCAGGATCAAAGCTTGAAGACAACCGATAATGTCAAGTTCGGAAGCGTCGACACAGGCGCGGGTCCAGCCAAGATTTTTGACCAGGATCAAAGCTTGAAGACTTCCGACGACGTGCGTTTTAAGTCTTTAACAACGGATTCGTTAAGAGTCGACGGAAAACCATTTGTTCAAGTATCCTTCGATCAGAAACTGGATACTAAATCAGATGTTCAGTTCAAATCAATAAAAACATCGACAATTGATACCGGAGCTGGACCATCTCGTGTTTTTGACCAGGATCAAAGCTTGAAGACAACCGATCGCGTCAAGTTTGCTAGCATAGATACAGGCGCCGGACCATCGCGTGTATATCCCATGGATCAACCATTTTTGTCTACGTCTCACGTAGAGGTAGCAAGTCTGACCGCTAAGTTTATAGATACCGGCAACGGACCTGCGCGAGTTTTTGATCAAAACCAGAGTCTTAAAACTGGTGATAATGTAAAGTTTCAAACAATTAACACGGGTGCTGGTCCGGCTAAAGTATTTCACCAAGATCAAAGCTTGAAAACGACGGACGATGTTAGATTCAAGACCGTTGACACGGGCGCCGGACCAGCTCATATTTTTGACCAGGATCAAAGCGTGAAGACAACCGATGATGTTGTATTTAGGTCTATTAAAACGCGTGGTATTAGTACTGGTAATGGGTTTACTAAGGTCTATCCAATGGATCAAAGCTTGAAGACGACAGATCATGTTAAGTTTGCGAGCGTTGACACAGGCGCGGGTCCGGCACATGTTTTCGACCAGGATCAAAGCTTGAAGACGACAGATCGTGTTAAGTTCAGGACCGTTGACACAGGCGCGGGTCCGGCGCATGTTTTCGACCAGGATCAAAGCTTGAAGACGACAGATCATGTTAAGTTCAGGACCGTTGACACGGGTGCGGGTCCGGCACGTGTTTTCGATCAGGATCAAAGCTTGAAGACAATAGATCATGTTAAGTTCATGAGCATTGACACAGGCGCGGGTCCAGCCAGGATTTTTGACCAGGATCAAAGCTTGAAGACAACAGATCGCGTTAAGTTTGCGAGCGTTGACACAGGTGCGGGACCGGCGCGTGTTTTCGATCAGGATCAAAGCTTGAAGACGACAGATCGTGTTAAGTTTGCGAGCATTGACACAGGCGCCGGTCCGGCGCATGTATTTGACCAGGATCAAAGCCTGAAAACTAACGACACACCAATTTTTAAAGGATTAAATTTGGGTTTAAATAATGGACTTTTGCGTATAATAAATGGTGCTGTAAGTAGTTATGAAAACAAACTAGAAATTTTGGAATCATGTGATCTCGAAATACCTAACTGGGTTCGTATAGCGCGATTCACGCTAGTCGGCGCAGGAGGCGGCGGTGGAAAATTAGGCGGTGGTGGCGGTGGTAGTATGAAGGTTTTCTCTATACATCCAACAGATAACCGTAAATTACGAATTAAAATAGGAAAAGGAGGAGATGTTGAAAAACCAGGAGGTAGCAGTGATATCTATTACGGTACACTATCGTGGACAGCTGAAGCCGGATGTGCTGGCAGTATAGTAGGAGGACGTGGTGGAAGAAATACCGAGGGCGGTACGCCTGATCAATTGCCTATGTCCGGCATCAACGGCGCTGGATGTGGTGGTGGTGCCGAAGGTCAAGCAGGCGCTAATAGCGAATACGGACCATTAGGAGGAAAAAACAGCGGCGGTGGAGGTGCTGGACCATTCGGCGCGGGCGGAGATAGTAAAAAATCAGCGCCTCCGGGCGGCGGCGGAGGTGGCTGCGGTGGTCGTGGTTCCGATGGATTATGTATCGTCGAATATATTTAGAAGTAATGAATAAATGTGTTTTTTTGTAATGTTTATTAAATACTTATTACTATATAGCAATAATGTATCCGACCATATTTAAGGGTAATGTTGAAGTAAGAAGCGGTATAAATCCGGCAATATCTGGTCCAGGTAAATTGCTGGTTGAAAGTGATGCTATCATAGCGGGAGATTTAACTCAAATTAATTCAACCAACCTTACTGTATCTGATAATTTACCCATAGTTAATTATCCTGCCACTATCGCCGGACGTGATGTCGGAATATTAGGTGCGCGCAATATAACAGATATAATTAATGGAACTCCTTCCGCAATAGGAACATCAGGAGGCGGTGGTGGTATAAATACAATTATATTGGACGGTAGTAGTTCATCTATTAACAATTTTTATAATGACTATGTTATATTAATTACAGCAGGTACCGGAGCTGGTCAGAATCGATTAATCACCGCATACGATGGTATCACAAAGGTAGCAACTGTAGATATTGATTGGGTCGATGTACCAGACGGTAGTAGTGTATATAGTTTATTTGCCAGCCGCAATGTGGCTTTTAGCTGGATAGAAAGTGCTGACTATTTCGTACTAGGTACTACTCCGGACAACAATGCGGCGCAAGATTTACGTATAATTCCTGGTAATTTACTTGTTAATAACTTGATAATAGAAGGATCTATTACGGGCTTAGATGAGGTGGTTTGTTTAGTAGAAAATTCAAATACACCAGAACCAATTGTCAAAACGAATCAAAGAGGATCCTATTTGATAGTAGTCGAATCACAAGCAGCAAATGGCGCCAGTGCTACTTTTAGCGCTAGTAAAGCTATTGCCTCGATGGTCGGATCAACCTTTCGGATAACATCGGCGACCGGTAGCGCGGGTGAGAGCATTGATATTGACTGGCCCGCTAATGATAAAGTACAACTATTTCATTCAACATTAGGCGCGGCTGCTAACTTATTATGTTATAACGTTCGAGTCGTCTCAATTGATATATTGGGAGGTGAGAACAATGTTGGTGCTAATGTAGGAACGCTGGGGGTTGGACCTTATGAAGGTAAATCTGGAGTTACTTTGGACTTCAGAAACACAGCACCTGGCTCTAACAAAATATCGGTATCGTTAGATGTACCGGGGAAAAATATACTAGTGGATGTTAATGAAAGTAATTTAACATTAGATAATCTAGGAGGTATTCTAAGTGTCGTTAAAGGAGGAACCAGTTTAAATAACTTAACAGCCGGACGTTTCTTAGTAGGTAACGGTATAGGACCGGTTGATCTAAATAAAGTAGTTCCATCAGGTGCTGTTGTCGGAACCAGCGATTCGCAAACTTTGACTAATAAAACTATTACTGACATTACTAATAATGTTGTAGCAAACGCATTGCGTACGGCTTCGGGTACAGTCGACGTTAGCACATCGGTCGCGCCTGTTGCTGGTTACACGCTAGTTGCAACAAGCCCGACAACAGCTACTTGGCAATCAGCCGGTAGTGGTGTAAGCGAATTTGAATATATAACCTCGCCTGCGGCGGTTGCTACAACCTTTATATTAGGAGCTGGAGGCGTAGGGGGTACTACTAAACTTAACTGGACAACTGCTATTAAACCGGTAGGTACATATCGTATAAGCTGGTGTTATAACTACAGCATTCAGTCGACTACTAGGGATTTTATAGCACTGATAATTATCGATGGAGTTATCCGGTCGCAGGTTCGTTTTGGAGTGATTTCAAACGCCGGAGGATCAAATAGTGATCCATATTCGATTACGGGCAGCGGTAATAATCAAAATTTGATGACATCTGGATTTACATATCTAAATTTCTTATCGGTTGGAAATCATTCGCTTGAAGTTAAATTTGGTTTAAGTAGCACCGGTAGCGGTTATGAACCAGTAACAATGTCTGATTTTGTCTTTGAAATATGGCGCGCGTGATCTCGCACGCGCTCGAGCTTCGCTCT
>JACCDR010397256.1_pt1 | contig 10595 bp, 10 predicted proteins | sample 7446431 | NCBI WGS metagenome assembly JACCDR01 (sample SAMN15323443, study PRJNA562643) | freshwater metagenome | isolation source: river surface water | place: USA:Blue River Watershed | collected 2017-08-17 | reverse complement strand
CCAGGCCCATCAAGCGTTGCTCCATACCGGGCGTCAGCTCACCTGAGCCCAGCGACAAGGTGGCGGGCTTTTCGTTGAAAGTGTTGATGATGTCCCCCTGTGGCCCCGCCAGGCGGTAGTGAAGCGTCAAAAAGGAACCGGGTTGGACTGTGGACATAAGGGTTTTCTGGAATGCCGCCAAAGCGGCCAAACGGGCATAAAGAAGCCACTATTGTAAAAAGCTAGGCCGACCCGTCCCCTTTTGGGGGCATGTTGGCCCCAAGGTTGCTCCAGGGGGGGGCTTTCAAATGGGCATCAAAGACTTGCCACTGGATGCGCGGCCGCGCGAAAAACTGTTGGCCCGTGGCCCGCAGGCGCTGAGCGATGTGGAGCTTCTGGCCATCTTGCTGCGCACCGGCATGGCGGGCAAAAACGTGTTTGAACTCTCGCAAGAACTGCTCACCCCTGGCGGCATTGCTGGCCTTTTGCAAGCCACGCCAGGGTCTCTCAAACTGATCAAAGGTCTGGGGCCCGCCAAACAAGCCGAGTTGCTGGCCGTGTTTGAAATCGCCAGGCGGGCCCTGAGCCAGCGTTTGCAAGAGCGCCAAGCCTTTCACACGCCCGAAGCCGTCAAACAGTACCTGCAGCTTCAATTGGCTCACAAAAGCCACGAAGTCTTTGCCGTGCTCTTTTTGGACAACCAGAACCGCTTGCTGGCCATGGAGGAACTTTTTCGGGGCACCCTCAGCCAAACCAGCGTCTACCCACGCGAAGTCGTCTTGCGCGCCTTGCACCACCAGGCGGCGGCTGTGGTGCTGTCACACAACCACCCCAGCGGTTCGGTGCAGCCCAGCCGGGCCGATGAGGCCTTGACGCACAACCTCAAAGCCTCGCTGGCCTTGGTCGATGTGCGGGTGCTGGACCACATCATCGTGGGGCAAGGGCAAGCGCTGTCGATGGCAGAGCAAGGCTTGCTGTGACCCCCGCCCGTTAAACTCACGCTTTTGAATTTCTTGCCCGACCATGTCCCATTACCACCTCTACGCCATCGGCAATGCCCTGGTCGATACCGAATACGAAGTCTCTGACGCCTTGCTGCAGACCATGGGTGTGAGCAAGCGCCACATGACCTTGATCGACACCGCACAACGCGCCGAACTGCTCGGCCATGTGCAGGGTCTTCACGCGCGCCGCACCGGTGGTGGCTCGGCGGGCAACACGGTGGTGGCGCTGGCCCAGCTGGGGGGCAAAGCGTTTTATTCGTGCCGCGTGGCCGACGATGAACTGGGCGCTTTCTACAGCCAGGACCTGCAAAACAATGGCGTGGCCACCAACCTGACCCACACCGCTGCGCAAGCAGGCCAAACCGGCAGCTGCATGGTGCTGGTCACGCCCGATGCCGAGCGCAGCATGTGCACCTTTCTGGGCGCCACCTCGCAACTGGACAGCAACGCCCTGCACCCGCAAGACATTGCCAAGTCCCAAATCTACTACATGGAAGGCTACCTGGCCGCTTCGCCCACCGGGCTGGAGGCGGCCGTCAAAGGCCGTCAAATCGCCATCGAACACCAGGTGCAAACCGCGTTGACCCTGAGCGATGTGAGCATGATCAACTTCTGCCGCCAAGGCCTGGAAGCCATGATTGGCAACGGTCTGGACTACCTGTTCGCCAACGAAGAAGAAGCGCAAACCTGGTGCGGCACGACCGACCTGGACGCCATCATCCGTCAGCTGTCGCAGCTGGCCACCACAGTCTGCCTGACACGCGGCCCCAAAGGCTGCATCGTGGTGCAAGGCGCCAAGCGCATCGAAGTGCCCGCCGTACCCACCAAGGCTGTGGACACCAATGGCGCTGGCGACATGTTTGCCGGCGCGTTTTTGTACGGCATCACGCACGGCCAAAGCCCGGCGCAAGCCGCAGCCCTGGCCAACCGCGCTGCCGCTGCCGTGGTCAGCCAACATGGCAACCGCTTGACCGCCGCCCAACTGCAAGGCATTGCGGCCCAAGCCACCCACGCTTAAGTCTGGATCAGGCCATCCACCACCTGGATGGTCTTGTCGCAACGCTCACCCAGCTCGGGGTTGTGCGTGACCAAGAGGATGGTCGTGCCCTGCTCCTGGTTGATGCGGCGCAGCAGCGCAAACACCGCGTCGGCACTCTTGGTGTCCAGATTGCCGGTGGGCTCATCGGCCAGCAGCAAAGCCGGGTTCATGGCCAAGGCCCGCGCCAGCGCCACGCGCTGTTGCTGACCGCCGCTCATGTTGCCGGCCATGTTGTTCTTCCAGGGCGTCAGGCCCACGCTCTCCAGCAAGGCCTCGGCCCGCTCCTGCAACGCCCGGTTCGGAAAGCCCGCCGCACCCAGCATGGGCAGCATCACGTTTTCCAATGCGGTGAAAGCCGAGATCAGGTGGTGGTACTGGAACACAAAGCCAATGTGGTGCCCGCGCAAGCGCGTCAGGGCCTGATCACCCAGCAAAGTGGTTTCTTCGCCCGCCATCTGCAGCAAGCCTGAAGTGGGTCGGTCCAGCAAACCGATGATGTTGAGCAAAGTGCTCTTGCCCGAACCCGACGGCCCCATCACCGCACAAAAGTCGCCCCGGTGCAGCGTCAGGTCAATGCCGTGCAGCACCTCGGTCTCGATGTCCGTGCCCACATTGAAGGCCTTGCGCACCCCCTGCAGGCGCACCACCACATCCGACCTATCCATGGATCGCCTCCACCGGATCCAAACGGGCCGCCCGCAAAGCCGGCGCATAAGCCGCAGCCAGGCCCGTCACGGTGGCCAGCCCCAGGGCCATGGCAAACAACTTCGGGTCCAGCACCAGCGGAAACAGCGGCGTGCCATCGGCATTCAAAGCCAGGTGCTGCCACAGCACCAGCCCCACAGCCCCCACCAGGCAGCCCAGCACCGCGCCGCCCCAGCCCAGTAAGCCGCCTTGCAGCAAGAACACCCGCAGCACCTGCCCGCGTGAAATGCCCATGGCCCGCATGATCCCGATCTCGCGTGACTTTTGCACCACCGACACCACCAGCACACTGGCAATGCCAAAGGCCACCGACAAGCCCACAAAAAAACGGATCGCCGTGTTGGCCGTGGTCTGCGCACTCACGGCCGCAAAAAACTGCGCCCCGGTTTTGATCCAGCTGTCGGCCTCCACGCCAGTGGCAGCCTGAATGCGCTGGGCCATGGTCTCGGCGGCGTACACATCGCGCACAGTGACTTCGATGCTGGTCACCCCGCCCAGCAAACCCAACAGGCTTTGTGCCGTGCGCAAGGCCACAAAGGTGCTGCGCTGGTTGGCGGCTTTGTTGCCCAAGTCAAACACGCCGCTGATGGTCAAGGTGTTGGCCACGCCTTGGGCATTGGCCACACGCAATTTGTCGCCCACGTCCACACCCAGCTCACTGGCCAAATCGGTGCCCACCAAAATATCCTGTCCTGTCAAGCGCGGCGTGCCGCGCACGATTTTTTCGGGCAAGTTGACGATCTGAAAATACCCCTCGGGCTCTACCCCCGTGAGGCTGATGGCCCGGCTCGCACTGCCACGCACCGCCAGAGCCGATCCGCTGACCACTGGCGAGACCACCTTCACATCGGGCATGTGGCGGATATCGGTCACCAGCGATTGCCATTGGTCCATCGACTTGAGCCTTTGCAAAGGGGGCTGCACGATGGCCGCATCCACCTCGCCGGGGCTGGCTGGGCGCAAAGTCCGCGTGGTCTCTTTGGGCGGCAAGAGCTGGATGTGCGCCTGTGCCGACAACACCCGCGCAATGAAGTTGCCCTGCAAGCCCGCCAGCAACGCGGACATGAACACGATCACGCCCACACCAATCGCCACACCCACCAAGATGAACACCGTCTGCATGCGGCCTTCACGCAAAAAGCGAATCGCCACAATCCATTCAAACGGTACCCAAGGCTTGTACATGCTGCAGACCGTTCAAGGTTGCGCACGCACGCGCTGACCTTCGCGCAGCGCATTCGACGAAGCGTTAGGCGGGGTGATCACGGCATCGCCCTCGCGCAAACCGTCCAGCACCTCGACCCACGCGCCGCCACGCAAACCCAGCCGGACCGAGCGACGCTGCGCATGACCGCCCTCCAGAAGCCATACCCAGGGCGCTGCCCCGTTGATGTCGCTGATCTGGCTCACCTGCAGCGCCAGCGCTTGCGGCTTGCGCGCCACCTCCATATCCACCGACACCGTCATGTCCTGCCGCAAGGTTTGCACTGACTCCAGCACGTCGAGCTTGACCTCCACCGCGCCGGTCTGGGCATTGATGCCGGGGTTGATGTAGGCCACCTGGGCCTTGAATTTTTGCTGCGGATAGGCATCGGCCGAAACCAGCGCCTGCTGCCCCAATGCGATGAGGCGCAGGTTCTTTTCATCGATCTGCACCACCAGCTGCGTGGCCCCTTCAGGTGACAAGGTCATCAAGACCTTGCCCGCCTGCACCACATCGCCCACTTCCACATTGCGGCCAATCAGCTGACCACTCATGGGTGCCTTGATCACCGCATAACGGGCCTTGGCGCTGACCACTTCGGCATTGGCCTGTGCTTCGGCCACAGCACCCACGGCCAGGCTGTGCTCCGCTCCGCCGGCCTGGGTCGATGCCACTTGTTTTTGTGCGGCCAGCACTTGGGCTTCGGCCAAGGCCAAGGCCTTGCGCGACTCGTCCAGCGCCGCCTGACCGATGAAGCCCTGCTCGAACAAAGCCAGACTGCGCTGCCAGCTGGCGCGCGCCGTGTCCAGACTGGCCTGAGCCTGGCGCAGCGTCTGTTGCACCACCGGCCCCTGCAAGTCGTTTAATTGCCGCAGCCTGCCCTGCGCCTGCGTCACGGCCAGCTCGGCCTGCCGCTGGGCAGACCGCAGCTCGGCACCCACCAATTCGATCAACACATCGCCCGCCTTCACGACCTGTCCTTCGGCCACGGGCACACGCGCCACGGTGCCCGTGATCTGCGCGCCGATGTCCACCCGGTGCGGTGTCTCCACCCGTCCAGTGGCCACCACCGTTTGCAACAAATCACGGCGCTGCACAACCTCGGTCTGTACCTGCGGGCCCATCCACCAACGCAGCAAGGCCGCGCCCAGCAACAAAGCGAGCAAGCCCAACAACAATTTGCCGCCATGTTGGCGAACCCAGGTCCAAACAGCATTCATGGCCCCATTGTGTTGGGGCATGCGGCTCACAGACATGATCCAGGTCAAGATCAGCCCCTGTGCAGCTTGCGCGTCAGGCAACTGAGCAACAATAGCGGCTGTCTCCTATCTGCACCTCCCCTATCTTTATGAAAAAAATACTGCTTTTGGGTTCTGGTGAACTCGGCAAAGAATTCGTCATCAGCGCCAAACGCCTGGGCTGCCATGTGATTGCCTGCGACAACTATGCCGGTGCCCCCGCCATGCAAGTGGCCGACGAGTTTTGCGTTTTCAGCATGCTCGACGAAGCACCGCTGCGTGCTGCGATTGCCAAATACCAGCCCGACCTGATCGTTCCCGAGATCGAAGCCATCCGCACCGAAGTGTTGCTCGACGTGGAAAAAGAAGGCTTTGAAGTCATCCCCAGCGCCCGTGCCGCCAACCTGACCATGAACCGCGACCGCATCCGCGACGTGGCTGTGGGCCTGGGCGTGCGAACCGCCAAGTTCAGCTACGCCGAGTCGGCCACCGAGCTGATGGCCAAAGCACAAGACATCGGTTTTCCGGTCGTCATCAAGCCCGTGATGAGCTCATCGGGCAAAGGCCAAAGCGTGGCCAAGACCGCAGCCGACATCCAGGCCAGCTGGGACTACGCCTGCGCGGGCATGCGCGGCGATCGCCAGAAAGTCATCGTCGAAGAATTCATCAACTTCGAGTTTGAGATCACCCTGCTCACCATCCGCCAGTGCAAGGGCCCTACCCTGTTTTGCGAGCCCATCGGCCACGTGCAAGAACGCGGCGACTACCAATACAGCTGGCAGCCCCAGCCCATGAAGCTGGACTACTTGAAAGCCGCGCAAGACATGGCCGAAAAAGTCACCACCGACTTAGGCGGCGCAGGCCTGTTTGGCGTGGAGTTCTTCGTCACGCCCACCGAAGTCATCTTCAGCGAACTCAGCCCGCGCCCCCACGACACCGGCATGGTCACGCTCATCAGCCAGAACCTGAGCGAGTTCGACCTGCACGCCCGCGCTGTGCTGGGCCTGCCCATTCCCGTGATCGAGTGCGTCGAAGGTGCCAGCGCCGTGGTGCTGGCCGACAAGGAAGGCAAAGACCCGAAATTCACTGGCGTTGAAGCCGCTTTGAGTGAACCTGGTGTCGATGTGCGCATCTTTGGCAAACCCACCACACGGCCGTATCGCCGCATGGCCGTGGCCCTGGCCAAAGGCCCCAACGCGCTGCAACGTGCGCGGGACGCGGCGGGCAAGATCACCGTCGTGTGATTTTCAGACCCCGTGCCAGCACGGGGTCTGAAAGATTCAACCCCTGCGCCAGGTTCAAATGGGCGCGGACGAGCCAAAGCGGCGGTCGCGACCGGCAAACCATTCAATGGCCTGCTTCAACCGTGCTGGCGTGAACTCTGGCCAGAGGTCTTCGGTGAAAAACAGCTCGGCATAAGCCGCTTGCCAGAGCATGAAATTGCTGATGCGCGATTCACCCCCCGTGCGAATGAGCAGGTCCACCTCAGGCGCACCCGAGGTGCTGAGGTGAGCCATCAAGCCTTCTTCGGTCAGGTCTTGCAAACTCTGACCGGGGTGGGCTTGCTGCCAGGCTTGAGCGGCCTGGATCATGTCCCAGCGACCGCCATAGTTGGCACACACATGAAGCGTGATGGCCGTGTTGCCCGCCGTTTGCGCCTCAGCCTGGGCAATCAGCGTTTGCAGTGAAGGCGCAAAACGGGTTTTGTCACCCACCACCCGCAGGCGAACGCCATTGGCGTTCATGCTGTCAACTTCCTTTTGCAGGTAAGTCATGAACAGGCTCATGAGGCCGCTGACTTCTTCTTCGGGTCGCTTCCAGTTTTCGGTACTGAAGGCAAACAAGCTCAGGTGAGCGATGCCGAGATCTGTGCAGGCTTTGACGATGTCCCGCACTTGCTTGGCCCCAGCCGCATGCCCCAACGCTGCGGGCATGAACCGCTTTTTGGCCCAGCGCCGGTTGCCGTCCATGATGATGGCGATGTGCCCTGGCAACTTGTGGGGAAGGTGAGATGAGGTCAATGGACTGAACCTTGTGCGAAACGATTCGAAATTTTAGTGGCTTTGCGGGCTGTCCTGGTCATGGGCTTACCCGAACGGGGCATCCTCGAGATGCCGCAACGCAGCGCTCACTCAGGCATCGGCCAGCTCAACCTGGTGGTGCTCCAATTGCACCACTGTAGGGCGGCCCAGGATCTCCAGCAGCACGGCCACGCGTTTGCTGGAAACACTTTGTATCAGCCCCTGAACGTCGCCCAGCGCGGTATGTTTGAGGCGAACAGTCTGCCCTGCTTTGAGCTGGCTCAGCTCTTGCAATGTGGCGTGGTTGCGATCTTCTTCAAGCAAGCGAATGCGCTGGACCAGCTCGTCGTTGAGCAAGGCGGGCTCAAACCCAAAGCGCACGATGGTGGCGATGCCTTTGGTGCTGCGCACCACCGAGATGCTTTGCTCGGGCTTGCCGGGACGAAACAAGATATACCGAGGAAACATGGGTTCAAAATGCGCCACGGGACCTTGTTCGGTTTTCTTGAATTTTTTATAGAGCGGCAAATAGGCCTCAAAAGCCTGCTGCGTCAAATTGGCCAGGGCCACTTGCTCTTGCCGAGGCTTGGTGTAGGCCAGATACCAACGTTTAGGCGTGAAAGCTTCTGAGCTCGCAGAATGATCGGTGGGAGCGAAAGTCATGGTGATGCGAGACAGCCTGAAATAACAAACATGGACGATTATAGATTCTGGCTCGAATACGCCATGGCATGTGCTGGCAGAAGCACCATCAAAAAACCCCGCTGAAGCGGGGTTGGCCGTGCAGGGCTTTCAGGGCCGAGACGAATTTTTAATGGCCAATCAGGCAATCACAAATGGACTGCGGTCTTTGCCTTCAATCCATTTAGGGGCTTTGCCGCGTCCTGTCCAGGTTTGACCTGTAGCAGGATCACGGTATTTTGCCGCCACCTTGCTGACGGATTTGGTGGCCGATTTTGCGCCACGGCCGGGGAAAATGTCTTGTGCTGTCAAACCGAATTCAGCGACCAGTTCACGCACTTTGGCCACGGCTTGCGAGATTTCGCGTTGGCGCGCAGCAGCAATGGCTTGTTCGAGCGCTTCACGCTGTTGCAGTAAATCTTTATAACTTTGGGTCACAACAACTCCTGAATAAAAAAATAAGAACGGTTGAATATACCCTATTCAAATGCATTCATACAAGATTCAGCCTTGAATTTCGATATTCATGCACAAGAATCAGATTATCTCAATACCTTATTCAAGGTGAATGGCCAAAACCTTGTCGATGCGTCGACCATCCAAATCGATGATTTCAAAAGTCCATTCATCGAGCTCAATGCATTGCCCCACAACGGGCAATTGGCCCAATGCATACAAAAGCAACCCGGCCAGGGTGTTGTATCGGCCTTTGTCTTCGGCTGGCAGTTCTTTGATGTCCAGCCGCGATTTGAGCTCGTTGACGGGCATCAGCCCATCCAGGAGCCAGCTGCCGTCGGGCCGCTGGGTGGCCCAGGCTTCGGTGTGGGTATCGGGCTTGAGCTCACCGGTGATCGCTTCCAGCAAATCCAGCGGCGTCAGCAAACCCTGCACTTCACCATATTCATCCACCACAAAGAGCATGCGACTGGGCTGGTCACGCATTTGTTCCAGCAGCTCCATACCGGTCAGGGTTTCGGGCACGAAATGGGCGGTCTGGGCATGGTGTTCCAGAGGGCGGTCATCGTCGGCTGGCAAAGACAACAGTTGCGAGACACTGATCACGCCTTGCACATGGCCCAAATCTTCCCGGCAGACGGGGTACCAGGAGTGGTTGCCCGCCACACGCATCTGGTTGATGCGTTCCATCGCTTGCTGGGGCGTCAGGCTGGCATCGATCCACTGAATATCGCCACGCGGCGTCATCATCGAAGTCAGGGGGCGGTCGTCCAGATGGAACACGTTGCGCACCATCTGGTGCTCGTGCTCCTCGATCAGGCCGGCGCTCACGCCTTCAGCCAGGCTGGCTGTGATTTCTTCCTCGGTGACTTCGTGGCTGCCTTTGCTGTCGATGCGCATCAGCTTGAGCATGCCCTGGGTCGACAGCGAAAGCAGCTTCACAAAAGGACCGGCCACTTTGGCCAGCCATGCCATAGGCCGTGCCACGATGCGGGCCACGGCCTCGGGATACAGCTGACCAATGCGCTTGGGCACCAGTTCACCAAAGATGATGGTGGTGAAAGTGATGAGCGTGACCACGATCGCGGTCGCGCTGACGCTGGCCACAGGCACGCTCAGACCCCAGCTGACCAAAGCTTGCGCCAGCGACCCACTGAAGGCCGCCTCACCCACAATGCCGTTGAGCACGCCGATCGACGTGATGCCCACTTGAACGGTGGACAAAAATTGGGTGGGCTCTTCCAGCAGTTTGAGCGCCGCTTGCGCCCCCTTGTCCCCAGCCTCGTCCATCACGGCCAGGCGCGCTTTGCGGCTGGAGGCCAAGGCCAGCTCGGACATGGCAAACACGCCGTTGAGCAAGGTCAGGAAACAATCAACAAAAAATCCATGGCCCCATTGTGCCAAGGATGTGTGACAGCCCCCGTACGGGCTCAGCCGGGTGCTTGTGCCTGCGGGAACTTGACCTGAATCATCGCGTGCGTCCCATCGGCATGCAAACGCAAAGCGCTCAGACAGCCGCCCCAGACACAGCCGGTGTCCAGCGCCAGCACATCTGATCGGCCCAACCAGCCCAGGGTGGACCAATGGCCAAAAGCCACCGGCACATGCGCCGTTTGTCGGCCTGGCACATCAAACCAGGGCATGAAGCCTTCAGGCGCTGCGTGTGCGCCTTCCTTGGCGTCGAACTCCATGGTGCCGTCGGCCGAGCAAAAGCGCAGGCGTGTCAGCGCGTTAACAATCACGCGCAGGCGCTCGGTGCCTTGCAAATCATCTCGCCAGGCAGCGGGCTGGTTGCCGTACATCCGGTGCAAAAACGCTGACAAATGCGGGCCGCGCAAAACGGCCTCGAATTCGCCCGCCAGGGCGAGTGTCTTTTCAACAGACCACGCAGGCAACACGCCGGCATGCACCATCAACATGCCTTGCGCAAAAATGGCCATGTGCTGGTGACGCAACCAGTCGAGCATGGCAAACCGGTCAGGCGATTGCAACACCGCATCGAGTGTGTCGAGCCGCTTGGTCTGACTGGCCCCTGCGGCCACGGCCAGCAGGTGCAGATCGTGGTTGCCCAAAACACATTGCACCGATGAGCCCATGGCCATCAGGCGGCGCAGCACCCCCACCGAGTCAGGCCCGCGGTTGACCAGGTCGCCCAGCACATACAGCTGGTCTCGGCTGGGAGAGAACGCCACTTGCTGCAACAAGCGCTCTAACGGGGCGTCACAGCCTTGGATGTCACCGATCAAATAAACAGACATGGAAATCTCT
>JACCDR010752330.1_pt1 | contig 10597 bp, 9 predicted proteins | sample 7446431 | NCBI WGS metagenome assembly JACCDR01 (sample SAMN15323443, study PRJNA562643) | freshwater metagenome | isolation source: river surface water | place: USA:Blue River Watershed | collected 2017-08-17 | reverse complement strand
GTACGCACCCGCCGCGTTCGTCACGCCGGAGTACGCGAGCTGTTGAAGCGGCGAAGGTCCGGCGACCTGAGCGCCCTCGTAGGCTTGGTACGGCTGGGCCGCGACGTCCAGCCCCTTGGCCGCGAGCCCCTGAATGTACGTATTGTACCACTCGGGCAGCGACTGCTGCGTGACCGTGGCGGTCTGATTCGTTTGAGTCGGCCCGACGGAAAGATCTGCCATGGCTACGCCCCTTTCTTGAAGTAGGCTTCGGGAGTGCGGGCGCGCGGCGCGATTTGCGAAAGCGGCCCGCTACGCTTATGCGCACGCACACGTTGCCGCATCGCATCGAGTCGCCGAGCCCCCTCTTCATTCGAACCGTCTCCGAGCGCCGAGACGAGCTCCGCGTCGAAGACGTACTCACCGGGGCTGAGACGCGCGTCCACCAGATCATCCTGCCCACCCCCCGGTCCGGAAGCGACGTATCCTGGGCCGACGTGCGTCGCGGCGCGCACGTCCGTGGCGATACGATTCAAAGGCGCTACATCCCCTCCGCGAGCGTACTTCGGATACACCGGGTTCATTGGGTCGACCCCGAACCGCGAAGCTGGCGGAGGCGTGTATTTCGTGAGTGGCGCGGTGAAGTACTTCTGGGCCGCTGCTTTCTGAGCCTCGTTCCAAGTGCCGTTCGGGTCGCCAACCTGCGCTTTAAGCTGCGCGATAGAGGCCAATGGGCTGCCACTCCCGCCCCCGCCCCCGCCGCTTTCCAGTGAATTGTAAAGCCCGTAGAGCTTCAGCAAATCTTGGATCCCCTCGAGCGTACCTTGCCCACCGCCCGTGAGCTTCTCGAACCAAGTCTTCGCTCCGGTGGCCAGCCCGCTGGAGGCCCCGGAGACGAGGTCTCCGACCGTGGAGAGCGCGCCGCTCACGAGCGGAGACGCGGACGCCGCCGCGGCCGCAGCGGTACTTCCCGTAGCGCCAAGGACAGCGTCAAAGACCCCCGTCTGCGCACCAGTCATCCCCGGCCCGTAGTTTCCGGCCGCGCTGTACCCAGGCGCCGTGGTGCCTCCGGGCGTGGCCGCCCCGGTTGCGGACGTCGTGGGAGGGTTGGTCGCGAGCTCGGAGGCCACGGAGTTCAGCGCCCCCGTGGTCGGCAACGAAGACCCCGCGGTGATGATGTTGTTTCCACTACCGAGCGCAGCATCCGCCGCGAGATCCATGCCGGACAGCAACTCTCCTGAGCCAAGAGCCTCTGCGGCGCCGAGCGAACCCGCGGCCCCGGCGCCAATCGTCGCTGGATTGAAAAGCCCGGAGGCGGCTGCAGCCGCGTTGGTGCCGTAACCCGCGGTCCCGAGCCCGGCTTCGATGGCGGCCATGTTCAGCGGAGTGGAGCTTGCGGCCGCGGCCCCCGCCCCGCCTGCAGCAGATCCGCTGGTGGCAGCTGTTCCAGACCCCGCGGCCGCAGCTCCCCCGGCGCCGCTTTGCGCGGCCAGAATGCCGCCGCCAGCGATGGCCGCCGCCAGAGCGGCGCCGGTCATGAACGTGCTGTCGTCGTTGTCGTACGCCGACGGCTGTCCGATGACGTTACCGTTCCGGTCTTCGACCCAGCGATACCCGACTTTCCCATCCACCTGCCCGCTGTCGCGAATCTTGTACCCGTTCTTCGTCAGCCACGCATCCATGGCCGCGTTGTCAACGGTCGGCAGGTCGCCGAATGAATCCGGCCCCATGTCTTTGAATACGTTGTTCGACAAGCCGGGGATGAGCGACCAATTCAGCATGCTCCCAAGCTGTGGCGTATTGGCACCCGGATTGACCGCCGCCGCGTCATCGTAAGCCCACTGGTCGGCAAACCCAGGGGCGGCCAGCGTGAAGCCGCCGGACGGCGGGCGCCAATTGGTGAAATTGCTTGTCGCCATGGTGTACCTTCCTTAAGCGGCGGATAGAAGTCGCGCTGCCCAATCTTGCCACCGAGCGAACTGTCTAGGCTCCGGCGCGCCAAGTTCTACTACGGGGGGAAGACCTACGATTATTTCTGCCCAACGCTCCCAGGCGGCCTCGCCAGCGGGGGCAGGTGCATTATACCCGGACAATTGCTCTGTCATGTCGCTGGCCCATCGGTCGAAGGGTGTTGTGTAAGGGTCGACAGGCAGAAGCGAGAAGCGCGGCCCCGCCGACGGCGCGTCCGGAACGGACCAAGGCGAAAAGCCAGTCGGCAGCGGGTAAAGCAACTCCGACTCTAGCGAAAGAAACCGCGCCGACGAGTCCCCGAAGCCGGCCTGCACCCGCGCGCCAGCGGCGCCAAGTGCAATCGTGTTCGTGAAGAACGGGGCCGTGTTCGTCGAAGGGTTGCCCGTCAACCACGTGCCGTTCTTCCCGATCCAGTGCCGGTTCGAGCTCAGGTCGAGCGCGAACATGTACGTGCCGTCGCCCGAGGTGCCGAGCGCGATCGTACCCGTCTCTTGGCTGGTGAACTGGTTCGATAAGATGTTGATGTAGAAGTACCCGGCGGAGCTCGTATTCGGGGCGCCCGCCAGATCTGTCGGGATCGCAGCTGCGCGGTACCACCCGATGAAGCAACTGTTACCGCCCGTCGCTGTGACCTCGAAGTAAACCTTCCCGCTGTTGCGTGATCCAAACCCCACCGCCGACCTGAACCCGGAGCCGGCGCTGAAGGCCTCGACGAACCGGTTGTTTACTTCGGAGAATCCGCCTGATGGCGTTCCGGAAACAAACGTCCGCGAAAGATCAAACCCCGGGTCAGCCACAGGCGTCTCCTGGCTCGGCGGAAACGAAAACGCGACCCATCTGAAAGTCGCCGCCGATCTCGTTGCTTTCGAAGATGAGCGTCATCTCGCGACGCTGCTCATTTGGCGTGATGAACGGCGTGCTCTGGTCGAACTCGAACGGCTCGGAGACCACGGGCTCCGACTGCGCGTACGCGCGGCCCGCGACCTTCAGCGTCATCGTCCCGGCCATGACGAAGTCAGGCTCGACTTTCGTCACCCTTACCTGCACATCGGGGCCAGCTGAACTTTGCCCTGCGTCCGCCGGGCCACCGGACATCCACTGGAAGTTGTTCGTCTCGAACCGCGCTTGGATCGCCGATACTTCTTGCTTATAAACCCGGTCCACGCCTTCTTCGTGCAGCCAAACAGAATCTAGAGATTGCGTTGTCGGGACCGCTGCGATCGTAGCGGACCCGCCAGTGGCCGAGACGACCTCGCCATTAACGAACGCGCCGCTCGTCAGGGTAACGTTCATCGTTGTCGGCAGCACTCGTTGTATCACTCCGGTCGCCAGACTCGTGGCGCCGGTGACAGTGGTGCCGGCGTCGAACGCCCCGGTCACGCCCGAAAGCGTAAGAAGAGACGTCGTGCGGAGATCTCCGCCAGCGAATATCGGCCGTCGGAACTCTTGAGGGCTGGCTCCAGCGCTGCGGGAAATTGGTGTGTCGTACCAAGCGCCCTCGCGAACATTGAAAATGAGCGCGTGGTTGCATTCTGTGGAGTCGCCGAACGGGAAGAACCACCAAATTTCGCCGAATCGTGGGACCTTCGCGGCCCAGACCTTGTTGCGGTGGATGGGGTTGACGTTGTCGTAGAAGAAGTTCACGTTCTCGGTGTTCGGGACTTCTTGCACGACTCCGTTGTACGCGAAGAACCGATCCTGCCCCGGCCAGTAGTAGACCCCCGCGTACTCGACGACAGAGTTCTTCGCCAGGATGCTGATCGAGGCGCTCACGGTATCGTAGTTCCAGATGACGGAGCCGGAGTTCACGAACGTCACGCGCACCAAGGACTCTAGCGTCCAGAACAGCCCCGCGGGTGCCTGACCGCCGCCCCGCATCGGGAGCCCCTTCACGACCTTCGTCCCAGCTACGTTGGCTTCGTTCGCGAAACTTCCGGCGCCGGGCGCCCACCCAGCGACCGTGAAGTCGTTGGCGTCACAGTTCTTGATGAGGCCGTTGTTTCCGTAAACGAATAGGAACGGCTGCAGCACACAGCACCCACCCGACACAGCGATGTCCCCCGCACCGTCTTGTATCGCCGTGAAGAGTCCGGTTCCGGCCAGATCGGCAGAGTAGAGCTTGCCGTTCACCTCTGAAGCGATATTCAGAGCGTCGGGGGTGGCCGCCGCGATGAGCACCTCCTGCCCACCCCCGCCCGAGCTGTACATCGCAGCCGTCTGCCACAGATTGTTGTCGTTGCGGACGTACGCTGTGGGCGTGCGCACTACGATGCCGCTCCCATCACCGAACTCATCAAAGCTAACGACTTCTATCCCCGACCCGCTAAACGTGTGGGCCGTGTTCCCGACGGACGCCGCATGGATGTACACGTCGCGCACCGGGCCGGAAACGATGTCGCTCATCAAGCGATAGCCGCCGATCTTTCGCGGACGCCCCCGCTGGAATCGAGTCCAGACCGCGTCGCTGTAGTTATTGCTGTCGAACCGTGTGCCGTCGCGCCGGACACCGGGCCGCGGGGAAAGCGTAAAGACGACGCTGGCGGACGACTCGGGTTGCGAAGCCATGGCGGTCAGCCTTTCACGGTAGCGCGGTCAGTTGAGCGGGACGCGTTCTCACGCTGTAGCGATTGCAGGGCGTCGGCGTAACGCTGACCCCAGACAGACGCTTTGTCGAAGTTCTTCAGAAACAGCGACACTTGCTGCATACACCCATAGAACAGAAGTTGCGGCGCGTTGGCCGTGGTCCAATTTGTTTGGTTGTCGACGGAGAGGGGGTCGAGCCGTGCTTGGTAGATTATCTCGAATGGGAGCGCAGCCTCCGGCGTGGGGGCGAAGATGAGGTTGTTGTAGTCGTAGTCCGCGTAGAGCTTCGGAACTCCGCGAACCGAAGAGTCCGGCCAGTAGGTTCGGAGGTACTCGTACGTACGCTTCTTCAGAACTTGACGCGTCTGCCCGCTAACAGTCGTGAACACCGATATGCTCTGGGTACTGCGCCAGTAGGCCGGCTTCGCGATCACCGCGGTTCCGATGGTCAAGGTGCCTTCGGCAACGAGTTCGCTACCAAGGACGCGAAGATCCGCCGCACTCGCCGCCTCGGCAAGGAGAATTATTCGAGGGATCTGCGCTGCCAGCCGGTCGTCCGTCGGGCGCTCAGAGTATTGAAGAATGTCTTCGGACAAGGAGTCGAAAGTCATCACAGAAGCGGTCATCTTTACTCTCCTTCAGCGGGATCTACTCTAGGCTTCCTGAGAACTTTCGGGGTCCGTGGAAATCGCTCCGCTGCGCGGGCCTTTGCGAAATGTCTTGCCTTTGCCATGAGCCGCTTACGAACCCGGGCGGCAACCTTAGAGTAGTGAAGCAGCGCAGCTTTCACCGCATCACCTGCGTCGGCTATCTTGCGGTTCCGCGCTCCAGCGAACGGAGCCTCATCTCGATGTCTTTCGTCTCTTCTTTCGTCGTGTAGTTATTCTGCATGGCGCGTATCTCACCGCGCATTTCGATGACCATCGACGTCAGCGCCTGAAGCTGCGCAGACGCAACGCCTTTTTCTCTGTTGTCGGTAAAGATGTAACCCGCAGTAAAGAGAACGGCGGTTGTGATCACAGAGATCAAGAACGTCTGAAAGTGCCTCTCAACCACGCCCGCCACCGGTTCGCTGCCTCGGCGCCTCTCCACTCGTGACGAAGGCGCGTCGCCGCCGTCGCGTCCTTCTGCGCTCATACATTGGACCCCTTCAGAAGATTCACGTTCAAATTGAGAATTTCGTTCAGCCCGCCCGCGGAGACGTTTCGCACGACGATCCCGTACGCCCCGGCATTGACGTACCCAATAGAGAAGTCGTAGTTCGCGGCGCTTCCGCCGGATGCCAGACAAACCAAAGGCAGATCGTACTGACTCACGTGAGTACAAGTGACCTCAAAGCTGACGCTCGCTCCTGCGGCAATGTTACCCGAGGCCATGATGATCCGCCCGCTAGGGGTGCTCAAGGTGACCCCGGTGGATTTATTTGTCAGCTGGGTTACGGAGCCTCCAGACCCGGAACCGTAGCCGAGCGGAGTATTACCAACGAGAAGAAACGAGCCGCGGTCGACCACTACGTCGCCCGACCCCGCCGACAGAGTCAAGCGTCCCGGATTGAGCGAGTACTCGTTGCCGGCCAAGAAAATGCTCGCCCCGCGGGAAAACCCAGCCGTCGATGCTCCGCAAAGCTGCAGCCGCGCATCGTCGGCCCCGTTGACCGTGTCTATCCCGATGACCCGGTCCCCCGCCCCCGCCGTAAAGCTGACAAGGCTCGTCTCGACCTTGACCCCCACCGCGGACTGCAGGAATACCTCGCCAGAAGTCCCGGAGAAAAGACTCAGCCGACCCGGTGCGGTCGCGGCTTCGTTGCCGGCCAGGATGATGAGCGCGCCACGCGAAGTGGCTACTCCTTGAGCTGAAGAAATTAGGATCCGCGCGTCGTCGGCGCCGTCTAGCGTGTTTGTGCGGATGCGAAAGTCGGTCACCCCGGGGACGAACTCTATGTTGCCGGTCAGCCCGATGGCCCCCGCCACATCGACCTTATACGCAGGCGTCGTCACGCCTCCGATGCCAAGATTTGCCGAGGCCCCGAATATCACGGGGCCGGTGCCCTTGGGGGTTATGTTGATCCCGATGTTCGAATCTGTCCCTTGCGCCGACAGCGAAACACGCGCGCCAGTTGCCGACGCGGTAGCCTGCAGGTAATTGACCGCGGAGCCGCTGCCTACGAAGCGCATGACGTCTCGCGCATTACTGCTGACGCCTACGGTGCCTCCCGTTGGCGAGTAGATGCCAGAAATAGATCCGTCGTTGAAGAGGATGGCCGGCGCGGATAGCGACCCGAGCGCCAATGTCAGAGACGTCAGCCCGCTTACAACAGTCGTCGTCTGGAGGACATTCGTGCCGTCGCAGAAAAGAACGACATTCTGGTTCTGCGGCACGAGTACCGAGGCCCCCGCGCCACCGGTGACGCGCAACGTAAGCGTAAACGCCCCCGTGGTGGCGTTCGACACGTAGTAGCACTGAACAACGGGAGGTACTTGGATGATGCAGTTGGACGAGAGAACTCCCGTGAACCGCTGAACCACGTTCGCTGCCTGCGTAGCCGTGAGCGTCACGGTCCCGCCCGTAACTGGCAGAAGTAACAGAGTAAAGTTGAACGCCTGGTTCCGCCCACGACCAACCGTGAACCAAGCATTGACGCCGTCACAAGACACGAAGGCTGAATCTTGCGGCTGCAGCGCTACACTGGCAACCGCGTCAACCGTCTCGCCGCCCTCCGCGGACAGTGTGAGCGTTCCAGTACCTTGGTTACGCAGCAAGAAAGAGAAGCCTTCCCCGACAGTAGCCGCTACCGGCAACCCCAAGACCCCTGCGCCGCCCGTCCAGACAAAGAGGTTAGCCCGGTCTGTCGGCGTGATGTTGTACGAAGCAGAAAACGATGACGTAGGAATGTTGAGCTGTAGCTGCGACCCTTCCGCCGAGAGCCCGGCCCCCGCGGCGCCTCCGGCGTCGAGGGAGCCCATCCCAACTCCGTACAGCACCGAAATCCAAGTTCCGGCGGAAGTGCCCGAGTCAATCAGGATCACCAGTCGATACTGCCCCGGCTCCAGAACTCCGATGGTCGCCGCGCCGCCGAAAGGCTTCAGAGTCAGATCGAACGCACTTTGGTTTGCGAAAAGCACAGCAGTGCCGACGCCAACAACAGAAGCGTCTGGCATCCACACCTCAGAAATCGACGAAGCCGATGCGAAGAGAACGAAGTCCGCCGTCGTGAACTGCCCCGAAGTCGCCACGTACCCCGGCCAAATGAGCTGGGTCACTGCGAGCGTAAGATCTATCTCCGCGAACGACCGCGGGCTCGGCGTGATTACTCCGCCGCCAAACGGATTGGTATACACACCACTCATGTCGAAATGTCCTCTTCAGGGCGCGGGTACTGAACCGATATGTCTTCGGTCTTTCTCGCGGGGAGCCGCCAAGGGTCGTACTCGTCGTTACACCCCCGGCCGCAAACGCGAAGTCCAGGCGCGTTGCGGTCCGCTGTGAGATCAACGAGCCGACGCTTCATCTTGCATCTATCGCAGATGCCAACGGAAAGCACCGAAGCCCCGCGAGTGTCAAGAAACCGCGCCATGATGCGCGCTACCGAGTGTAGCACCCGATGCGGGGCGCGAACCTCACAGGGGCGCCGTCGGTCTCGGAATCCTCGGCTTCCCGCAAAGTTTTCTCTGCGAGCGCCGTCAACTTATCGTAGCGCTCAGGCGGGACCAGCTCTTTGGGCAGCTCCAAGCAAACTCGCGGAGCCAACATAGCGATGATCGCGTCGAGCCACCGTTGAGGCACGTCGATCGCGTTCGTGTACCCACCAGGATCTTGTATCTGGCGCTGCGTATAAAGAGTCATGAGAACGGTCGTAGCCGGGCGCGGCCACAACGTCACTTCCGGACGGAACGCCTGCTTGTCGAACCAAAACTGCAGTGGAGTTTCTGTCTGGGCGCTTTTATCAGGTAAGCTGACGAACGCATCGCGAGACATCTTCCCCATGACGATATCTCGCGTGTTGGCGAAGAAGTTCCCTGCACCGAAGGCGACTGTTATGAATTCCACTCCAGTCTGAAGCGAAAACACCCGCCAGGAGGTAGCCGAAGCCCAAGCCTGTTCTGGCAGAAGCACGACCACCGAGGCCCCAGTGACGAACTCCGCAGGCAGCGAAACCTCCAAGTCCGCATAATTTACCCAACCCACTCCATCAAGGAAGTATTGAACCTCGCAAAGAAAGGACGTCGGAGCTCCGTTCGGGAAGTTCGCCGGCAAGAAGAGCGGATACCCCTGCACCGCGACCAAGCTGACCGGACTGGAGAACGTCGCCCGCAGATCGCCGTTCGGGGTTCCTGGCCCAGCAGCCTCGGTCACCGCCTCCGCGACGCTGCCCGGGCTGAGAACCGCGTTCAGCACGTCGACGGTACCACTCGGCAGCGCGTAAACCGCGTTTCGCGACCCAAGCACCAACCCGATCTTCTTCACGCACCAAAGGCTCAGCCCTCTGGTCGCCAGACCAGAAAGAATGAAAAAGAGGTTGTCGCGCGCCGATTCGAGCTGCTCCGAAGTGATGAGCGACGGCAGCACACCGCAGCGTCGAACGGCGTGGTCCACGATTCCAGACACGTCGACGACAGTGCGACCCACCGTCCCCGACGTCTGACCTAGATTGGTGGCCATGGAGCCTCCTCAAACGATGCCGCGTGATACGACCTTCATCACCGTGGCGGCCGCGCCTGCGGTCTGGTTGATCCGGATCGCGACCGCCCCGAAGGTCAGTCCCGCAGCAACGTCTGCTGTCGCGCCCGTCAAGGCCGCGACGTCGGTAGGGTACCAGACAGGGACGACGTTCGGATCGAAGACGTTGTCCGGGGTGATCTGAACCGTGCAAGTGCACCCAGCGCCGACGTCCAGGAACACCCCGAGGACTCCGCCTACGGAGGCCGGATCTAGCGGGAGTGCCGCCGAGGCGGCCGCCCCCGTAACTTGGACTTGAGCGACACGCATGGCCGTTACGCCTGCGCCACGCCGAACGCGCCGACCCGCGTGGCCTGCGGACCGCACCCGATCGCCGGGACCGCGATCGCCATCACCAGGCGCCGCGCGCCGTTGGCCGCGTTGCCGGACGGGGTGTACGTGCCGCGAACGTCGCCAGTGGCTGAGGTGGCGGGGTCCGTCGTGACCGCAGCAACGAACGTGCCCGCGTTGGCGGCCAGCGTGGCGTCCCACTTCACGTTTAGGATGTACGCCGGGTCGGTCACACGAACCGGAAGCCCGAGCCGGTCGCTGGTCCCGATGGTCAGCCCGTTAGTGCCGGCCGTGGCGTTGATGTTCACGACGCGAACCACGCTCTTGAACGCCTTCGTCGTGGTCACGGTGCTGGTGCTCGGAGCGGCGACGTTGGACGTCATGAACTGCCCGAACTGGTCGAAGCCCTCCACCCGGTAGGTGGCGGAATTGGCGCCGGCCGCCGTGATCGTGACGCTCCTGGGGACATCCAAGACATACTCCACGGTCCCGTCGGGACGCGTGTTGACGGTCACCCCCGCGCCGGCCGCCAGAGCAAACGCGGCTCCGCTGCCGGGGTTCTGGGAGCCTGCCAGGAGCGCCGTTCCGGAAGCGACCGGAACGACGTCCCAGACGAGGACCCGACCCATCGGGCCGACGCCCAACTCCATGGGGGAGGGGTTGTTGAGCCCCGGGGTCGGACCCGGCGCATACGCGGGGCCGAGAAAGAGATCGTCAGAGATTTGCATGCTGCTCTCCTTGAGAACGTGCTCACATTGTGAAGAAGCCGGCCCGTACCTTAGGAGGCGCGGGCCGGCGAAGACGGCAACCTAGTCGCCGCCGGAGACAACCCTTCAGGCGCCCGGGGTGCCGAACGCGGCGCGCCAGTCGGTCCAGCCGGTCTCGTACCGCTCGGTGGCCTTGTAGCGCATGGTGTCGGTCTCGAAATCGCCTTCCATCGACTTCTCGAGCCGGCGCCGCATCAGGACCTTCAGCCCTTCCGGAGCGTTGGTCGTGACCCACCAGGCGGTCGGCGAGGTCAGACGGCTCAGCACGGCGGGGTCGGCCTGGAGCATGC
>JACCDR010017258.1_pt1 | contig 10597 bp, 18 predicted proteins | sample 7446431 | NCBI WGS metagenome assembly JACCDR01 (sample SAMN15323443, study PRJNA562643) | freshwater metagenome | isolation source: river surface water | place: USA:Blue River Watershed | collected 2017-08-17 | reverse complement strand
GTGAGAGGGATCGGAAACCCAAAACAGCCCCCGCCACCTGCTTGACAGGCGGCGGAGGCTGTGCTAGGACTTTTCGCCCGGGCATTCCGGGGTTCGTTTACTAAATCCGATTCCATCCGCAAACACTTGACGTGTTCCGATGTAGTATTCGGAGGCGATCCACCCCTTTGATCCGTAGTGCGAAACTCTTATCATCCCGCACTGTTTGCATTTACGCCGTTCACCGATGGGGGATTTGGTTGGATATTTACCCCACGAATGTTTCACCGCCCGCTACACCAGACGTCTTTCATGTTCCATCCGGTCCAAATGGTGTGTACGTGCCCGTCGTGTTTGACGTTCATGGGACACTTTCGGCTTTCCATGCCTTCCGGCTTTTGCTGTGTCATGGTTCTAGTATAGCGAAACGGGGTTGCTTTCGCAACCCCGTTCCTTACTTCTTTTTGATTGGCTTTCCCTTGTTGTCTACGTACTCGGGTTTGATCTTTTCGTCCGGGTTTTTATCGTAGATGTCTCGGGTTCGCTTTCCGTCGCCTGTGTATGGCCGGTCTGGGTTGAACCAAATTTTGCCTACCATTCCCGTCCTTTCACCTCTTCACTATTCTTGATTGTACGCCGGGGTATCGGTCCTGGCAAGTTTTCTCGGACTCTTTTGCGCCGCTTTTCGAGTAGCGTACTGACCATAGAGACCAGTGGTACTCGCCCGGTTTTACGTACTGAACTTCGTATCGCTTAGATGATCCGAACATGCATTTAGAATAGCAGAAACCCCGGATCGCGGCAACGATCCGGGGTTTCATATGGTGCTATTTACTCAGCGGTCGTCTCGACCTTGGGCTTCCGGGGGCGGAACACCTTCTTTGTGACCTGGAAGTTCACGGTGACGGTACCGGCCTTACGGGCGTCCTGGACGTTCAGGCGGAGGCCGATGCAGTCCTCGTTTGCCTTCCCCCGGTTGTACGTCTCGATTGCCCGGCGGAGACGGTTGACGACATCCTTTGCCACGCCGTCGTAAACCGTCTTGCCCTGGTCGTTCTGGAGGATTGCGCCCGGAACGGTGACGGACTTCGGGGTGCCTGCCTGGCGGGCCATCTCGATCCACTGCTCAGCGGTGGAGTTGTCCTCTGCCTGGCGGCCGTTGGGGCGGACGTCCGGGATGACACCGTCGTTCAGCTTAACGTTGCCGAGATCCATTGTCTGTCTCTTTTCGTGAGGTTGGTTGCCGTTGCTGGTTTCAGTCTAGCGGATGCGGGAGCCTTTCGCAACCTCAATCCGTCGGTTTCGCCAGAACTTATCGCGGGAGGTGCCCGTCTCGTCGGCGTGGGGCATCTGTCCGGGCTGTGAGACGTATCGGAGGATGCTTCCCCCGATCTCCACGTTGGGGGTGCCGCGACGTGGAGTCGGGAGAAACATCGACTGTGTGATTTTCATGCTGTCAGAATACACATTGCGGGTTGGTTTGTCAAAGGATCGGATCGGCGGATGTAGAGGAATTCGAATTTCTTTAGTTTCATGACTAGTTTGGTGACTAGTTTGGGGTCGATTCCGCCGATGTCTCCGAATCGTTTGCGGTTGACTTGGTCCGGTTCGTAGGCGAGGAATAGGTGTTCTGCTGAATTATACGCGAGAGGATCGACCCAAGCTGGACGCTGAGTAAAACTCCAAAGGCCAGTACCCATAGATCTTCCACGGGCCCAAACCGCTTTGACTTCCTGTTTGAGTCTGAAGTCATTTTGAATCTCCACAATCTCATCTGCTACTAGAATTCGGTTTCCGCGTCGGTATGAGTCGTCGATTGCCCGTTTGAATTGGACGGCGATATTGAAGTTGTCTCGTTCGACGTCGAATGAGTGTTTCGGCCAGAGTACCCATCCGGCCGGGTGATCGTTCGCCGCTTTCTGCCATACGGATTTGACGATAGGCGGGGGCCACGATCGTACAATGGGTAGGTCATTGCGTTCCTGGAATCCGGAAATCGTTTTGTCTTTAGGCTTTCCGGCTAGCACGATTGCGGGAAGGGATGGGCTCATTACCTTTTCAGTCAGTTGGAATCCCAGTACTGATTTTCCCGATCCGGTACGCCCGATGACTGTAAGGTGTTGTCCGGCATCATACTGAAAATACGATTCGATGAATACGTCTCGCGGAACTCGCCACTCGTTTGCATCATCTATATCGTCATCGTAGTCTTCGATGTCGGGTTCAGGCTGCATTGGCCTGTCCCGCCATATCCATCATTCGGCCCATAAGAACCTCTGGCGGCATCGCACCAAGGTTTTCGGTGACTGCGGGCGGCAGTACCTTATGGTTGGCACAGATCTGAATGGCAAGTGGAATGACTGCGCCGATTAGAGCGCCGTATGGCCCGACAGCCATGAGGGATTCGAGCACGCGGGCAACCTCGGGGTTGTTTACCGCGATTTCGTGAATGGCGTCGGCGACGGCCGGAGCGTGGATGATGAGAGCGGCGCCGTCCAGGGCGAATTCAGGCTTTGCGGTTCCTGCCATTGTTAGCGGGAATGCTGCCATTTGGATTAGTCCCGCTACGGCTGGACGGTAATCCTTCTGACCTTTGCGTGTGGTGGTGCGTCGCGTCCCGGTCGAACGGGTGGTATTCCCAGATGATTTCCTGCCCGGCTTTGCACGCGGTGTACCATCCGCTTTCACTCCCCATGGTGCATCCTGCCTTTCGTTACGAATTGGCTTATCGGTTTCCATGGGTTCGCTGAATCGTGCGGCGAGATCGGATTCCACATCCATTTCTACCGCGTCGGTAAGGGTGTAATCGTCGAGGTCGGTCATTAGTTGAACAACTCCCATCGGCGGCCTGGTGTGTTTACGTCGGGGGTGGGGGATGGCATTCGTGCACCGGCGGTATAGAGTGCACGATTGTAGTTCAGCATCATTGAGGCTTCCTGTGGGGTCATTCCGGTGCCTACGATGCGCATGTAAAAGTAGAGGGATTCGAATGGTGCGATGATTCGTATTGCATCGGCTCGGGTGTCGAATACGGTTTCATGGGATTTCGGGTCCCAGATCATTCCATCCTGGATTCGAATAGCAAGCCAATGTCCGTGATTGAATGGAAGGGATGCGTGCATGTTGTATGAGTCGCTGATTCGCTTTGCCGCGTCGGAGTAGATGCCGAGCGGTCCTGCATTACCAGCGTATCCGGAGAGGTCAGGCACGTGTACGCCCCAATGCGACGGCCGCAACGATTAGTGCGGTAATAGCGACGGTTCCTACGACAACGAGATATAGAGTTGCTGTGTCGATTCCGGTAGAAATCTTTTCCCCGGTTTCGCTGATGGTATCGGGAATTTCCTTTACCCGCTTAAATACGCCCATGCATTTATTATATCATCAGGAATTGGTGCGGGCGTGCGCCCGTGGTACGATTCTGTCAGGCCTGGAATCCCGCAGTCCGGCCGAGAGCACGACGTTCATGGGACGGTTCGTCTGTGCTCCGACGCCCCGCTAGCAGCAATTTTGCCGAGAGGTTGTTGTTGGCGGGGCGTTGTGTTATTCTTGGCTTATCGAAAGGTGACATACACCGTATGGAACGGACTAACCGTCCGGGTTAAGGGAACCCTCTTATCCCCCTTAAGGTAACGTCACTTCGATACGGATGGGTAAACCGTTTATTGAAACCCCGGTGTTCGCCGTTAGGAACCGATCCTCTCGATAGGGGCGTCTACTCTACCGACGTTAAAGGTAGGTGTTCGGGATTATGATCCCGACAGAATACCCCCGGGCCTTATCAGCTCGGGGGTATTTTGTTGCCTGGCGTGCGTGCCGGCATTGGTACAATGCCTGGTACAATGTGGGTACTGAGCCGACCCCATCTGCGGTTGGCCGTAATCCTTTAAAGGAATACCCATGACTCAGCCTGGTCAGCCGAAGAACCCGGAAAAGAAGCAGGTTTTGCGTCGCCCGTTCGTTGCGGGTACGCGTGAGGTCGATAAGTCGACCTATGATGAGACTAAGGCGCTTAACGCGTCTACTCAGGATTTGCGTACCTATGAGTGTGACCCGAATGGTTTCCTCGGTGGTGCATACATTCTGGTGCAGGGTACGGGTGCGACTGCTACGGCTAACGTGGTTGTGGCAGCGAATGCCCCGTTCAATGTGATCGATCAGATCACGTTCAACGATACGAACAACAAGCCGATTGTTGGCCCGATGACGGGTTGGGATCTCTACGTCTGTAACAAGTACGGTGGTTACAGCTTCATTGATGATCCCAAGCAGTCTCCGGTTTACTCGGCGCCGGTCACCGGTTCGGGTACCGCAGCGGGTTCGTTCACGTTCATTCTGCGTCTTCCGATCGAGATTGTTCACCGGGACGCTCTGGGCGCTCTGCCGAACAAGAGTAGCAGTGCCACGTTCGATATCTCTATTCGTCTCGCTGCACTGGCTACTGTTCTGGGTGCCCCTGCTACTGCTCTGAGTGTGCGTACTCGGATTCAACAGTACGGTTGGATGGACCCGAATGGTAACGACATGAAGGGCAACCCGGTTAACCAGAACCCGCCGGGTGTCCAGACTACTCAGTATTGGGCTAAGCAGACGTATACGCTTGCAAGCGGTTACTTCTCTCAGCGTCTTCAGGGTATCGATTCCCTCGTTCGTAACCTCATTTTCGTTCTGGAGGATGACGGTTCCCGAGTCACCGGCGATGCCGATTTCCCGGATCCGTTCACTTTCCAGTATGAGACGTCGCTCCCGGTTCAGCGTATCAAGGACGTGTGGCGTCATAAGATCGGTGAGGATTTCGGTTACATCAACGCGGTCGAGACTGCGGGCGGCCGGGACTACGGTGTTTACCCGCTTCCGTACAACAAGGACTTTGGTCTTAAGCCGGGTGCCGAGACGCGTCTCGGATACCTTCCCGTGTCGGCGGCGACGACGCTCAACATGAGCGGCACGCTGGGTGGTTCGGGCACTAAGGTCATGACCGTTCTGGTCAACAAGGTCGTTCCCGCGAACGGTGACCCGATGGTGTTGACCGGCCGATGAACCTGAATCCGCTCCCCCCGCCGCCTGGGCCTGCACCTCCTCTTCCTCTTCCTCCGAAGCCGACTGTTAATTAAGGAGAAACCCAAATGGGTTACGTCAAGTCGAACGCTATGCCGCTTGCGATTGGTATCGCTCTCGGCATTTTCGTGGTTCCGTACGTCATGAATTTTGCCAAGTCTAAGATGGGCTGATAGTGGCTCAGTCGGAAGGCATTTCGGGTACCGCCATCGGCGCTATTGCCGTTGGCGGTGTCCTGGTGTATTTCGGCATTCAGAACATCAAAATCCAGGACGGGCTACGCGAGCTTTTGAAGGGCCAGTTTCCCAAGTCTGGTGAGCAGTCTAAAACCGCCCCGAGTGGCGGATTTGGAATGCTTGGTGGCGGTATCGGTTTGGGTGCCGACGGTTCCGGTAGTGGATCGATCGGTACCCAAACTGGTGGTTCGATCGGTGGGGCAAGCAGTAAGGTCAATCAGTTTATGAGCGTTATTCGTGCTCAGATCGGTAAGCCGTATGTATGGGCGGCGGCCGGTCCGAATACGTTTGACTGTTCTGGGCTGGTGGTTTACGCGTTGCGTCAGGTCATTAAGGACAAGCCGATTATCCGTCACACGACTTGGTCGTTTATGACATGGGGTGGCGCATATGCGGTAACTACTCCACAGGTAGGCGATATGGTTCTGTGGTCCGGTCACATGGGTGTGGTGTCTGGAAATGGCAAGATGATTCACGCTCCGGCGCCCGGTTTGAAGGTTGAAGAGATTAACATAGCGGGTTTCCGTGGCGTGTATGGTCCGGTGTATCGGAGGATTAAGTTCTAATGAGTGCTTCGACCGGTCCTATTCTTGCCATTGGTGGTATTACCGTCGCGAATAAGACTCTTCTGAATAATCAGCCGATGGACTGGCGGATTGTTATAGCGACTGGTCTTACCGCTGGAATGTTTGCGTTAGGCGATAAGGCATGGCCCGAGTTGTCTAAGGGGCTTGCCTATCTGGCGCTCATTTCTGTTCTGTTCGTCCGGCTGGATTCCAAGACTCCTGCCCCGGTCGAGTCTCTAACGAAATTTATGAAGGGATAACGCGATGGGTACCGCTGGTAAGATCGCGGTTGCAATCGTAGGCCTGGGCGTGGTTACGACTCTAGTTCTTCCGGGTCGGCAGACTCCTCAGGTCATTAACGCGTTTACTGGTCTTTTCCGTGGGTCTCTCGCTACCGCGATGGGCACCGGTAAGCCGGTGTGATCGCTGAGAGAATAGAAGGGAGTAGCTATGGCGTACGGTGGTGCATGGCTGCGCAAACAGTTTTCGGTAGACCCGGACGAACGCCTTCATACGGCCGCTCCCGAACACTCGCAGCGTGGACACGCTCAGGATCCTAATCCGACGTGGGAGAATACCGCTGATCCGGAGCTGGAAACTCCTGAGTTCATGGCGGACTATCCTGATATCGATTGGATGGTTGTTAACACTAACGGTCTACTCATTGACACTACTCCGAATGACCATTCGGATGGTGCGGGTGATAAGGCCTATGCTAACGACGTCCAGTCGCAGTCCGGATCGTATTCTGAGTCCAGTACCGATTACGGTTCCGATCAGCGGCATGTGTTCAACGTTCCGCCGATGCAGGATTTCACTACCAAGTATGAGGCCCGTCGGTTTGAGGGTGTGGACGTCTATGGCGTTTCCGATACTGCCCTTAAGCGTGGTCTGAATGCTCTTCCCGAGAACAACCCGGATGGTTTCCGTCGGGGTTGGGTAGAGCAGCAATTCGTGGACCGGAAGCTGTATGATCCGGAGCGTGTGCATGACCGGCGTCTGACTACGGTGAACGTGGCTACGGTGGCGACTGATCAGCCGGTGCCCGAGAATGCAGGCCCGTATAACTCGCCGTTCAATGCGCTTGCACGAATGCTGCGGACGGTTAACCAAAAGCCTATGCTCCGTCGCGAGCCTCCGCCGATTTCCGAATCGGTTATGGCGGATGGTGAGGAGAATATGTATGACGCAACCTCGGGCGATTGGGTTGTGGGCTAATGGCTGAGACGATTAACCTTCCTGGTTTGGGACAGGTGAAGACGGTGTATGTGGTCGGTGGCGTTGCTGTGGTGGTGGGCATTGTTGGTTATGCCTATTACACCAAGAACAGTGCGCCTGATGACTATGTCGGCGCCTCTCCTGACGATTACAGCGCTACCGAATACGATTCGCCGTTGGGTAGTTCGGGTGGTAATTCGACTGTAGACGTCGACCAGACCGAAGGTTTGATTACCACGAATGCTGGGTGGACCGTTAAGGCGGTTGACTTCCTTACGACGGCTGGATTCGAACCGCTGATGTCGACGGTGGCCCTGGGTAAGTATCTTGCCCGGAAGCCACTGAATAAGACCGAGGTGGATGCGGTCATGGCGGCCCGTGCAGCGGTCGGCGATCCGCCGAACGGCGGCCCGTATCCGATTACGGAAGGCCTGCCGGATACTGCCGCTAGTGGTGGGCTAAAGGCACCTACGAATCTGTGGAAGGTTAAGAACGACCGGACATGGATGGATTTGACGTGGGATGCCGTACCGGGTGCGTCGGGTTATTACATTTACCGGAATGGTGTGCAGTACGGCACGTCGACCGCTAACCGGTATAGCATGACTCGACTTTCTCCGGGTGGGACGTATCAGATTCAGGTATCAGCAGTCAATTCAGCGGGTGAGGGTCCGAAGTCCGGCACCATTACCGCATCGACTAAGAAGTAAGGGATAGAGATGCTGGATAAGGAAAAGAGCATCATCGTCGGTCTGTCGGTAGCGACGATTGTTTACGCTACCTATTCGCGGGCTACACCTTCGGTTGCTGATATGCGGGTTGGCGGTCGGCAGGATGACGACCTCGATTCGTCTCGCAAGACTGCCGCGTGGTTGTCTGCCGCTGTAGTGGGCGGTGTGTCTCTCATTGCAAAGGATTCGAATATCTTTGTGATGGGTGGTGCGATGATTATCGCCCTGGATTGGATGACTCGGCACGCGAACGCGGTCGATCCCAATACAGGTCGGGCGTCTACGATCGTTCGCGGTAACCTTCCCGTGTCGACTCAGACGAACGATGCCAGTGCATACGGCTACGCGAACGACATCGACGATTCGTATCAGGTGGCATAATGCCTAAGCTCAGTGCGGCACAGATTGCTAAGTATGCTAGCGATGCTGGTATACGGGATAAGGCCGCATTGACACGGGCGGTTGCTATCGCATTGGGTGAGTCGAGCGGTAACACCGATGCTGTTGGGGACGTTGCTCTCCAGAACAGCACGTGGGGTCCCTCAATCGGTCTTTGGCAAGTGCGTTCCCTCAACGCCGATAAGGGTAAGGGAACTGTCAGAGATGAGACCCGGTTGCGGGACCCCGCATTTAACGCCCGTGCGATGGTGTCCATTTCCAACGGTGGAACCAACTGGCAACCGTGGACCGTGAACAACACCGGCGCTTACCTTCTGCATATGCCTGCCGCAACCGCCGGGGTCAACTCCATGGGTGGAGTTACCGGGAATCGCGGTCCTATCGACGATTTCGCCGATGGGGTGGTCGATGGGTTTACCGGCGGGGCGTCTAACGCACTCGATTCTGCATCTATGACGGCCGCATCGTTACGGGCCATTCCTGAATCGCTGGATGCCACATACGGCTGGATTAGTAACCGACAGAACTGGATACGGGTTGCACAGGTGGTCATCGGTGGAGTGGTTATTGTGGCTGGTGTCGCATACATCTCTAAGGGGACCATTGTCAATACTGTTGCGGGAACGGCCGCTACGGTCGTTAAGAAGGGATTGAAGTGATGGAAACGGGGCAGGAAACCCCGCCGGTCGGTACGGTGGGAGAGATTTACCAGGACGAGAGCACATCCCCTATTCGCGTTCCCGTAAGCGTTGAGGGACCTGTGCAGGTTCACCAGCTACCGTCCCGGTCCGCCGGAATGCGTAACTGGACTGGCATTACCGAAGCGACCCGGGTTGGAAACCAGGACCCCCGGCGGCGGCGTGCCGTGTTGCTGGTCTACTCGGCTACCCCTACTGATTTCGTCATTATCGGCACTGATCAGAATGAAGCGACATCCGGATACGGTTTCCGGTTGGCGCCTGGTATTCCTCTGGAGATCAGTCATCAGGAAGCGTTGTACGCAAAGGCTAATGCCGCTGGCGTGATCCTGTCCGTACTCAATGAGCAGTGGGCCGACTGATGCCGCGTACCCAGACCCTTTCCCGGATGTATCAGACGACCATCGGTGCGGATGGTACCGTGAGAATTACACAAGGCCCGACGGTTCACGGTGTGGAATGGCGTATCAATTCCATGTCCGTAGAACTTGTCGGCGTCACTGACGATTCGGAAGCTCGTATCTATAAGAACGGTGGCGGCGCCCTGATTGCCGGAACCTATTCGGGTTCCATGGACTCTGCGGGCGGTAGTACCGTTATTCTTTCAGCTCAGGAGAACATCCACTGTGTTTGGTCGAACGCTACTCCAGGCGCTACGGCGCAGCTTACTCTCCTTGGTACCGAATATATTCAGGGAGCGTGAGATGCAGTTCAGTAACCCAATCGTCGGTGGTGCAGGGTCTCTCGTTCGTCAGTCGATTCACTCGCCGGACTATCAGGCCGGTGTGACGGGGTGGACGATTAACAAGGACGGTACCGCAGAATTCAATAGCACTACCATTCGCGGCGATCTTAAGGTGGTCGGCGACGACGGATCGATCATTTGGATTAGGGAAATTCCCTCATCCGATCCGTTCTACCCGGACAACGCAGTTGTTCAGATCTACCCGCCGAACCTGGACCCGGACGCCTATCCCGCTGTGCTCTCATCCGATACACCGTTCGCTACCCTTCCCCGGGTAGCGCTCAGCGGGCCGGGCCTGGACGTTGGCGGCGTACTGCGTGCACCGAACCTGACTCTCCAAACCGATACCAGTAGCGACTACCGGTACGCGAGCTTGGATGCTGAGGAAATCAACCTCGGGGTGTCCTCCACGCTCGATTTGTACTATACGGGATCGCGGCTCAACCTCATTACCGAAACCGCCGTTCTGGAGACGGATCTCGCCCTGATTGGCGGAGACATTCGCAGTACCGCCACCCCTACACTCAGTACCGGAGCATGGGCCGGATTCCGTGAAGGCGTATACCGGGAGGACGACGGAAGCGGAACAGCCGCGATATCCGGCGACATCTACATTCCGGGAACCATCACCACTAACTCAGCAACGTTCGTCGCGAATCCATTCTCCGGAACCGAAGGCATCACGTTTACCACAGGCCAATCCGGAAAGGTAGACATACATTTCGGCGCCGAACTATATGCAGGATCGGCAGTCGGACAGGTACTCAGCTACGAAATCCGCACCGGCAATACCGTCGGAAGCGGAACCCTCATTGTACAATCCAATGATGATAGAACCGTACGATCCTTCGGTACTAGTCGCTATCAAATGTCACGCCACATCGCACACGCACTAACACCATTTACCCAATACAATGCACGAATCATGTACCGATCTGCCACAGGCGGCACAAACGCGTCATTCGAC
>JACCDR012618902.1_pt1 | contig 10599 bp, 10 predicted proteins | sample 7446431 | NCBI WGS metagenome assembly JACCDR01 (sample SAMN15323443, study PRJNA562643) | freshwater metagenome | isolation source: river surface water | place: USA:Blue River Watershed | collected 2017-08-17 | reverse complement strand
ACCCCCTCACCACCCCCTCACCACCTGGAGACCCTGATGAAACCCAACCGCCGTTTGCTCTTGACCCTGGCCGCCGCCCTGGTGGCCGCCACACCCGGCCTTTCCCTGGCGCAGGCCAAGCTGAAGGTGGCCGCCATCTACACCGTGCCCTTTGAACAGCAATGGGTCAGCCGCATCCACAAGGCGCTGAAGGCGGCCGAGGCGCGTGGTGAGATCGAATACAAGGCCACTGAAAACGTCAGCAACGCCGACTACGAACGCGTGATGCGCGAATACGCCACCGGCGGCGCGCAGCTGGTGGTGGGTGAGTCTTTTGCGGTGGAAGCGGCAGCGCGCAAGGTGGCCAAAGACTTCCCGAAAACGTCTTTCCTGATGGGTTCTTCGGGCAAGCCGCAAGCACCCAACTTCAGCGTCTTTGACAACTACATCCAGGAGCCGGCCTACCTGAGCGGCATGATCGCCGGCGCCATGACCAAGACCAACCAGATTGGCATGGTGGGTGGCTTTCCCATCCCCGAGGTGAACCGCCTGATGAACGCCTTCATGGCCGGCGCCAAGGAAACCAACCCCAAGGTCACCTTCACGGTGAGTTTCATCAACAGCTGGTTCGACCCGCCCAAGGCCAAGGAAGCCAGCTTCGCGATGATCGACAAGGGCGCTGACGTGCTGTATGCAGAGCGTTTTGGCGTGAGCGACGCGGCCAAGGAAAAGGGCAAGCTGGCCATCGGCAACGTCATCAACACGCAAGACAAGTACCCCGACACCGTGGTGTCTTCGGCGCTGTGGAACATGGAGCCCACCATCGACCGTGCGCTGAAGCTGGTGAAGGCAGGCCAGTTCAAGGCCGAGGACTACGGCATCTACTCCACCATGAAGTACAAAGGCAGCGAACTGGCCCCGCTGGGCACCTTTGCCAGCAAGGTGCCGGCCGACATCGTGGCCAAGGTGCAGGCGCGGGAGAAGGCCATATTGGCCGGCACCTTTTCCGTGAAGGTGGACGACAGCCAGCCCAAGTCGACGGCGCGCTGAGTTATTCCGCCCGCCCCAGCCCCTTCAACTGCACCCGCAGTTCACGCGCCGCCGCTTCCAGGCACTGCACAAACGGCGCCGCCAGCGGGTTGGCCGGGCGCAGCTCGGGCAGCACCAGGCTGACGTGAAAGGCAATGGACACCGACAGCGGCCGCACCTGCAATGCCGGCCCGGCCATTTCCAGCGCCGTGAGCGGGTTGACGATGGCCACGCCCAGGCCCTGGCGCACCAGCGCGCACACCGACACCGCGCTGGCGGTGTCGGCCACCATGGTGCGCTGCACACCCTGCGCGGCAAACAGCGCGTCCACCGCCTGCCGGTAGCTGTCGCTGGGCGCCAGGCTCACAAAAGGCAGGCCTTCGAAGTCGCGTGGGCGCAGCACGCGCCGCGCCAGCAGCGGGTGGCTGGCGGGCAGCACCACCACCTCGTCGGCCTGCAGCAGCGCGTGCGCCTGTGTGCCGCTGGGCGCCACACGTGCTTCGGTCAGGCCGATGTCAAAACGCTGCTCGCTCAGCCACTGCTCCAGCAGCGGTGAATCTTGCGGCGTGATGGACAGCCCGGCCTGTGGGTGCTGTTGCACAAAACGCGCCGCCGCGCGCGGCAGCAGCGCGTGCGACAGCGCCGGCAGGCAGCCGATGGCCAGGCGCCCCTGCGCAAAGCTGCGCAGCGTCTGCGCCGTGGCCGCTATGCGGTCCAGCCCGATGTAGCTGCGCTCCACCTCTTCCAGCAGCGCCTGTGCACGCACCGTGGGCCGCAGGCGGCCACGCACACGTTCAAACAGCTGCATGCCCAGCACCTGTTCCAGCCGCGCCAGTTCGCGGCTGACCGTGGGCTGTGAACTGCCCAGCCGGTCGGCGGCGCGTGTGACGTGTGCCGTGCCCATCACGGCGCGAAAAACCTCAATCTGGCGGTGGGTCAGGGTGGCGGGTTTCACCGTCACAGCATATCGGAATGGAATGAATCGCAGATGTTTCAGTCATTGCGTGCATGAAAACAAGCCGGCACCAGAGTGGTCATGAACCCTTTCCCCCCCGAACTGCTGCGCGCCGCAGCCCAGGCCTACGGCACGCCGCTGTGGCTGTATGACGCCGCCACCATCCGCGAACGCATCGCTTCATTGCAGGCTTTTGACGTGGTGCGTTATGCGCAAAAGGCCAATTCCAACATCCACCTGCTGCGGCTGATGCGTGAGCAGGGCGTGTGTGTCGACGCGGTGTCGCTGGGCGAGATTGAACGTGCGCAGGCCGCCGGCTACGCTGCCGATGACGGCCCGCACAGCGGCATCGTGTTCACCGCCGACCTGTTTGACGAGGCCACGCTCAGCCGCGTGGTGGCCGACCGCATACCCGTCAACGCCGGCTCCATCGACATGCTGCGCCAACTGGGGGCCCGCACGGCGGGCGGTGGGCACCCGCACCCGCACCGGGTGTGGCTGCGCATCAACCCCGGCTTTGGCCATGGCCACAGCAACAAGACCAACACCGGCGGTGAACATTCCAAACACGGCATCTGGCACACCCAGCTGGCCGAGGCGCTGGCCGTCATCCGCGCCCAGCGCCTGCACCTGGTGGGCCTGCACATGCACATCGGCTCGGGTGTGGACTACAGCCACCTGGCCCAGGTGTGCGGCGCCATGGTGGACCTGGTGGCGCGCGTGGACCTGCCCATCGAAGCCATCTCGGCCGGCGGCGGCCTGTCCATACCCTATCGCGAGGGCGAGCCGCCCATCGACGTGGCGCACTACCACGGCCTGTGGCACGCCGCGCGCCAGCAAATCGCCGCCGCGCGCGGCCACCCCATACACCTGGAACTGGAACCCGGCCGCTACCTGGTGGCCGAAGCCGGTGTGTTGCTGTGTGAGGTGCGCGCCGTCAAGCAGCAGGGTGGCCAGCGCTTCACGCTGGTGGACGCGGGTTTTAACGACCTGATGCGGCCCGCCATGTATGGCAGCCACCACGGCATCAGCCTGCTGCCGGTGAACGACCAACCCCGCGCCCTGCAGCCCACCGTGGTGGCCGGGCCGCTGTGCGAGTCGGGCGACGTGTTCACACAGGCCGATGGGGGCGTGGTGCTGCAACGCGACTTGCTCGAGGCGCAAGTCGGCGACCTGCTGGTCTTCCACGACGCCGGGGCTTACGGTGCTGCCATGTCTTCCAACTACAACAGCCGCCCGCTGCTGGCCGAGGTGCTGGTGGACGGCGGCCAGCACCGGCTGATACGGCGGCGGCAGACGGTGCAGGAACTGTTGGCGCTGGAGTTATCGGTTTAAATGCGGGTGTCTTGAAGAACCTGGCTTGAACCCACCCAACCCCCCCGCCACCCCGGTGCTGCAACTGCGCGGCATCAGCAAACGCTTTGGCAGCCTGGTGGCCAACGACGACATCTCGCTGCACCTGCAGGCTGGCGAGGTGTTGGCGCTGCTGGGCGAAAACGGCGCCGGCAAAAGCACGCTGGTGTCCATACTGTTTGGTCACTACACGGCCGATGCGGGTGACATCACTGTTTTCGGCCGGCCGCTGCCGCCCGGGCAGCCGCAGGCCGCGCTGGCCGCCGGCATCGGCATGGTGCACCAGCATTCCACGCTGGCGGGCAACCTCAGCGTGCTGGAAAACATCATGCTGGGCACCGAACCGCTGTGGCAGCCCTTTACGCGGCGCGCCGCCGCGCAGCACCAACTGCGGGCCGTGGCGCAGCGTTTTGGCCTGGCGGTGGACCCGCAGGCATTGGTGGCGCGGCTGTCGGTGGGTGAACGCCAGCGTGTGGAGATACTGAAAGCGCTGTACCGGGGCGCGCGCATCCTGATTTTGGACGAGCCCACCGCCGTGCTCACGCCGCAGGAAAGTGAAAGCCTGTTCAACACGCTGGCGCAGATGGTGGCGCAGGGGCTTTCGATTGTGTTCATCAGCCACAAGCTGCCCGAGGTGCTGCGCGTGTCGCACCGCGTGGCCGTGCTGCGCGCGGGCCGGCTGGTGGCGCAGGCGCGGGCCGCTGATGCCAGTGCCGCCGACCTGGCGCGCTGGATGGTGGGGCGCGAGCTGGAAGAACCCCTGGCGGCTGGCGGCCGTGCCGCAGTGCCTGCGCCCGAAACTGCACCAGCGGCGGGCGCGTTGGTGTGCGAACTGCAGGGTGTGTCCACCGCAGCCGCGTCCCAGGCGCGCGGCGGGGCCGCACGCGACCGCCTGGTCGGTGCCAGCCTGCAACTGCATGCCGGCGAAATCGTCGCCATTGCCGGTGTGTCGGGCAACGGTCAGGTGGCGCTGGCCGAGCTGCTGTGCGGCACGCGCGCGGCGGCTGTGGGCAACGCCCGTTTGCGGGGCCAGCCGCTGCTGGCGCGCCCCGCCTGGCTGGTGGAGCAGGGGGTGGCGCGCATCCCCGAAGACCGCCACGGCGTGGGCCTGGTGGGCGACCTGCCGCTGTGGGAAAACGCCTGTTCTGAACGCATCGGCAGCCGCCACTTTTCACGCTTGCACTGGGTACGCCGCAGCGCAGCAAAGGCCTACACCGAGAAGTTGATGAAGGCTTTTGACGTGCGCGGCGCCGGGGCCCTGTCGCCCGCGAGCTTGCTGTCGGGCGGCAACATGCAAAAGCTGATCCTGGCGCGTGCGCTGACCGCGCCCGACGGCCAGCCGCCGCGTTTGATCGTCGCGCACCAGCCCACGTGGGGGCTGGACGTGGGGGCGGTGGCCGCCGTGCAAAAGCAGTTGCTGGCGGCGCGCGATGCGCAGGCCGCCGTGCTGCTGATTTCAGACGACCTGGACGAGGTGATGGCGCTGGGCGACCGCATCGCGGTGCTGCACGCCGGCCGCCTGAGCGCAGCGCTGCCGGCGCCGGCCTGGACACGCGCCACGCTGGGCCTGGCCATGGCCGGCGGGTCGGCGCCGAATGTGCAAACCCATGCGCACTGAACCCCGCACCACCCTCACCCCGCAGGCCTGGGCCGCCGCAGCAGCAGTGGCCGTGGGCTTGCCGCTGCTGGTCAGCGCCTTGCTGGTGCTGTGGGCCGGTGCGCCAGTGGGCCCCACCTGGGGCCTGCTGATCAAGGGCGGTTTCGGTTCTGTGTTTGCGCTGAGCGAAACGCTCACCCGCGCCGTGCCCTTGATGTTGACCGGCCTGGCCGTGGCCGTGGCCTTTCAGGCGCGGCTGTTCAACATCGGCGCCGAGGGCCAGTTGTACGTGGGCGCGCTGGCTGCGGTGGCCGTGGGCGGCCTGCACGGCGGCGCGGGGCTGGAGTGGCCGCCTTTTGTGCTGTTCCCGCTGATGCTGCTGGCCTCGGCCCTGGCCGGTGGGCTGCTGCTGTTGGGCCCGGCGCTGCTGAAGTCGCGCCTGGGCGTGGACGAGGTGGTGACCACGCTGCTGCTGAACTTCATCGTCGCGCTGTTCATCTCGGCCATGCTCGACGGGCCGATGAAAGACCCCAGCGCGATGGGCTGGCCACAAAGCGTGGCGCTGCAGGGCGACCTGGAACTGGCCAAGCTGGTGCCGCAAACGCGCATCCACACGGGGCTGTTGATGGCGCTTGGCCTGGCAGCGCTGGTGTGGGTGCTGATGCGCCGCACCGTCACCGGTTTTCACATCCGCGCCGTGGGCGCCAACGCGCAGGCGGCGGCTTTTGCGGGTGTGCCGGTGGGCCGCACGGTGGTGCTGGTGGCTTTGCTTTCGGGCGCCCTGGCCGGCCTGGCCGGCGCGCTGGAAGTGGCCGGCCGCACCAGTTACCTGACGCTGGACATGTCACCCGGCTACGGCTACACCGGCATCGTCATTGCCATGCTGGCCGGCCTGCACCCGGCGGGCGTGGTGGCGGCCAGCATCTTTGTGGCCGGCGTGCTGGTGGGCGCCGACAGCATGAGCCGCGCCGCCGGTGTGCCCAGCTACCTGGCCGATGTCATGGTGGCCACGTCGCTGCTGTCGGTGCTGGTGGGCGGCTGGTTGCTGCAGCGGCGCATCGTCTGGCGCCGGCCGGCGGCGGCACAGCAGCAGGGCGCGGCATGACCGACGTGCTGGGCCTGCTGGTGCTGCCCGACTTCTGGGTGGCCGTGTTGCGCATGGCCACGCCGCTGATACTGGGCACGCTGGGCGTGCTGCTGTGTGAACGTGCGGGCGTGTTGAACCTGGGCGTGGAAGGCATCTGGGTGGCCGGTGCTTTTGTCGGCTGGCTGGCCGCCTACAACGGCTGGGGGCTGTGGGGCGGCGTGGCCGCAGCGGCGGCGGTGGGCGCTTTGCTGGGCGCGCTGCTGGCGCTGCTGACGGTGGGGCTGGCGCTGTCGCAGCACGTCAGCGGGCTGGGCATCACGCTGCTGGCCACCGCGCTCAGCTACTACGGTTACCGCGTCAGTTTCCCCAAGGTCAGCACGCCGCCCACCATCACGCCTTTTCAACCGATGGACTGGTTACCCATCCCGGTGCTGAACCAGCAAACGTCGTTGACCTTGCTGGCGCTGCTGCTGGTGCCGCTGCTGGCCTGGGTGCTGATGCGCACGCCGCTGGGCCTGGCGGTGCGCATGGTGGGCGAAAACCCGCAGGCCGCCGAAGGGCAGGGCGTGCGGGTGGCGGCGGTGCGCACCGGGGCCCTGGTCGCCGGCTCGGCGCTGATGGGCGTGGCCGGGGCTTTTCTCACGCTGGCGGCCTTCAACGCCTTTTTCTTCAACATGGTCAACGGCCGGGGCTGGATTTGCGTGGCGCTGGTGGTGTTTGCCAGTTGGCGCCCGGGCAAGGCGCTGCTGGGCGCGCTGCTGTTTGCCTTTTTTGATGCGCTGCAACTGCGCCTGCAGCAGGCCGGCGGCGGGCTGCCCTACCAGGTGTATTTGATGCTGCCCTATGTGCTGTCCATCGTGGCGCTGGTGGCCGTGGCGCGCAACGCCGGCTACCCGCAGGCGCTGATGAAACCTTACCGTCGTGGTGAACGGTGAATGGTTGGTTTCACTCCCTCTCTCTCCTTCACCCTCTCCCTGACAGGGAGAGGGAGCAAAAGGCACCTACATGCTTGATCTGCTGATTCATAACGCCACGTTGCCCTGCGGCCGCAACGGCATGGGCGTGGCCGTGCAGGGTGGCCGCATCGTGGAAGTGTCGCCCGGCCTGGCCCCCGCCGCCGCGCCCGCGCACCGCACGGTAGACGCCGAAGGCCAACTGCTCAGCCCGCCTTTTGTTGACGCCCACTTCCACATGGACGCCACGCTCAGCTACGGCCTGCCGCGTGTCAACCACAGCGGCACGCTGCTGGAAGGCATTGCCCTGTGGGGTGAGCTGAAACCGCAGCTCACCCACGAAGCGCTGGTGCAGCGTGCCATGGCCTACTGCGACGGCGCCGTGGCGCAGGGCCTGCTGGCCATACGCACACACGTGGACGTGTGCGACCCGCGCCTGCTGGCGGTGGACGCCCTGCTGGAAGTGCAGCGCCGCGTCGCGCCCTACATCACCCTGCAACTGGTGGCCTTCCCGCAAGACGGCGTGCTGCGCTCACCCGGCGCACTGGCGCTGCTGCAGCAGGCGCTGGACAAGGGCGTGGACGTGGTGGGCGGCATACCGCACTTTGAACGCACCATGGCCGACGGCGCGCGCAGCGTGGCGCTGCTGTGTGAACTGGCGGCCGAACGCGGCCTGATGGTGGACATGCACTGCGACGAAAGCGACGACCCGCTGTCGCGCCACGTCGAAACCCTGGCCGCAGAAACACAACGCCTGGGCCTGCAAGGCCGCGTCACGGGTTCGCACCTGACGTCGATGCACAGCATGGACAACTACTACGTCAGCAAGCTGATACCGCTGCTGGCCGAGGCGCGGCTGAACGTGGTGGCCAACCCGCTGATCAACATCACGCTGCAGGGCCGCCACGACAGCTACCCCAAGCGGCGCGGCATGACCCGTGTGCCCGAGTTGATGGCCGCCGGCCTGACCGTGGCCTTTGGCCAGGACTGCGTGATGGACCCCTGGTACAGCCTGGGTAGCGGCGACATGCTGGACGTGGCCCACATGGGCCTGCACGTGGCGCAAATGACCAGCCAAGCGGCCATGCGCCAGTGTTTTGACGCCGTGACCGTGAACCCGGCGCGTGTGATGCAACTGCCCGGTTATGGCATCGCGCCCGGCTGCGACGCCAGCTTTGTGCTGCTACAGGCCGCGCACCCAGTGGAAGCGCTGCGCCTGCGCGCCACACGGCTGCAGGTGTACCGCAGCGGCCGCCTGTTGGCCCAGACCGCGCCGCAGCGCACCCAACTGCACCTGGCGGGACGGCCCGCGTGGTGCACGTTGAACCAGCCACTGGCGCCGTAGCGCTGCCCGCTCAGCGGCTGCCCGCAGCAGCAGCACCGGCACGGCGCAGCGGCTCTTCGCGTATGGGCAGGTGGATCAGCGCAGCACCCACGGCCAGCACGATGTCCACATACCAGACCCCGTTGTAGGAGCCGGTGGCTTCAAACACCTTGCCACCCAGCCAGGCGCCCAGGAAGCCGCCGATCTGGTGCGAGAGCATGACGATGCCAAACAGCGTGGCCATGTTGGACGGCCCGAAAAACTTCGCCACCAGGCCGGCCGTGGGTGGCACGGTGGACAGGAAAGTGAGCCCCATCACCGCCGCAAACACCAGCACCACGGGGCCGGTTTTGGGCGCCAGCAAAAACACCAGCACGGCCAGTGCGCGTGTGGCGTACACCAGCGAAAGCAGCGACTTCATGCGCCAGCGGCCCACGGCCCAGCCCATGGCCACGCTGCCGATGATGTTGAACAGGCCCAGCAGCGCCAGCGACCAGCCCGCCCAGGCCGTGGGCAGCCCGCAAGAGGCCACCACACCCGGCAGGTGGGTGGCCAGAAAAGCGACGTGAAAGCCGCAGACAAAAAACCCGGCGGCCAGCAGCCGGTAGCTGGGGTTGTGCAGCGCCTGGTGTATGGCTGCCCGCGTGCCCAGCACCTGTTGGCCGGCTGGTTGCGCCTGCACCGCATTGCCGCGCAACACAAAGGCCGCCGGCAGGCACAGCAGCACCAGCAGGGCCATCACCTGCATCGCCGGGGCCCAACCCAGGCCCACGATCAGCGCAGCGGCCACCGGGGCCAGCGCAAACTGGCCGAACGAGCCGCCGGCGTTGACGATGCCGGTGGCCAGCCCACGGCGTTCGGGGGGTATCAGGCGTATGGTGGCGGCCATCAGCACCGCAGGCCCGGCCATGCCGGCGCCGCCCGCCGACAGCACGCCGATGGCCAAGATCAGGCCCCAGGTGCTGGTCATGTAGGGCGTGATGAAGGTGCCCACGGCCACCAGCACGGCGCCAATGAACAGCACCCGCCCGGCGCCAATCTTGTCGGCCATGGCGCCGGCAAAAGGCTGCGTCAGCCCCCACCACAGCTGGCCCACAGCAAAGGCCAGGCTGATGCTGGCCAGGCCCAGGCCGGTGGCGGTGTTCAGCGGCGACAGGAACAGCCCCATGCTCTGCCGCGTGCCCATGGTCAGCGCAAAGGTGCCGGCTGCGGCCAGCAGCACCAGCCACAGGGTGTATCGGTGGGTGTCTTTCATGGGGTGGTCCGGTGGGTAAAGCTGGGGCCTGGTGCCGGGTGGGTCAACCTCAGCGCAGGTGTTCCTTCAGCGTTCATGCCAGGGCGCGCCGAACAAGGCCAAAAGTGGTGGTGATGGTTTGCAGGTGCTGCGCGTCGGGCAGGCGGCGGCGGCTGGAAACACGGATGCCTTCGTTGAACAGCATCAACATCGCACCCAGTTCTTCGGCTTGTGCTGGTGTGGCGCCCGCGTCCCGTAAGCAGGCCTGAAAGACCTGTTGCATCTGGCCCAGGTGGTGGCTGGCGCGGGCGGCGATGTCGTCGTCGACATCGGCCATCTCCAGCACCGTGTTCACCAGCATGCAGCCCCAGTGGGCGCGCGCACCGCGTGGTGCTGCAAAGCTGCGTTCGAAAAAGTGCTGCAAGGCATCGAGAGGGGGCCTGCCGGCGCGTGTGTGCTGCAGCAGTTCCAGGGTGCGAGCCGACCACAGGTCCAGGCATTCGATGAAAAAGCTGCGCTTGTCGGTGAAAGCCGCATAAAAACTGCTGCGGCTGATGCCCATGGCCTGCAGCAGTTCGGCCAGCGATGTGGCCTGGTAACCCTTGCGCCAAAACAGCGCCAACGCCCGGTTCACGGCGCTGGGTCGGTCAAATTCAATGGTGCGCGGCATGCTTGCATTCTGGACCGATTGGTTCACAATAACAAGCCGGTGGCGGGTCTCGGCGTGGTCGGGTAGCCTGTACGCCCGCTGCAAAACCCCTTTATCTCTTCAACCCTGAAACCGCCGAAGCCATGAACCACTGGACCTGCTTTGAAGTCAGCATGGAAGGCGCTGTGGCGCACGTGAGCATGAACCACCCCGAGCGCCACAACACCATGACGCCGGCGTTCTGGGCCGAGATTCCGCAGCTCTTCCGTTAGCTCGACGAAACAGGCACGGTGCGCGCTGCCGTGCTGTCGGCAACCGGCAAACACTACACGGCGGGCATGGACCTCAGCGTGTTTGCCAACGCCGGCACGCTGGGCACGGCCAGCGTGCACGCGCGCGAACAGTTTCGCCAGCAGTTGAAGCAGCTGCAGGCCAGCTT